>JAEEGF010397716.1_pt1 | contig 33554 bp, 24 predicted proteins | sample 9134171 | NCBI WGS metagenome assembly JAEEGF01 (sample SAMN16246542, study PRJNA631951) | gut metagenome | biome: gut microbiome; feature: rumen; material: AP-attached | host: Bos | place: Iran: Karaj | collected 2018-10
TTCTCCACGAGGAAGCCGTCCAGCATATTGATCACCCGCTTGGCGTAGTAAGCGTCGCGCTGGGAGTGTGTCACCATCACGATGGTCGTTCCCTCGTCATTCAATTCAGCAAGCAGTTCCATCACTTCCTTGCCGTTCTTCGTGTCCAGGTTACCCGTCGGCTCATCGGCTAGAATCAGCTCTGGGTCGCAAACCACGGCGCGAGCGATGGCGACACGCTGCTGCTGGCCGCCAGACAGTTGGCTAGGGAAATGGTTCATGCGGTGGGACATGTTTACCCGCCTCAGAGCCTTTACGGCTTTGGCATGACGTTCAGCAGCAGGTATGCCCATGTACTTCAGTGGCAATTCCACGTTCTGCTCCACGTCTAGCTCGTCAATCAGGTTGAAACTTTGGAAGACAAAGCCGATTTTGCCTTTTCGCAATGCTGTGCGTTCATTCTCCTTCATGTTGGCCACTTCCACGCCATTGAGCAGGTAGCTTCCCTCGGTGGGATTGTCAAGCATCCCAATGATGTTGAGCAATGTCGTCTTGCCGCACCCTGACGGCCCCATGATGGCGACAAACTCACCCCGATTGATCTTCATGTTGATGCTGCCCAGGGCGATGGAATTGATGTCGCCGTAGCTATACACTCTCTTGATATTATTGAGCTCTATCATAATAATCTTTGTTAATGTCTAGCCCCTAATGCCTACTCACTCTTAATACTATTAGACGGGTTCTCTCTTGCCGTTCGCCAGCTCTTATAAACGATTGTCCCGAGCATGAGACCGCCCACCAGCAACAGAGCCAAGGGAAACAGCCACCAGTGGATGATGGTGTGCTGGGGGAACTGTTTCAGCGTCAGCCACCCGAAGAATCCCGCTACTGGTGCAGCAATGGCAAAACTGATGAGGACATACAATGCATAGCGCCGACACAGCATGTCGATGATTTCACGCGTCGTTGCGCCCATTACCTTGCGGATGCCAATCTCCTTGCGACGGTACTCGGTCTCAAACATCGTCAGGCAGAAGATTCCGATCAGCGTGATAATCAGGCAGATGATGCAGATGATGACCATCAGGTTCATATACCGGAACTCGTTCTTATAGGTATCCCTTAACACCTCGTTAAAAAACTTCGACGGTTTGATCTTGCTGGAATAACGTGCCATCAGCACGCTGTCAATCTGCTGCTTGACCGAAGCTCGGTTCGTGTCATCTTTTAGGAACACGCTCATGTTGGCCAGGAATGGATAACCTGGTATATAGACCATGAAAAATGGCTGGTGCTTATCAATGCGGGTCGTCCCGTAACGGATGTCTTCACAGATACCTACCACGACAGCACTGTCGGGCTCTTCATCTGTAACTCCGGTGGAAATGACGGTGCCGAGTTTTATCCAGCCAAAACGCTCTTGTGCCGCTTGGTTGACGATGATGGCGGCGGTGTCTTCTTTTATGAAGTTACGGCCCTCAACAATATGGATGCCCATGGCTGTTGGGAAGTTCTGGCTGCAATGCATGAGCGAGTATTTGAATACGCTATCGTTTTTCGAGCATGTCCACACAGTCCCATGGCCGTCGGTGTTACCCATTAGGTTGTCCGAGAAGGCTACGTCGGCAATGCCAGGCACCTGTTGTCTCAACAGATGAGACACATTATCGTTGTCGGTGTAGCCGTAATTGATGGCGGGCAATTCGGCAGTGATGACCTTGTCCTTGTCATAACCGTAATCCGACTTGATGATATAGCGACTCTGCATGTACAGGATACCGACGTAGATGACCATCAGCATGGAAATGAACAACTGGAAACAAGTCAGCCATTGGCGCAGCTTCTGGCCGCGCGGTGTCAGCCCGAAACTGCTTTTCAGCACCATAGCAATCGGGTAGGATGTAGCATGGACGCTGGGATAATGGCAGGCTGCAATGCCGACGGCAATGGCAATGACAAGCATCAGCACCAATAGGCGCCAGTGGCCCAGTAGCGAGAGGCCGCCTTCAGCGAGCTTGTGCGATACAGGTAGTATTTGCAGCAGGCCACACAACGCCATGGCTATGAGGCACGTGAAAATTGAGATGACAACGCCTTCACTGACCATGCTGCGTCTCAACGCTCGGCGTGACGCACCCAGCACAAGACGGGTGTTCAAACTGCGGATGCGTATCGGACTCTCTGCAAGCGTGAAGTTCAGGAAGTTGATAGCGGCAATCAAGATGACGAGCAGGCATGTGAGTTCCATAATATATAGCAGGCTCTTGAAGCCTCCCACGCCCGATGCCGTAAACGACGTGTTCGCAAAATAGCTGTCCTTCAAGGGGATGAACTTGAAGTTTGACTGATTGATTTCTTCTATTTGAGTGGAAATCTTGTTCTCCTGACCATCCTTCAGCAATCCTTCACTCAGGTGGGCGATGACAGCCTGTTTGTACTCTCGTGTGAACGCTTCCATGTCCTTGGGAACGCTCTTGAACTTGACGATGCACCTGTAGTTGGCACCCAGGTCTAGCGAGTCGGTATTACCATTGTTTAAATGGATACGGTTATACAGCTCGCTTTTTGTCGGGAAGTCCTCAAATACGCCACGAACAATATATGGGTATTCAACAGTATCCTCTTGCTCAACAAAATAAGCTGTCATGGTTTTACCCTTAGCTTTCACGGTGCCGAAATACTTTCGGGCAATTTTTGCGGGGATAATGATGCCTTCTTGATCGTCATTACTCCATTTAATCTCGCCGTCAAGCACTTTGGGAGAGAACGTACTCACAGCGGCATTGTTGGCATAAGTGACTGCAAAGGCATAGTCTGTAGTGTCGCCGGCTTTCAGGAAGCTCCAAGTATAATAACTCTCATTGGAGCTGCCGCCATAAGTCAAGGAGTAGTCCTCTACGACTTCAGGCAGGCGCTGCAAGGCATCGGCAAATGGACGGGGCACGATATCGCTGTAGTCCCACTCGTTATACACAAAGTCACTCTCCAGACGATACAAGCGCTCATAGTCCTTAATGCCATGGTTATAGGTGGTCTGATAGATAATCTGCGTCATCAGCAGGTAAAATGCCGTGAACGCCACGATCAGACCTATCAGGTTGAGGGCGGTCGCCAGCTTAAACCGCCGGGACATGTAGAAAATATTTCTAAAAACCTCTCTCATTCAAAACACGCCACAAATATAATCAACATTTTCAAGATATTCAAAACCCTCCCCCAAAAATCAAAGATTCCCCGTGTTCTCTCCATCCCCTGCAGGTTTATATATATTGCAGGTTGGTATTTTGCAATCCTCTGGCTTGTGTGAGTTCTCGTTTCCCCTTGTTTTTGCTGTTAATAAACGTTAATCGACGCCTTCCTCTTGTGAAATAAAGAAAATCTTTGTAAATTTGGCGCATTATTAAACCCTTGAGGGTGGTTACTTTGGGTCTTTCTTTATTGAATTAATCACATGGCACCTCTTTCAAGGAAACAAAGTATCATTGAAAGTACTTAATTAAAAACTCTAAACATTTATAGGAATGAAGAATCTTTTTTTGACTATCATGTGCGCTTGCATGGCACTTGCCCTCATGGCAACAGTGCCCGAGCCCGACGTCTCCACCTCCAGGCTGACGTCAAAAGACAAATCGTCTGTTCCCCCGGCCAACGTACAAGTTGATAAGACGGAACCGAAAACCCTCCATCAGTTCATGAGTGAACGCAACCTCACTCCTAACGACAACCGCCTGACCAAGAAGGCTCCACGGCGTCTGTCCGAAGAGGACATGATAGGCTCTCACATCGCTGTCATGGAAGCCCAGGCATTGCAGGATTTTGACAGTGACGGTAATCCCGTCCTGAGTGACATTGTCTATTCCCTCGGATGGAGTAACGAAATGGATTTTCAGGGGGTGGCCTACTTTGAAGATGGTGTATATGACTGCTATACACTTGACGGTTTCTATGGCAAGTACCAGATTCCTCTCTACGTGAACATCGAGACGAGGCAAGCGTTATTGGCCTCAAGTTTCTTAGACATGGATTCTGTGTCATCATCAAGTGGGCGCAATCATAATGACACCATCCGAACAACCTATCTCTTTTCAGTCGGTGATTTCTTCTTTTATAACGATGAATTTTTGTTTGGTGAGATATATGATGATGGTTCAATTTGGATTGATGGCAGTTTCTTGATTTACACCGAAGAGGTCATTAACGTGTATCGCAACTTCAATCTTGCCTCATCGGACACGACTGCTGCCATTTCACCGATCTTATCCGGCTTATATTTGCTTAAACCCAATGGCATACATCAATCTAAATACAGTCATTCTTCTACATTACTGCCCTATGTGGCCGTTGAGAGTGTTACTGATGTGCAACGGATTTATTGGGAGGGCGCTATCGACGCCGGACCAGGAAGTGGACATGGTAGTGGACTTGATGGCACTTGTGGCAGTGGAGGACTTAAACCGAAGCCTATTGGTCCCCGCAAGCCTAGGTCTTCCAGTCCTTCGTTACCATCGTTGGATAAGGCTAGAGCAGTTCATGAGCTTGGCGGTGGTGGCTTTGCTGAGCAGCCTCTTGGCGGTGGTGGCCGTCAACTTAAACCAGTCACTCCTCATGGTCTGTCTCCAGTCAAGTCGCTTGAACCGATAGGACCTTCAACTCCAGGCAACTCAGGAATATTAAGAGCTGCACAGCACAAACCAAACCTTGATTTAGGTGTGGATAAAAACACCAGTGTCGATAAGGGCGCCCTTGTTGGTCATGAACATGCCAATGTGATCAATGGTGGTGGCGGGCGTTCTGTCAAGCCCATAAAACCAAGAACTGCCGGAGAAGAGACCGAAGAAGATGTCATGTTCTGTAGCGCTTCTAACAGCATGGCGGCTGATCAGCCAGGCTCGGATGGAAGGTTGAATCGTGTATCTGTTCTCCCAAATTCTTCAACTCTTGGAAATGGTGGCCGTAGGGAAGGCCCGTTGAGGCCAAGGTCCCTTGGCGATGAGTTGAGTTTATCGCGCATCCCCGATGGCTCGTCACTGGGTATCAGTCCGAGTTTGGAAATCATGCAGGCTCCTGTCTATATGTTCCAGGTAGATGACTCAACCATCGTTGTGTACAACCTCTTCGGACTGGGCTCGACAGTCAACGCGATGTTCATTCACGAGGATGGCACTATGACGTTCCCTGGCCAGGCTTTGTACTATGACCCGGACAAGGACGACGACTTCTGCAACTATTCATTAGAAGAGGACAACTCGTTGTCATTCGGTAACACTGGCTTTGTCACCTCCGACACCATCTCTTGGGGAATAACCGTTCCTCACGGTCTCAATCATGACAGTGGATGGACCTTCAGCTCTAACCGTCTGTTCTTCATAGACGGCAACGGCTTCGATTTGCCCAATGGTCACCTGCGTGGCGACGTGAACAACGATGGTCTCGTTAGGGTCAATGATGTCTCGGCTTTAATCAACCATTTGTTGTCAGGCGGTGGCGATGACGCAGATGATGTCAACAATGACAACAGTGACACCAACCTGGACAATAAAGTCAGCATCACCGATGTCGCATGGCTAATAGACTATCTATTGACCGGCGCCTGGCCCCAGTGACCATGCCCTGGAAGAGTAATGTTTAAAACCAATAGACAGGCAGGCGCTTTTTTTGAGAAGCGCCTGCCTTTTTCCCATTAATTTTCCGCCCCTTCGTTCACCGTGCCGTCGCTGTATTGCAAGCAACCGGCTTGTAAGAATTCCGCCCTGCTCAGGAAAAGCGACACTCACTTGATGAAAGGGGGCGTGTGCTGCTTTTAATGTCTCTTGTTCACTTTTTCGTGCTTTTTCGTGCTTTTCTCAAGAATTGTTTGTATCTTCGCTGCCACTATGCAGAATTACGGAACAATTTTGGTCATTGATGACAACGAGGCGATTCTCACCGCGTTGAGGTACTGCCTGGCTGGCACGTTTGAAAAAGTGATGACGCTCACTTCGCCCGAAGGGGTGATTTCACTGCTCGGGCAAGAAGAGGTGAACATCATCTTGTTGGATATGAACTTCACGCTCGGGGTAAATAACGGACAAGACGGCCTCCTCTGGCTGCAAGCCATTCGCAAACACCATCCCGAGATACCTGTCGTGCTCATTACTGCTTATGCCGATGTTTCCCTCGCCGTGCGAGGACTCAAGCGTGGAGCAGCCGACTTCATCACCAAGCCTTGGGACAACGAGGAACTGGTCCGCAAGTTGAAAGACGTCCTTGATGCTGCCGACGAGGTGGCAACCCTTGATGAGTTGGAAGCTGAACACATCCGCAAGGCGATCGACCGTTTCCACGGCAATCTCACCCAGGCTGCCGAGGTCTTGGGCATTACACGCCAGACGTTATATAACAAGATGAAGAAACTGCAATGAACAGTCTGTGGACTGCCATCATTGTCGCTGTTGCGATCGTGGTGCTGCTGGGACTATGGTTCTGGCTGCATCAGCGTTCGCTCGTGAGGCGTGCCCACATCATGCAAGAGGCGATACGTAACCATGACCTGACTTTTCAGCTTCCCACCAAGCACATGTTCAGCGGAGAAAAAGCTTTGCAGGAAACGCTCAACCAACTAGGTGAACACATCAGGGAGCAGGTCAATCTGGGCGAGGTCGAATCTTGGGAAAAACTCACCCGCGTACTCACCCACGAGATCATGAACGCCACAGCGCCCATTGCCAGTATCAGCCAGTCGATGCTTCATCATCCTGCAGTCAAGAATTCTGACCTAGAAGAGGGCATCAATGCCATTCACAACACAGTGGTGCACCTTAACTCGTTTGTGGACGGATACCGCAAGTATTCCGCTCTGCAAAAACCGGTCCCCAAGCAGGTGGACTTGACTGCCGTGGTCGGTGAGATTGAGAAGTTGTTCCAGGAAGTGACGTGGAACAGCAACATGCCCGATCGTGTCACCATCAATACCGACCCCAACCTCTTGAGACAGATTCTCATCAACCTGGTCAAGAATGCCATTGAGGCTGGTGCCAAAACCATGGGAATGGAATGTGAACGTGGACAGGAAGGCAAAGTCTTGCTCTACATCAGCAATGACGGCGAAATGATTCCTGCCGATGCGCGCTCCTCCATTTTCATCCCGTTCTTTACCACCAAGCGTAAGGGTAACGGCATTGGCCTGTCTCTCAGCCGTCGCCTGCTCACCATCCAGGGAGGCATGATGTCCTTGCTCGATCACCCTCACACGGGCTTCCACACCACCTTCCTCCTCGAGTTCCCTGCTTGAACACCCTCCTGGCTTTTTCCCTCCCGATGTGGTAGTGCAAGCCTTTGGCTTGTACGTCCCCCTTGTTGATAACTATTTCCATGAAAATGCACCTCCTTTTCATTTTTTGCTGTAAATTTGCTCGTTAAAACAAAAACATAGGTAAAATGAAAGGTAAAAATAGTTTGTTGGCGCTGGCTTTCAGTGCCTTAGCGTTGATGAGCGTAGCCGCGCCCCCCGATTGGCAACCCCAAGTGGACCAGCTGATTGCCCAGGGTGAATTTGCCCGTGCCGAGAAGCTGATGAAGTCCCTTCCCAAGAAGGTCCGCGTTGCCGATGCCGTCCGCATCGACTCGCTCCGCACCATCATGCAGCGCATTCGCACCGACTTCCGCATCACCCCCGAGGAGGGCGTGAAGAAGATCCGTGAGAAAATGCCCGAGGCCACCGACGCCCAAATCCAGCACTGGAAAGACACCCGCGCCCTCGAGGTGATGAACATCGACGGTAAGGAGATGTGGTTCCGCAAGAGCGTGGGTAACCTCTGGCTGCTGGGCAAGGAGTTTGCCGCACAGAATGCTGCCGATAATCACGAAAGCTTCCTCACGCGCCGCAAGTATTACCTGGAGGCCATGCGCACGCCAGCCGACGCGAACAACGTCCGTGACTGGCGCCATGTCAACATTACCTTCACCCTCGATGTGGATGCCGATGCCATCCCCGCCGGCGAGACGCTCCGCGTTTGGATGCCGTTCCCCTACGAGAACCTGCGCCAGCGCAACATCCACCTTGAGAACAGTAATCGCCCTGTGACCTTCAGCGAGGGAAGTCTCCACCACACGGTCTATATGGAGGCTGTGGCCGAGAAAGGTAAACCCACCCACTTTGAATACACCTTCTCCTACGACGTGGGAGAGCGCCACTACAGCCAGCAGGACCTCATCGCCATGCTCGAGCCGTACAACAAGAACAGTGAGGTGTACAAGCGCTACACGGGCGATGAGCCCCGTCACGTCATCATCACCGATGAGATGCGCGCTCTGGCCCGCAAGATTGTCGGCAGTGAGACCAACCCGGTTCTTCAGGCTGCAATGATCTACGAGTGGATCGGCTATAACTTGCCTTGGGCCGGTGCTCGTGAATACAGTACTCTGGCCAACATCCCTCAGTATGTCATCGAGAACAATCACGGTGACTGCGGCCAGGTCGGCTTGCTTTACATCACGCTGGTGCGTTCCCTCGGCATTCCCGCTCGTTGGGAAAGCGGATGGATGCTGCACCCCGACGAAATAAACTGGCACGACTGGTGCGAGACCTATTTCGAAGGCATCGGTTGGATCCCGACTGACCCTTCCTTCGGCCGCAGTGCTGTCGGTACCACGCTCAACGACTACTATGCCACGGGTATCGATGTGTATCGCATGGCAACCAACGAGGGAGTGGGCGACAAGTTGAGCCCCCCCAAGACCTACATCCGTAGCGAGACTGTCGATTTCCAGCCTGGTGAAGTCGAGTGGCGCAAGGGCAATATCTTCTATGACAAGTGGGATAGCCATCTGAAAGTCAATTCAATAACTCCTATAAAGAAATGAACATCAAGTCATTAATCATTGTAATGGTACTGGCTGTGATGAGCATCACAGCCTTCGCGGTAACGCCTGTTGAGACACTTAAGGACCTCAAGCAACGCATCGCTCCCGACAAGCGCACGGCTGTGTGGGATGTCACTGCATCACAGCAGGACGGTAAGTGGGTGCTCTCAGGCACTGTGGGCACTCAGGCCCAGAAGAATGCCATCTTGGCAGCGATGCTCAAGAATGGCTACAGCAGATACACCGACAAAATCACCGTCCTCGAGAACGGTATTCCTGCAGATCGTAAGTGGGCACAGGTCAAGCTGAGCATCGCCACCTTACGCACCGAGCCTAAGCACAGCGCCGAGATGGCGACCCAGGGCATCATGGGCTCTCCGGTCAAAGTTCTTGAGAAGTGTGATGACTGGTACCGTGTCCAGATGGCGGACGATTACATCGCCTATGTCCCCGAGAGCTCTCTCGCTTTCAAGACCGACGCCCAGATGAAGGCTTGGCGCAAGGCCAAACGCTACATCGTCACGACCTACGATTCAAGACTCGTGACCCAGGCCAATGGCGACGAGACCGTGAGCGATCTGGTGATGGGCAACATCCTGGAATACAAGGCCGCTCAGGGCGGATGGCTCAAATTGGCTACGCCTGACGGTAGGGTCGGATGGGTGGCTGCCGCCGATGTGGCAGAACTCTCGCAGTGGAGCCAGCAGGGCTTCAATGCAGCCCAGATTGAGAAGACCGCTCGCCGCATGATGGGCTCCGGCTACCTTTGGGGTGGAACGACGACCAAGGTCACCGACTGTTCGGGACTCACCAAGGTCGCCTATCTGAGTAACGGCATCATCCTGCAGCGTGACGCTTCACAGCAGGCGCTCACGGGCAAGATTATGAAGAAGGGCACCGACTGGCGTCAGTATGAGACGGGCGACCTCTTGTTCTTCGGCAATGAGAAGACGGGCCGCGTGACCCACGTGGGTCTCTACCTGCGCGATGGCAAGTATATTCATTGCTCGGGACAGGTCAAAATCAACAGCCTGATTCCCACGGCAAGCGACTACCCCTATCTCTATTCCCCGATTACTGCCAGCCGCATCAAGGGCATGGTAGGCACTAAGGGCATCGTCGCCCTCAAGAACCACCCCTGGTTCTTCTAGTTAAAAGAGTCCTTCATGACTTTAAAGACATTAATTTGTAAACTCTAAATTTTTAAACTCAAAATAATGGATCGCAGAAAATTTATCGCAGGAATGGGACTGACGGCCATCGCCGCAGCTTCTCCCGTATCAATCGACGCCGTCGAGCGTGTAGCTAAGAAAGGACGCCGTCGCCCCGTCCCCCGTGTCAACCAGATTCCCAAGACGGGGAAACTGAAACTGTCATTCTTCCCTTATGAACTCAAGTTACGTCATGCATTTAACTTGGCGCGTTACAGTCGCACCACCACGCCCGATGTCCAGGTGACTCTGGAATATGAGGGTATCAAGGGATATGGCGAGGCTTCAATGCCGCCCTATCTGGGCGAGAGCGTCGAGAGTGTGACCACATTCCTCAACAAGCTTGACTTGGACCAGTTCAACGACCCCTTCCGCATCGAGGACATCCTGAGTTATGTGGACAGCGTGGACGAGAACAACCGCGCCGCCAAGGCCAGTATTGATATCGCTCTGCACGACCTGTTGGGCAAGATTATGGGACAGCCCTGGTACAAGATTTGGGGCTATAATCCCGACAAGACGCCCGTGACAAGTTTCACCATCGGTATCGACACCCCCGAGGTGGTTCGTCAGAAGGTGGAAGAGGCTCGTCCCTACAAGCTCATCAAGGCAAAGATGGGTTTGGATCAGGACCAGGCAACAATCAACATCATCAACGAGATGATGCCCGATGTGCCCATCTGTGTCGATTGCAACCAGGGATGGAACGACAAGGAATATGCGCTGGAAATGTGCCACTGGCTCAAGGAGCATAACTGTATTTTCGTTGAGCAGCCCTTCGACAAGACATGGATCGACGAGACCGCTTGGTTGCGCGAGCGCTCTCCGCTGCCCATCATCGCCGACGAGGCCTTCCAGCGTCTTCCTGACATCGTCAAGTTCAAGGGTGTCTATGACGGCATCAACATTAAGCTGATGAAGAGCACCGGCCTGTACGAGGCCCACAAGATGGTGACTCTTGCACGTGCCCTCGACATGAAGGTGATGATTGGTTGTATGACCGAGACCTCCTGTGCCGTGACTGCTGCCGCCAACCTGTCTCCCGTTGTGGATTATGCTGACTTGGATGGCAACCTGCTCATCGCCAACGACCGCTTCACCGGAATGACCGTCGAGAATGGCAAGATCACTCTCCATGACCGTCCTGGCTTGGGCATCAAACTATTGAAGTAAAAAAAGATATTTAAACATAAAACCATAAACGAACAGCTAAAGCCTAATAGCTAAAAGCTAAATAGAATGAACAAACCATATTGGGGACTTTGGGGTCTCCTCTTGACTGCACTCATTTTCTTTGTGGTCTTGTCTTTTTGGCAGGACGGCATCCGTATTGGCGGTTTTGAGCTCAAGACGGCGTCGTTTGCAAGTGACTTGGGTGCTCCCATGAAACATCACAAAGTAGTTAAAAAGACCAAAGCTGGCGCCGATGGGAAATCGGCCGAGGAACAGCAGGCCAAGGATTGGCGTGCCCCCCTTGATACTACAGCCAAGAGTATCCTCTTCATCGGTGACTCGATGCTCGAGGGACTGGCTCCTCGTTTGGCAAAGTACTGTGACAAGAATGGCCACACCTTGGTCGAGGTCATTTGGTACAGTAGTTCAACCAAGGTCTGGGGTGAGTCGGGTCGCCTGGCGGAGCTCATCGCCAAGTATAAGCCCAACTACATCTTCATCTGCCTGGGAGCCAACGAGCTCTATGTCACCGATATCAAACGGGCGCGGCGCCATTATGTTAAGAAGATTTTGGCCGAGGTAGGCAATATTCCTTATGTCTGGATAGGCCCTCCCAACTGGGACGAGGACACAGGTATCAACGACCTGATTGATCAAGAAGTCGATGAGGGCTGTTTCTACTTGAGTGCTCACGACCAATTTGAACGCAGCCGCGACGGAGCGCATCCCACGCGTGCATCGGCTCATCTGTGGATGGACCGTGTTGTCAAGTGGTTGGGAGAGAAAGGGGCTCATCCCATTCGTCTTGACTATCCGGGCGAGGGGACTAGCCGTGCTTCACATATAGTTATCTATCAACCCCCTAAGTAATGCCATGATACTTGACTCAATCGATATAACTCAGATGCTGTCGCTGTTTGCTTTCAACCGCGACGAGCCCATGCTGTTCACCAGTGGACTATTCTGGATTTTGTTCCTGTTGTTCCTGCCGGTTTATGCATTCCTCAAGTCAAGACGCAAGAAGATGATGCTCTTTGTCATCGCCTTCAGTCTTTACTTCTTCTATAAGTCCAGTGGCATCTTTTTCCTCTTGCTCGTGGCGACATCCATCTTCGACTGGTGGGTGGCCCAGTTCATCGAGTCTAGCAAGAACCGTACCGAGCGGCGCATTGCCCTCACGGTCTCCTTGATATTCTCCCTGGGCATTCTGCTGTACTTCAAGTATGGCAACTTCTTCATGTTCAATATTGAAGAACTCATCGGCGGCAACTTCCAGCCCATGGATCTCATCATGCCGGTCGGCATCTCGTTCTATACGTTCCGCACAATCAGCTATGTGGTCGATGTCTATCGGGGCAAGATACAGCCAGTCGATGACTATCTTGACCACCTATTCTTCCTGTCTTATTTCCCCTGCCTCGTGGCTGGCCCCATTGTCCGTTCCTGTGACTTCAATCCCCAGGTACAGGCCAACAAGCCCGCTACACGCGAGATGATCTACGGTGGTCTGTTCCTCGTCATGCTGGGTATCTTGAAGAAGGCGGTCTTTGCCGACTACATCGCCCAGTACAACAACATCGCCTTCGGCAACCCAACGGGCTACACGGGATTTGAGTTGTTGATGGCTGTCCTAGGCTTCACGATGCAAATCTATTGTGACTTCTCGGGTTACAGCGACATGGCCATCGGTCTGAGCAGCATCATGGGATATGACTTGGGCATTAACTTCAATTATCCTTACCGCTCCCTCAACGTGACCGAGTTCTGGCACCGTTGGCACATCTCGCTCTCCACATGGCTGCGAGACTACGTTTATATCCCCCTGGGAGGCAATCGCAAGGGCAAAGTGCGCCAGCACTTCAACCTCATGGTCACTATGCTGCTCGGTGGTTTGTGGCATGGTGCGGCTTGGACCTTCGTCGTTTGGGGTGCAGGTCACGGCATAGCCTTGTGTATCCACAAGCTGTGCAAGCCTTGGCTCGACACCATTGCCAGCACCCGTTTCACCCGTTTTGTCTCCTGGCTGTTGACATTCAGTTTTGTCGCCTTCTTGTGGATTTTCTTCCGAGCTAACACGTTCCAGGCTGCAGGACACATCATTACCAACATCATCACCGACTTTGAGTGGGCTTACCTGCCCGTATTCCTGGCGCGTCGCAGCACCTGGTGTATCATGTTGGCCATCATCTTCGGCCTCCATTTTGTCCCTGTTCAAATATGGAACCGGTTGCGTGAACGCTTCATCGCTGCCCCCTGGTGGCTCAAGCTGGTCATCTTCATCGTCCTCATCCAGCTCGTCCTCCAGTTCGCCAGCGCCACCGTTCAGCCCTTCCTCTACTCCCAGTTCTAGCGCCCCCCCAGTATCCGCTCCCTCCGAGCCCGTGCCGTCCCCGTTGAGATACTCCCTTCGGGCTCGTGCTGTTTCCGTTGGGTCACTCCCTTCGTGCCCGTGCCGTTTCCGTATTCCGAGCTATCAGCTCGGACCACCCGCCCCGCTACCAGCTCTTCAATCCCGTTAAATAACTCTAATATCCCTCAAGGTCTTGCGCTGTTGAGGGATATTTTGTACCTTTGCGGCTTGGTTACAAGAAAATTATCAAAAACAATTATACAAACAGAACAATGGCAAAACAGGAAGACGTTTTCAAGAAGATCGTTTCACACGCCAAGGAATATGGCTTTGTGTTCCCCTCAAGTGAGATTTATGACGGCCTCGGCGCAGTGTATGACTATGCTCAGAATGGCGTTGAGCTCAAGAACAATATCAAGCGTTACTGGTGGGAGGCAATGACCCTGCTTCACGAGAACATCGTGGGCATCGACAGCGCTATCTTCATGCACCCCACTATCTGGAAGGCATCAGGTCACGTTGACGCATTCAACGACCCCTTGATTGACAACCGCGACAGCAAAAAGCGCTACCGCGCCGATGTCCTCATCGAGGACGAAATCGCCAAGATCGAGGAGAAGATGAACAAGGAGTGTGAGAAGGCTGCCAAGCGCTTCGGCGACAAGTTCGACGAGGCGATGTTCCGCGCTACCAATCCCCGCGTTCTCGAGAACCAGAAGAAGCGTGACGAGCTGCATGCCCGCTACGAGAAGGCAATGAACGACAATGACCTCGCTGAGCTGAAGCAGATCATCGTTGATTACGAGATTGTGGACCCCGTCAGCGGTACCAAGAACTGGACCGACGTTCGTCAGTTCAACCTCATGTTCAAGACCCAGATGGGTAGCAGCGCCGACGCCACCATGGACGTCTATCTTCGTCCCGAGACGGCTCAAGGCATCTTCGTTAACTTCCTTAACGTCCAGAAGACCGGCCGCATGCGCATCCCCTTCGGCATCGCACAGATCGGTAAGGCCTTCCGCAACGAGATCGTGGCCCGTCAATTCATCTTCCGTATGCGCGAGTTCGAACAGATGGAGATGCAATTCTTTGTACGTCCTGGTGAGGAGTTGAAGTGGTTTGACTACTGGCGTGAACAGCGCCTCCGTTGGCACAAGGCCCTCGGCCTGGGTGACGAAAAGTATCGTTTCCACGACCACGAGAAATTGGCTCACTATGCTAACGCCGCTACCGACATCGAGTTCAAGATGCCCTTTGGCTTCAAGGAGGTAGAGGGTATCCACAGCCGCACCGACTTTGACCTGAGCCAGCACGCCAAATTCTCTGGCAAGAAGATCCAGTACTTCGACGCCGAGCTCAACGAGAGCTACACCCCCTATGTCATCGAGACTTCTATTGGCGTGGACCGTATGTTCCTCTCGGTGATGTGCTCCAGCTACGAGGAGCAGCAGCTTGACGGTGGCGACACCCGCGTGGTGCTTCACTTGCCCAAGGCTCTCGCTCCCATCAAGTGCGCCATCCTGCCGCTCGTCCGCAAGGACGGTATGCCCGAGAAGGCCCACGAGATCATGAACATGTTGAAGTTTGACTTCGCCTGTCACTACGAGGACAAGGACACCGTCGGCAAGCGTTATCGTCGTCAGGATGCCATCGGCACCCCCTATTGCATCACCGTCGATGGTCAGACCCTCGAGGACAACACCGTCACCCTGCGTGATCGTGACACCATGCAGCAGGAGCGCGTCGCCATTGCCGACCTCCCCGCTATCCTCGCCCGCGAGTGCAGCCTCAACAATGTTCTCCGCAAACTGATGTAAAGGCTAAATGCTTAACAAAGAAATGAAGAAGTTTTTCTATACAGTCATCATGGCAATCGTGGCGGTCACGATGCTTGACTCCTGCTTGGGAAAGACCGTTGAGGACGAGTACAAGAGTTGGCGTGAGTCCAACGAGACCTGGTTCCAGCAGCAGATGACATCAGGCCAGTACACTGTGCTCACGGCACCATGGGATGCCTCGGCCAAGGCGCTTATCCGCTGGCACAACGACACCATGCTGACCAAGGGCAACCTCAAGCCGCTTCTCACATCCACTGTCGATGTGAAGTATCACTTGAGCCTTTATAACGGCACACCTGTGGACTCGTCTTATTATATGACCACTCCTGCAGACAGCATCTATCGTTCCGTAGTCAATCAGAACGTAGAGGGCTGGATGATTGCACTCACGCGCATGCACGTGGGAGACAGCTGCACCGTCATCATCCCTTATCAGCAAGGCTACGCTTCTACCAAGAAGTCCGACGAACTCGTGCCCTACAGCACCCTCGTCTTCAGGATGAAACTCGTGGATATCTACAAGTACAGAGCCAATTGACGATTGCTCATCAATAACAAGAAAAGCGGGCCCATAGCCCGCTTTTCTGTTATCAATTGTTGTGGTATTGCGGGCCATGGCCCGTATGCCGATTCACCTTAGCGACAATTGGTAATTGTAATACTTCTCGTTGCCGGTGATGTCCTCTACCACCTTGATGAACGGTGGCATTTCCACCTTGTCGCCTTCCTTGACGCCCTCGAGTTCCAGAATCTGCATACCCAGCTTCGGCTCGATGTAGGTGTCCAGTTCGAAGTAACGGTTTTTCCACACGAAGCATTTGCGCATCTTGCTGATCGGCTTGCGGTTGGGATCAGCCAGTTGCAGTAGGTCAACATACTGCTGGGCCGTGATACGACGCTCGGTCTCGATCTGCTTGTCGCTGCTCACGGTCTTCTTAATGGTCTGGAAATAGACATAGCTGCCTTGCCAGCCGCGTTTGCGCACGCGCATCTCGGTGCCAGGCTCGCTCAGCAGATAGGTCTGGGTGATTTCGCTCTCGGTGTAGTCGGGGATGTCGCTCGTCACCTCGACGATATATTTCCGCTCTTGTTCGATGGGACTGGGAACGCCCAGCACCGTCGAAATCTCGTTCAGCACATGGCGCAGCTTGTCATCAAAGTCCATGTGGTTACCGATCACACGCAGGTGGGGGTGACCTGTCCAGGCGCTCAATACCTTGCGGTCGAGTTCACGTGCCAGTTCCACGTCCTCGCTGCGGAACTTGTTGTTCTCGTTGGTGTAGAACTGCTCGGCGCCGGCAGCGGCTGTTACCATGTGCAGGATGGCCTCATAGCGGGCATCGCGCAGCTTCACGGTGTTAGTGCCCATCTCCTCGGTCAGAGCCTCCCAAATCTCGGGGGAAACATAGGCGCTGATGTCCATCGTGCCGCGGTCGCACACGATGAGCACGGGCTTGCTGCATTGAGCCGCCATCTTGGCGAAATGATCCTCCAGTGCCAGCTGGATATTGAGCGTCGATTTCTCGGCTTCAAAGAACAAAGCCTTGTTATGAGTCAGGTAGTTGATGCCGGCACTGCTGAACATCGTCGGCACCTCAGGGATAGCAAACACCTGGAATCCCAAGCCGCTAAAGTGCTCAATGATCCTTGCCATAGCGGTGGTCTTACCGGCACACGGTCCACCCGTCAATACAATCTTTGTGATCTTATTGGTAATCTTATCAGTCATTTTTTCGTGATTGGATATTATCAAAATTCGGTTTTCAAGAAACAAATGCCAAATTTACAACTATTCTGCCACCCCCACAATCTTTTCCTCCTAAAAGATGTGAAAAACCACTTCAACCACCAGGATGGAATACCTCTTCGTCACGTCCCCCCCCCTTCAGCGCTTTGTGGGAAAAAGAATCGTGAGCAGCGACGCTCCCAGTCCATAGTAAACCGCATCGCCTGGCAGCGACAAGGCATTGGCTAACAGCATCGCGGCCACGCCGATCGGCATCGACAGCAGCACGCGGCGAGCTTGGAATCGGCCGGGGTACCAAAGCGCAAAACTCAACGGGAACAAGATCGCCACAGCTCGCAGGCCCAACGACAGGAAGCCCAGGTCGTTGATGAAACTGCCGTTGAACAGTATCGCTACGATGAACGCCATCATCAGGATGCCGACAATCGACAGACGCGTCTGGGTCAGAGGCGATAGGGGAGAGTCCTTCATGCCCAAGCGCCGTTTCAGGTTACCGTACACGTCACGAACCAGAATCGTCGAGGCCCCTAACGAGAGTCCGCTACCGCACCCCAGGATATTGATCAGCATGGTACCCAGCAACAAACCACCGAGCCAGGCTGGCAAATGCTCCAACACAAAGGTGGGAAACGCCAGCGCAGTACCGTCGATGACTCCTAAACCAGCCGGCACTTTTTCACCCATTTGCTGGATTCCAGCCAGTTCGCTGCTCGTGATATAATGTCCGCGCATGTACAGCCCCACCAGTGTGCATGCCGCACCGATGATGGGCATAAACAGCGAACACAACACGGCGCCGCGGCGTGCCTTGCGCGTTGATGCCGCCGACCAGATGCACTGAGCGTAGGTTTGGGTGGACACGACGCCCAGGATAAGTGACAGGCATCCACCCATATCCTTAAAGAAACCGCGGGCAAATGGACTGCCGTAACGGTGATGGATGCTCTCGATGTCGGTTAAGTTATTGAGCCCTGCCAGCTGGGGCGTGTCCATGTATACGTGGTCAATACTCTCGCGTAGGCCTGTCCAGCCGCCAGCGATGTGCCACACAACGACACCGGCTACCACCGAACTGATATACAGCAGCACCAGCTTGACGATGCCACCGGCCCCAGCACTGCGGATGCCGCCAAACAGTACCAGCAGCATGATGAGCACAGCGCTCGCTACCGACGCCCATGCCAGATGAATGCCGAACAGGCTGGTAATCATCGCCGACGATGACAACACTTGTGACACGATACTGATGAAAATACCGATCAGGAACAGGATAGAACCCACGGTCTCGGCCTTATGCCCGTATTCGCGGCTCACCACCTCAAGTAGGGTAGAGCACCCGCTACGACGCAATGGCCCGGCATAGAACAGTCCTAATATTAACGAACCCAAGCCTGCCCCAATGGTGAACCACCATGCCGACACGCCGTAGCAGAAGGCCAACTGTGCTGTGCCGATGGTACTTTGACCGCCGGCCAGCGTGCCCAACAGCGCACCACATACCATCCAGCTGCCGCTATTGCCGCCGGTAGTGAAACTTTGGGCGTCCTTGACTTTGCGACCTGGCAGCCAGCTCACGGCAAGCAGTAGGGTCACTGTCAGCACGATACCTGCAATATGTACAATCGATACCATTGCTTTATCAACAAATAGACCGCAAAGGTAGCAAAAATTTCATTATCCCGTTCATCGGATTCTTCACCGTTTTTGGACAACTTTTTCTTCTGTTTGATGAAAAAAGTGATCACTTTTAGATGAAAAACCCGAAACTGTTAATAAATAATGTGTGCTAAAAGTTTGTTTCTTGTGTTTTTTGATGTAATTTTGTAGGTTGAAAGTTGCGCCTCGCTTTGGACGCACGATAGCAATGATAATAACACTAAATATTTGAACCAATATGATGAGATTAACTACTCTTTTTTCGTTGTGTTTTCTCTCAGTAGCCATCGCTTTTGCCGGACCTCGGCATTACTCGAGTAATATTGAGGGTGACGTGAATGCTGACGGTGATGTGAACATTGCCGACATCAATGTGGTGACCGATGCCATCCTGTCTAACTTGCATGACAGCAAGTGTGACGTCAACCAGGACGGAGACATCAACATTGCCGACCTCAACTACCTGATTGACCTGATCCTTACCGGTCCCGTCAAACCGACTGTAGATACTGGCATGTACATGGGCGTGATCGGTTACAACCAGACCTTGATGACCAAGGAGATCTCATTCCTTGACTCAACGACAGTTGCAGACTTCAACGATTTCATTGATGGACGACTCTACACCCAGCAGGGACGTCTGCTCTATTACTCGGTTGATCAAGCGCTTGACATGCTCAATAGAGCAAAGTATCCGCAGAACCTCCAGAATGTCGCTATTGTCACTGTCACCAAGGGACTCGATCAGGGTTCGCTCATGATGACCGACAAGTATGACACCGAGGCTGAGTATGCTCAGGCATTGCAATCACGCATCGCCGACGAGCGTATCTACGGACGTGCTATCAAGGCCTACACCGTCGGACTGCTTAACCCGACAGTCAAGGACGAGACCCAGTTCCGTGCCAACCTCTACGCTCTGGCTAGTGATTCTACCAAGGCTATGGAGGTCACCAGCAACGCTGACGTAACTGCCAGTTTCCATGCTATTGCCGATGACCTGGTTGCACACAACATGTCCGAGAATCTCACGCTCGTATTCCCTGGTGTGGGAACGGGAACGCGCATCCGCTTCACGCTTGACGATGTCAACGAGGAGACCGTCAATGACTCACAGGTTTACATCGAGGGTACCTTCTCGCTCAAGACCCGTAGCTTGACCGATATCACCTATCAGGGCATGACTTGCAATGCAGGTGACAGCGTCGCTGCTTCTAGCGTTGACGGTATGTTCGTTTCGCTGGTCTTCACTGGCATTCAGTTGTATAGCGAGGAACCCATTGAGAAGGAGAAGATTCAGGAGTGGTACTGGGTAGAGGACCAGGAGACTTGGGCTCTTAGCACCGAGTTCTCGCCCTATCGCATCCCCGAGGTTGAAAGTACCTACTCAAGCGCTCTGGTAATGCTCCTGCTCGACTGCAGTTCTGTTCTTGAAGACGAATTTGGCGAGCTTCAGGCGGCCGCCAAGAGCTTCATTGACCGTATGCAGAACTACACCGCTACCCCCGACACCATCCCCGGTCTCTACACCGTCAATGGCGTATCGTTCCAGATGGTTGACATTGAGGGCGGAACCTTCACGATGGGTGTGGACAGCGCCGTTGTCTATACCGGTGAGGCCAACATCGATGAGATGCCCGCTCATGAAGTGACCGTTTCACCCTTCTCGATGTGTGAAACCGAGGTGACCCAGGAATTGTGGCACGCTGTGATGGGTACAAATCCCAGCAATTTCACCGATGATCCTCAGCGTCCTGTTGAGAATGTCAGCTGGGAGGACTGCCAGGAGTTCATTACTCGACTCAACGAGCTCACGGGCAAGAATTTCCGTCTGCCCACCGAGGCCGAGTGGGAATTTGCCGCCCGCGGTGGTAACTTGGCTAACGGTACGCTCTTCTCTGGTAGCAACAACATTGATGATGTGGCTTGGTTCTACTTCAACAGTGAATTTGGAACCCATGCCGTTGCCTCTAAGTTGGCCAATGAGCTTGGTCTGTATGACATGAGCGGTAACGTGGGTGAGTGGTGCAGCGACTGGTATGGCACATATCCCGTTGAGCCTCAGGTTGACCCCGTTGGTCCTGAGAATGGCACACGTCGCGTATTCCGTGGTGGTAGCTGGCGCTGCATCAGTCGTGAGTGCCGCAATACCTCGCGCAACTCCGATGCCCTCAATTTTGGCTCTGATGAGGTAGGTCTGCGTCTCGCTCTGTAATCAAGAGCGAAGACTCTGAGAAACATGTTGCGCCCTGATGATGACGGCTCTCGTCTCATCGGGCGCAATTTTTATTGGCAATTATGCCTTTTTATACTATCTTTGTCCTTTGTTGATTAAAATCGATTGAATTATGTTACTCATCATTGCTACAGCATTGTTGCCGGTCTTCATCCTCGGCTGGTGGATATACAGGAAAGACGCGATAAGACCTGAACCGTTGAAACAGCTGCTTGCTGCTTTCTTCTATGGTGTGGGATCCGCATTTGTCGCGATGGTGTTGGCCACCCCGTTGACCTTGATGATCGGGTTCAATTCTCTTGAGCAGATGAATACCTTGGGTGATGCCTTGTCGGTGGCGCTGTTTTCTGCGGCGATACCCGAAGAAATCGCCAAGCTCACGATGCTCTGGCTCTTCCTGCGCAGGAATCCTTATTATGACGAGTATCTTGACGGTATCGTCTATGCCGCCTGTGTCGGCTTGGGCTTTGCGGGGGCCGAGAATATCCTCTATCTGTTCCAGAGTCCGGACTGGCTGATTACCGGTGTAATGAGAGGACTCACCGCAGTGCCCGCCCATTTCGCCATTGCTTGTGCCATGGGTTATTTCTACAGCAAGCGCCACTTCGGTGACCGCAGCAAACTGACGGCTGCCTGTGTGCTAGGTGTGCCTATTCTCATCCATTGGATTTATGATGCTTTGGCCTTCAGCGAGGGCATATTTCCCGCGATTTCGGTGCTCATCAGCATCCTGTTTGTATTGCTCATCTGGCGGGTTTACAAGAGCACCATGCGCCGCATCAACACCCTGGAGCAGTTAGACCGGGCCCGCATGACGCCTCCTCCTTTCCCCGGAGGCTCTTCCGCTACAGGTAGCGGCCCCCTGCCACCCCCTCTTCCTCCTCACAATGATAACAATAACACTCCCCTGGCCTAAATCCCAGGGGAGTGTGAAATAACAATATTAACCTTTAAAACTACTATAGCCACCTATATCACTATAGCTTCTATAGTATCTTTTACTTCTATAGGCTCACTTCACTAGCCTCTCATACTCTGGATTACCTTCCCTCAGCAGGCGGTCATAGCGCTCGCGGTCATTCAATACCTCTACGGCGGCTTGCAGGTCGCGGTTACGGTGGTTGATGATCACGTTATAGGCGCTGGAATCTCCGTACACTCCTCGAGCGATAAGCCCCTTGATAATCGCTTTCAGCAGCTGTTCGCTCTGGCGGTACTTTTCCTCGTCATATTTGATGCTGTCCTGCTCTCCCATCGCGATAAAGTCACGCATCATCTCGTCGCTGACAACAAAACCGTTATCAAAGTCTTTCAGGTTCTTGAACTGCTTTGAGACTTGCTTGCGGTTCTTGTCCACATACTTGATCGAGTACTGGTTGATGATGCCCTTGGCGCTCAGGTCGCGATAGTAGGTACTATATTCTGTCGTGTCGATGGGAACATACACATCGGGCATCACACCGCCACCGCCATAGATGGTACGGCCGTTCAGCCGCGTGGTATAGCGCAGCGAGTCGTTGAACTGGATGCTGTCCAGGCAGTAGTATTCGCCTTCGTTGGCACGGTCAAGCAACTCATGCTCGTAGGCTTTCTTGTCACCGCGGTGATAGGGCTTCTGGATGCAGCGTCCGCTAGGCGTGTAGTAGCGTGCTACGGTCAGGCGCATCATTGAACCGTCCTCAAACTTGAACGGCCTCTGCACCAGTCCCTTACCAAAGGTCCTCCGGCCAACGACTACAGCGCGGTCCCAGTCCTGCATCGCACCGGCAAAAATCTCTGCTGCCGAGGCCGAGTACTGGTTGACAATCACAACCATGTGAAGGTCTTTATAATCGCCCCAACCATTGGCATTGGCCTCGTTGCGGGGCGAGTTGTCTCCCTCGGTATAGACCATCAGTTGGCCACGCTCCAGGAACTCGTTGCACATGTCGATAGCGGCATTCAAGTAACCACCGCCGTTGTCGCTCAGGTCCATCACCAGCTGGGTCATGCCTTGCTTCTGCAGCTCTTTCAGCGCGTCGATCATCTCCTCGTGGGTCTTGGCTCCGAAACGTGAGATGCGCAGGTAACCCGTGCGTTCATCGAGCATGTACTTTGCGTCGATGCTGTACACGGGGATGTTGTCGCGTGTGATGCGGAAGGTGATCAATTCTTTCACGCCGGGACGTTTCACCTTGATGGTGACATTGGTGCCCTTTTTGCCACGCAGGCGTTTCTGGATATCACTGTTTTTCATCTTCACGCCCGCTATGGTCGTGTCGTTCACATAGATGATACGGTCACCTGCCAACACGCCTACGCGCTCGCTCGGGCCTCCAGGAACAGTCTGGATAACGTAGAGCGTGTCATTGTTCATGTTGAACTGGATACCCACGCCGCTGAACTCGCCCTGCAGGGGCTCTTCCAGTTCCTTGGTCTCCTTGGCATCGGTGTAGCTCGAGTGGGGGTCAAGACTTTCAAGCATCCCCTTGATAGCATCCTCCACAAGCTTTTCCTCGTTCACTGTATCAACGTATAGGCTTGAGATCGCATACTCTGCATTCAGCAGTTTCTGCATCGCCTGGGGCATATTCCTCTGTGCCGTCATCGTAAATGACAGCACCGCCCCCATTATCACAGCAAATAATATCTTCTTCATTCTCTTATTTAAAAACGTTCAATGAAGCCCTATAGCTTCTATCGTTCCTATTGCCCCATTAGCTTTTAACTCCTAACTCCTCCAGATCAACTCCTTTTGGCAGATAGGCTCTCACGTCCTGGCCATACTTAAACAGCTCCCTCACAATGCTGCTGCTGATGTGGCTGTCCTCGGGCAAGGTGTACAGCAGGATGGTCTCGATGCCGCTCAAGTCGCGGTTCACCTCGGCAAGGTGTTTCTCGTTTTCGAAGTCCTGAATTAGGCGGACGCCACGAACGATGAACTGGGCTCCCACTTCCTTGGCGATGTCAACGGTCATGCCGGTATAGGTCACTACTTCTACCTTGGGCTCGTCCTTGAAGACGCGTTCGATCCATTCCTTGCGCTGTTCCATTGTCATGAAAGAACGCTTGTCGGCATTCACGCCGATGGCGATGACAAATCGGTCAAACATGGGCAATGCACGCCTCACGATAGATTCGTGGCCACGGGTAAACGGATCAAACGAACCCGGGAATATCGCCACGCGCTTTCCTTCATTATCAATGTACTGTGATGTCTTCATCGTCTTCGTTCACTAGGTTGTCAATAATGAATCCCTGGCGCTCCATGGTATTCTTGCCCATGAAGAAGGCCAGCATCTGCTTTACCGAGTCCTCTTTACGCAACTGTACACGGTCCAGACGCATCTCGGGGCCGATGAAGTCCTTGAACTCGTCAGGAGAAATCTCTCCGAGACCTTTAAATCGAGTGATTTCGGCATTTTCTCCCAGCTTGTTGAGGGCATTCAACCGTTCCTCGTCACTGTAGCAGTAGTAGGTCTCGACTTTTTGAGGCTTGGCCTCGCGTTTGTTTGTGCGGTTTTTGCGCTTAGCGTCTTTCTTATTCAGCACACGGAATAGGGGAGTCTGCAGGATGTAGAGGTGTCCCGTCTTGATCAATTCAGGGCAGAACTGCAGGAAGTAGGTCAGTAGCAGCAGGCGGATGTGCATGCCGTCAACATCGGCATCAGTAGCGATGATGACCTTGTTGTAGCGCAGGCCTTCAATGCCGTCCTCGATGTTGAGTGCCGACTGCAGCATGGCAAATTCCGTGTTGACAATGACCTTCTTGGGATCAAGACCATAGGTGTTCAGCGGTTTACCGCGAAGCGAGAACACGGCTTGCGTCTCCACGTCACGGATCTTGGTGATCGAGCCACTTGCGCTCAGTCCCTCGGTGATGAATATACTGGTCTCGTCACGGCGGTCATTGTCCTTGGGCGCTCTCGAGTCGTTGAAGTGTACTCGGCAGTCGCGCAGCTTGTCGTTGTGCAGCGTGGCCTTTTTGACGTTCTCGCGCACCTGTTTGCTCACGCCGGCGATGGCTTTGCGCTCTCGCTCGTTGTCTTGGATCTTCTTCAGCAGCACTTCGGCAGTCTCGGGCGCCTTGTGCAGGTAGTTGTCAAGTTCGCGCTTGATGAAGTCGTTGATGTATTTATAGATCGTGGGGCCGTCTTTCCACATGATGCTGCTGCCCAGCTTGATCTTGGTCTGAGACTCAAACACGGGTTCCTCGACCTTGATGCTGATGGCTGCGACAATGCCATTGCGGATGTCACTGTACTCGAAGTTCTTGCCGTAGAACTCCTTGATGGTCCTTGACAAGGCCTCACGGAAGGCGCTCTGGTGCGTGCCACCTTGGGTCGTGTGCTGGCCGTTGACAAACGAGTAGAACTCCTCGCCCAATTGGGCGGCGTGGGTGATAACGACCTCGATGTCATCGCCCGTGAAGTGCATCAACGGGTACAAGGGGTCATTGGTCATGTTCTCCTTCACCAGGTCGCTCAAGCCGTTCCGGGAGTGGTACTTCTTGCCGTTGAACATGAGCGTCAGGCCGGTGTTCAGGTAAGAGTAGTTCTTGATCATCTGCTCGATGATGTCCTCACGGAACTCGTAGTTCTTGAAGATACTTGCATCGGGAGTAAAGCGAACCAGAGTGCCGTTTTCCTCGCCTTCATTGGCGGGGATGATGCCGCTCTCTTCCTTGGCTACGCCCTCATGGTAGGTCACCGATGAGCATTGCCCGTCACGCACGCTACGGATGTAGAACTCGGTGGACAAGGCATTAACCGCCTTGATGCCCACACCATTCAAGCCCACTGAGCGCTTATAGGTCTGCGTGTCATACTTGGCACCGGTGTTCATCTTTGAAGATGCTGCCTTGACCTGATCAAGGGGGATGCCACGACCGTAGTCACGGATGGTCACGGTGCCCTCGGCAACGTCGATGTCTATCGTAGGCTTGGCATAGCCCGTGTTGAACTCATCGATACTGTTGTCGATTACCTCCTTGATGAGGACATACACGCCGTCATCGTTTTGGGAGCCGTCGCCCAGCTTACCGATGTACATGCCCGGTCGTTGACGGATGTGCTCACGGGGAGACAGCGTCACCAGGCGGTCATAACCGCCAAAGTCGCTCGCTCCGCCTCCTGCCTGCTGCCCCGCATCCATAGTGGCCTCTTCTATGATTGGATTCTCTTTATCTTGTGACATTTATTGTGATTTCTGTATTATTTAACCTACAAAATTACAAAAAATCCCGCAAACATCGTGCCACCATCCTCAACAATAAGTTTTATTAACGAAAAAATCCCTCCCTCGTCCTCCATCCCGTTAAGGTATTGCAAGCCTCTGGCTTGTCCCCTCGTCCTCCATGCCGTTGGGGTATTGCAAGCCTCAGGCTTGTCCCCTCGTCCTCCATCCCGTTGAGGTATTGCAAGCCTCTGGCTTGCACAATTCACAAGTCAAGGTGCTTGCCTTTCCCATCAGGAAGGACAAGCACCTCTTCAATCTTCTTGTATTTACAGCTCTCGCTTTACAGCTCTCGCTTTACAGCTTCGCTGCAATCGCAGCTGCGATTTCCTGCATCTCCTCGGCAGGGAGTGTCAGCTTTGGACCACCGAAAGCCATATCTTTCTCGCTCTGCAGAGGAACGAGGTGGATGTGGCAGTGGGGGACCTCAAGGCCCAGAACACCGATGCCGATGCGCTGGCACGGAATAGCCTGTTCCAGAGCCATAGCCACTTTGCGGGCAAATGCCCAAAGACCCAAATACTCTTCCTCACTGAGGTCAAACATGTAATTAACCTCACGCTTGGGAATTACCAGGGTGTGGCCCTTGGCCATCGGGTTGATATCAAGGAATGCAAAGTAATTTTCATCCTCTGCTACCTTATAGCTGGGAATCTCGCCAGCGGCGATTCTACTGAATATCGTTGCCATAATGCTGATTATACTTCAATTTTCAGGATTTCAAACTTCATCAGGCCGGCAGGGGCATGGACTTCAACCTTGTCGCCAACCTTGTGGCCCAGCAGACCCTTAGCAATAGGAGTAGTGATGGAAATCTTACCCTCGCGCAGGTTTGCTTCGGTCTCAGTAACAATGGTATAGGTCATCGTGGCCTTGTTCTTCAGGTTCTTGATGGTAACCTTGGTGAGTAACTGTACCTCATCCGTGCTGATTTTACTCTCGTCGATGATGCGGGCCGATGCAATCAGGCTCTTCAACTCGGCAATCTTGGCCTCGAGCATGCCTTGACGCTCTTTGGCGGCATCATATTCTGCGTTCTCTGAAAGGTCGCCCTTGTCACGCGCCTCAACAATGGCACGAACAACCTCGGGACGTTCTACGTTCTCAAGATGGGAAAGTTCCGCCATCTTTTTGTCGTAACCTTCCTGTGTCATGTAAGTAATAGCCATGCTAAATACTGTGTCTTTTAATTTTTAAAGTCTCAAAAAATGAGAAGAATCTCAACTATATGCTGGTGAGATCCCTCGCGGTTAATATCTTTCAACGCTGCAAAGATAGGCAAATTTTTTGATTAGTATTGTCGAATTGTTAATAAAATCACGTCTTTTTTAAAAAATTAACCGATGACGGTGGGTTTGCTATGGTTTTCGGTGATACTTGGCGACCATTTTGTCAACGGCGCCACAGGGTAATAATCTGCCTGGCGGCAATCAATACGCTCACAGTGGTGATGATAGCAGCAATAAGCACTTGGCCAGTCTCCATACAGGCCATCACGACCGATGCAACTGCGAGTGTCCACAGCAGGTTGTACAGGCTGGCTCGACTGACGCTCAATCGATATAGCTTGAAGTAAACCACCGCTACGATGAGCGTGTACAGCAGGTAGGACACCAGGAATGCGACACCCAGTCCGTTCAGACCCCACCACTGGTAGAACACGATGTTCAGCACAAGGTTGATCACAGCACTTGCTACCTCGGTCCACAAGTAGGTCTTGCCGTCTCCCTTGGCTAGGATGGTAAACGCTAGGCACCACGACAGCGTCCTCAGGATGGTTCCTATCATGCCCCACGATACAAAGGTGAGAATCACGTTAAACTCGGGCGTGTACAGCAGCCATACCACGAGTTCGCGCAGCAGGATGAACAAAGCCACTACCGGAGCCATCACAGCGATGGCAACGTTGATTTCCTGAGATACAAATGCTCGCAGGCGCAGGCGGCTCTCGGCAACACGTGACAAGCGGGGATAGTATTCCATTCCCAGTGCGGTCAGAATCAGACCTGTATATTTGTTGATCAGCGTGTAGCCCGCTTGATAGAAGCCCACTTGGTCGGTGCCCGCATGCACGTTCAACCAGGCATTGAAGGCATAGCTGGCCAGGATACTGGCAAAGTTGCCAAGGGTCATGAAGATGCCCAGTCTCACAAATCCTTTACCCATGTCAAACGTCTCTTTGCCACCGACGCTGACACTCGCATAGTCACGGTTGCGGAATACCCATGCAAAGGCTGCCAGCGCTAGGGCGTAGGCGATGATTGACGGCAGGATGCTGCGCTCTCGCAGCAGGTAGAACAGTGGAATAGATACAGCTAAGCCGACAATAGTACCCCACAGGGTCACGCTCGCCAGTCGTTTTAGACGCGCTGTTCCTTGCAGTACAGCATATTCGCCATTGGTCAACGCCTGCAGCAGTACAGCGATACTCAATGCGACAAAGCCCCAGATGTGAGAGGAGTCGCCGAAGGTGACCTCGCTCAGCAGGGGTGCCAGTGATAAGGTCAGCAAAGCTCCGGCTAAGCCCAACCATAGCGACCATTTCCTCACGACGGCTACCATCTTGGCGACAAGGCCCTCGTCACGGCCTTCAAGCGCTTGCGAGATATCACGCACGCTGCTCGAGCGGATGCCCAGGTTGGTGCCCGTCGAAATCATTTCCAACGCATTGTTGAACAGGCCGAACAACCCGATGCCGACAGGGCCAATCCACAGGGCAACCAGCTTGGTGCGGATGATGGAGCACAGGATGCCCATGACTTGAACGCCACCGAACAGCCCCATCGCCTTCATTGCCATGCGTGATATGTTTCCCTGCTTGCTGGACATGTTAATTCCTCTACATTATATAAATAACGCTTTAGATTTTCTACCACTTGACGTCAAACACCTGATAGGCAATGCCTCGGCCCCCCAGGCGACATTTCTGGCGAACAAGCCCCTCATTCAGGTAGCGACCATGGTCCTCGTTGCTGATGCCGAAGTCGAAATAGCGGTACCCGTCTTCTGCGCTCTTCTTAATAAGATTGTCAAACAGCAGGGTCAATGCCTTGCTGTCTTTGCCACGAGGCGATGCCCCGATGTATTGACAGTGTGCAACGGGTTGGGAATAGTACATGACCACGCCTGCCAGCAGTTCGCCGTCTAGGGTGGCAGTATATAGTTTGATGTTCTCGGGGAAACGCCCGACCAGCAGTTTGATCTCCTCAAGCGTGTGGACCGGTCGCGTACTGTAACGCTCGCCAAGCAGCGATGACATCAAATCCCAGTAGCCTTCCCAATCATCGCTCTGACCTGTCTTGATGCCGGCTTTGCGGGCTGCATTAGAGCCGCTCTTGTTGCCGCGGTCAAGCGGTAACGGACAAGTCAGATCGATGGTGGTAGATATGTTCGTCTCAATCAGCGATGAACCGTGGCGGAATAGGGCATACAGGTCTTCCTCGCAGGGGTAGCGGTGATAGATGTGGGGCACTGCTTTATAGACAAGCCTCTTGAGGCCGTTTCCCTGCATCCAGGCTATGGCGGCATCCATCACCTCGACCATCACAGTGGTGTCAAAGTGCTTCAGTGGCACGATCCATCCGCCGTAGGTCAACCCGCGGTGTGACCACAACGTGTCTCCGTCGATATTGGCAGGCAGCAGACCGCACATCTTGCCGTCACGTAGTGCGACAAGTGAGCAATCCGTGAAACGGTCGCTGTGATAATCCATATATCCACGCTCATGAAGGAACGTCCCGTTACGGCTGTTCCTCACCATTTCGTCCCACTGGCCCTTCATTGAGCCGTCATATTTCACAATTTCTATCATTTTTTCAAATAAAATGTAATCCCGCCAATCCCAGTAGATATCGGTCCTGTCCGTCATCTACGCTCAATCCGTCAACTCCTCAAGAATAAAACGCAAATTTAGCAATAAAAGTATTACCTTTGCACAAAATTAAAATAAATCACATGAATCTTAGAAGAATACCACTCCTCCCTCGTGTCATCATCGCCATCATTCTGGGTGTTGTCTGTGGCATGTTTTTCCCTGAATGGGCAGTTAGATGCTTCGTGACTTTCAACAGCATTTTCAGTCATTTCCTTTCGTTCTTGATTCCGCTCATCATCGTGGGACTGGTGACCCCTGCCATCGCCGATATCGGGAAGGGAGCGGGCAAGTTGCTCCTTATCACCGCACTGATTGCCTATGGCGACACCGTTTTTTCGGGTTTCTTGAGCTATTTCACCAGTGTCGGTGTATTCCCGTCGCTCATTGACCGTGCTCAGGCCGCTGAGGCGGTAGCGACCGCCAAAGAGTTGCAGCCCTTCTTCACTATCGAGATCCCGCCTCTGCTCGACGTGATGAGTGCATTGATAACGGCATTTGTCTTGGGCTTGGGTATTGCCTTCTTTGAATCGTCTAACCTAAAGAAGGCTTTCGACGAGTTCCGCGACATCATTGCCAAGACCATCGAGGTGGCGCTTATTCCCATCCTGCCTTTATATATCTTCTCTATCTTCCTCAACATGTCGTTCTCGGGACAGGCTTGGCGCATTATCCAGGTCTTTATTGCCATCATCGGCGTCATCTTCTTGATGCACATCTTGCTGCTGGTGTTCCAGTATTGTCTTGCAGGACTCATAGCTCATCGCAATCCTTTTAGGGCATTATACAATATGTTGCCTGCCTATTTCACTGCTTTGGGCACCTCGTCCTCGGCCGCGACCATCCCTGTCACTATGCGACAGGTGAAGCTCAATGGCGTCAGTGAAGGCATCGCTGGCTTTGTAGTGCCCCTGTGTGCGACGATTCATTTGTCGGGAAGTGCTATGAAGATAACGGCTTGTGCCGTCGCCTTGCTCATCATGCAGGGTGGGGTCATCGACATCGCACATTTCGCAGGCTTTATTCTCATGCTCGGCGTGATGATGGTGGCTGCACCGGGTGTCCCTGGTGGCGCTATCATGGCCGCCCTCGGTGTCTTGCAGTCTATCCTGGGCTTCACTCCCGAGCAACAGGCAATCATGATTGCTCTATACATCACCATGGACAGTTTCGGCACCGCCTGCAATGTCACTGGCGATGGCGCGATAGCGCTCGTTGTGGACCGCATCTACACGGGAAAATCTCAATCTCAAGGGAGCTCATTGTAGCTCAGGCAACTAATGAAGTGTGAAAAATGCTCAATCTGTGGCTTTTTTAGAGGAAAACGAAGTTTTTTTAAAAAAAAGTATGAAAAAATTTTGTATGTGAGAAAATGATATTAACTTTGTAGCGCATAAAAGGGAAAAATCAATTTTGATTTATCAAAGAGTTTCGGATTAACTTACTGTCGTGATTGATAGAATGGTTAATCCATTTTTTTTGTCCTTACCCCAACCCCCTATCGCTCCTCATCACTCCCCGTCACCCCCTATTTCCCCTTTTCCTGACCATTAAAAAATCATTTCATACATTAATCCTACCACTTCATCCAATACGTTTCAATTTCTTTGGATAACCCCCATCGGCCGTCATAACTTTGCATCATCAAACAAATAATAACCACTAAAAAATCAAAAGTTATGACAACCAAGACTTCTAACATGGACAAGGTCCTCAACGTGAACTTCAACAAGAGTGTTAATCAATCAGTAAAGCGTATCGCTTGGACTTCGATGCTGACTCTGGCATTGATTCTGTTCGCTGCAGTACCCGCAACAGCCCAGATAAGTTTGGGCGTCAAGGGTGGCGTTAAACTTGAGAATGCTCGAATGAGCAGCGACGTCATTGACAGCGATAATCGCATCGGCAGCTCACTCGGTGTGGTGATGGATGTGAATATCCCCATCATCGGGCTGGGTGTGGAAACGGGTGCGATGTTTACCACTCGCTCCTATGGTGATAATGGACGCAAGCTCCATTCTATCGATATCCCGGTCAATGCGCGTTACCGTTTCTCACTGCCGCTGGTCGAGAAGATTGTTGCTCCCTTCGCTTTTACGGGCCCTGAGGTTTCAGTAAGAATGAATATGGGTGCTTGGGGCAATGCTGGTGATGGCAGTCCCATTGAAAGCAAAACAAGTCTCTCCTGGAACGTAGGCGCTGGCGTGGATCTGATCAAGCACGTGCGTGTGGCTGCTGCCTACAATATCTCTTTATCTAAGGAAAAGATGTATCGCGACAACTCTTGGAGCATCAGTGCCGCCTACATGTTCTGAGCCCTCTAATTACTAATGCAACAGGAGCGCCGACGGTCTAGTCAGCGCTCCTGTGTTTATATAACCCTTGTTAGTGGATTAGTTGGCCAGGATGATGTCAAGCAATGCATTGACGTCGGCAATGTTCACCTCACCGTCGCCGTTCACATCAGCAGCCTTGCTGAATGTGTTGCTCAGGATGTGGTCGATAACGGCATTGACATCGGCGATATTGATTTCTCCATCACCATTCACGTCACCGGGCTTCTCGACGGGCTGAGGACCAGGCTCAACATACGTCGAACCACAGACACCGTAAGCCTCTACACCCTCAACAGCAAAGCTGATGGTAGTCGGCATCGTGCCGTCCTCGTTGGCCTTGGCGGGCAGGCATTTGATACCGCTGTGGTGCAAGGGGTTGTTGACATCCAGGGAAACGCTGTTGCGGATGGACTCTTCGTCGCTGTTCGGTGCGATGTAGCTCCAGTAGATATAGTCTCCATCTCCGTTGATCTGAGCAACGTTGGCCAGCTCACCACTGTCCTCAGCACCCTCGACCTTGATGGGAGAGTCGTCAATGAGTTCGCAGTCGGCGATGCGCAGGTTTTCGTTACCCGCAAGGTCGGCACCGGTCTCCAGGTTCTCGATCTTGCTCAAGGCGATGCGGTAGATGCCGGGAACACAGCCATAGGGGTCGGTCTGCACTTGCATGTACAGGTAGCCGTTCTCCTCGTCGAGGTAGAAGGTCTTGATGATGGCATCCTTGAACAAGGCATTATAGTGTTTGGGCTTGCCTTGGCCGCCATCAGGATAGATGTCGTTCTTCTTGAAGCGCAGCAGGCAGATGCCGTTGAACTTCTTGCTCATCCAGAAGATGCCGTGCTTGTCCTGGGTGAAGCCACCGGTGATTGAACCCCAGCTGATTTCATCGTTGTAGTAGGGCAGCCACTGGTTCTGCAACAGGAAGGGCTGTTGGCCGTACAGGCCCGTGGTGTCGGCGTTCATCTCATGGATACCCACATTGCGGTCGCTGATGTAGATCTTGTTCTCATTCTTGTCAATGAACATGGTGAACGGGTCCTCACTGGGAGCGTAACCCACATTATTTAATACGGTCACGCGGTAGAAGATGCCGTTGGTG
>JAEEGF010924816.1_pt1 | contig 33551 bp, 18 predicted proteins | sample 9134171 | NCBI WGS metagenome assembly JAEEGF01 (sample SAMN16246542, study PRJNA631951) | gut metagenome | biome: gut microbiome; feature: rumen; material: AP-attached | host: Bos | place: Iran: Karaj | collected 2018-10
GCCACCCTCAGTTGGACTGAGCTAGGCACTTCCCAAGCATGGATGATGTACTACCGCCCAGCATTTACACCGGCATACGTCCCGTATGATTCTCTTGAGATTTACCAAAATCCATATACACTTACAGGTCTCCAACCCAACACCGCTTATGAAGCCTATATAGTTCCTTCCTGCGGCTTTACGGATGGCATAGCAAACGAATACCTCGCAAGCAATACCATAGAATTCACTACCCTTGAAGCTTGCCCGACACCTTTCAACGTGCAAGTGAACAACATCACCTCCAACAGTGCCAGCGTAACATGGACGGGCTATAGCGACAGCTATACTATGGACTATAGAGTAGCTACCGAACTGCTCGATACCATCTTCAGCGAAGACTTTGAAGGCGGTGAAATGCCTCAAGGTTGGAACAACGAGGGCGCTGCTTCTTGGATTATAGGTGTTGGCGATTATACCTCTGACTCTATTGGCGCACACAATGGCAACTATAATGCAAAGATTACTCACGGCGAATCCTCAGATCAAACCTATCTTGTCACTCCCGCTTTGGATTTAAGCGATCAAAACAACTTGGCGCTCTCCTTCTGGTATATCAACAGAAGTTGGGGCGGCGACATTGATGAATTAGGAGTTTACTACCGCATCGGCGAACAAGGAGTATGGAACGAATTGTGGAGCACTTCGGTAGCACATGAGACATGGACAAACCAAATCATTGAACTGACAAATCTGGCTGACAACTATCAGATTGGCTTCTTGTTCACGGACCATTATGGATACGGTGTTGGTTTGGATGACATTATCGTTGCTACTGAAGTAGTCAGCGAGTGGGTAACCATCGACAATGTCACAAGCCCACTAGCACTCACCGACCTTACCCCCAATACCAACTATGAAGTGAGAGTTCAGGGCTTATGCGGTGATACGATTACCAACTGGAGTAATAGCGCATTCTTCACCACGGCAGAAGCTCAGAGCTACACCATCACAGTCTTGGCCAACCCGACCGACGGCGGAACCGTCTCGGGTGGAGGCACTATCAACCACGGACAGACCTGCTCGCTCACGGCAACGGCCAACACCGGATACACCTTCGTAAACTGGACCGAAAACGGCAGCGTGGTCTCCACCACACCGAACTACAGCTTCACCGTGACAGGGGCCAGGACGCTCGTCGCCAACTTCAGCCTAAACAGCTATACCATCACAGCCACGGCCAACCCGACTGGGGGTGGCACCGTCAGTGGCAGCGGCACTTACAACCACGGCGCCCCTGTCACACTCACTGCCACGCCCAACGCAGGATACACTTTCCTCAATTGGACCAAGAACGGTCAGGTGGTCTCCAGCAATACCACCTACACCTTCACCGCCTCTGGGGCCGGTACCTATGTCGCCAACTTCCAGCAAATCGAATACTATCCGTGGTTCACAGTCCTTCCCGAAAATGGCGGCTCTGCTGAAATACAAGGTGATGGCATCGTCCATTACGGTGACCAAGTGACCATTATCGCCACACCTAACACGGGATACGATTTTGTCAACTGGACTACTGAGAATTTTGAGAGTGCACAAGCCTTGTATCTTTCCAACCAAGCCACCTACACCTTCACCATGGACAACAGCCACCTTTTGACGGAATTGTATCCAGACGGTGGCGAAATCCAGATTTTTGCCAACTTTGAGCTACAGTCCTTTGAAATTACCGTTATGGCCGAGGAGGGAGGTACCGTCACTGGTAGCAGCACCGGCACCTATGCCTATGGTGACACACTCCATTTGAACGCTGTGGCCAACCAAGGCTACACCTTCACCAATTGGACAAAGAATGGCACAGTGGTCTCCACCACGGCAAACAGCGATTTCGTTGTGACTGAAACTGCCACATATGTAGCCCATTTCAGCACTAATGCCTACCAAATCACGGCCTCCACCAACCCGACCGGGGCTGGCACCATCTCGGGGACCGGCGAATACAACTACGGCGCCTCCTGCACCCTGACCGTCACACCAAACGAGGGCTACACCTTCGTCAACTGGACCAAGGACGGGCAGGTCGTCGGAACGTCCACATCCATCACCTTCACCGTCACCGGTGATGCCGACTACGTCGCCAACTTCAACACCAACAGCTACGAGATCACGACCTCCACCAACCCGACCGGGGCTGGCACCGTCACAGGGACCGGCGAATACAACTACGGCGCCTCCTGCACCCTGACCGTCACACCCAACGAGGGATACACCTTTGTCAACTGGACCAAGGACGGACAGGTCGTCGGAACGTCCACTTCCATCACCTTCACCGTCACCGGTGATGCCGACTATGTGGCCAACTTCAACACCAACAGCTACGAGATCACGGCCTCCACCAACCCGAACGGGGCTGGTACCATCTCGGGGACCGGCGAATACAACTACGGCGCCTCCTGCACCCTGACTGTCACGCCCAACGAGGGCTACACCTTCGTCAACTGGACCAAGGACGGACAGGTCGTCGGAACGTCCACTTCCATCACCTTCACGGTGACCGGTGATGCCGACTATGTGGCCAACTTCAACACCAACACCTACGAAATCACGGCCTCCACCAACCCGACCGGGGCTGGCACCGTCACGGGCGCTGGCGAATACAACTACGGCGCCTCCTGCACCCTGACCGTCACACCCAACGAGGGCTACACCTTCGCCAACTGGACCTTGAACGGCACAGTGGTTGGCACCAACCCGACCATCACCTTCACCGTCTTCGGAAGCGCGGCCTATGTCGCCAACTTCAGCGTCAACAGCTACGAGATCACCGCTTCGGCCAACCCGACTGCAGGCGGCACTGTGACTGGCGCTAACACATATAACTTCGGCGAACAGGCGACCCTGACGGCCAACGCCAACACGGGCTACACCTTTATCAACTGGACCGAGAACGGAAACGTGGTGTCTATCAGCCCGACCTACAGCTTCACGGTCGAGGGTCCGAGAACGCTGGTCGCCAACTTCCAGCTCAACAGCTACGAGATCACTGCCTCCGCCAACCCGACCGCAGGAGGCACCGTGACTGGCGCTAACACATACAACTTCGGCGAGCAAGCGACCCTGACGGCCAACGCCAACACGGGCTACACCTTCGTCAACTGGACCGAGAACGGAAACGTGGTGTCCACCAGCCCGACCTACAGCTTCACGGTTGAAGGTCCGAGAACGCTGGTGGCCAATTTCCAGCTCAACAGCTACGAGATCACCGCTTCGGCCAACCCGACCGCGGGCGGCTCGGTGACTGGCGGTGGAACTTACAACCACTTCGAGACATGCACGCTGACCGCAACGGCCAACACGGGATATACCTTCATCAACTGGACAAAGGACGGTGTGCAGGTGTCCACCACGGCCTCCATCAGCTTCGTCGTGTCGGAATCTGCCGACTATGTCGCCAATTTCCAGCTCAACAGCTACGAAATCACCGCAATGGCCAACCCGACCGCAGGCGGCACCGTCAGTGGCACAAACACCTATGACTATGGTAGCACCTGCACGCTGATTGCCACGGAAAGCGAGGGATACACCTTCACCAGCTGGACCGAGAACGGAAACGTGGTGTCCACTAGCCCGACCCTCAGCTTCACGGTCGAAGGGCCGAGAACGCTGGTCGCCAACTTCCAACTCAACAGCTACGAAATCACTGCCACGGCCAACCCGACCGCAGGCGGCTCGGTGACCGGTGGTGGAACTTACAACCACTTCGAGACCTGCACGCTGATCGCTACGGAAAGCGAGGGATACACCTTCATCGACTGGACCGAGAACGGAAACCTGGTGTCCACTAGCCCCACCTTCAGCTTCACGGTCGAGGGACCGAGGACGCTGGTAGCCAACTTCCAGCTCAACAGCTACCAGATCACCGCCACGGCCAACCCGACCGAGGGCGGTACGCTGACTGGCGGTGGCACCTACAACTACTTCGAGACATGCACCCTGTCGGCAGCGGCCAACACTGGATACACCTTCGTCAACTGGACCAAGGACGGCGAGGTGGTCAGTTACAATTCATCCGTCTCTTTCACCGTCATCGAGGATGCCTCCTACGTCGCCAACTTCCAACTCAACAGCTACCAAATCACCGCAACGGCCAACCCGACCGAGGGCGGTACGCTGACTGGCGGCGGAACCTACAACCATTTCGAGACCTGCACCCTGATTGCCACGGAAAGCGTGGGCTACACTTTCACCAGCTGGACCGAGAACGGAAACGTGGTGTCCACTAGCCCAACCTTCAGCTTCACGGTCGAGGGACCGAGGACGCTGGTCGCCAACTTCCAGCTCAACAGCTACGCCATCACCGCTTCCGCCAACCCGACCGCGGGCGGCTCGGTGACTGGCAGCGGAACCTACGACCACTTCGAGACCTGCACGCTGATCGCTACGGAAAGCGTGGGCTACACCTTCACCAGCTGGACCGAGAACGGAAGTATGGTGTCCACTAGCCCAACCTTCAGCTTCACGGTCGAGGGACCGAGGACGCTGGTAGCCAACTTCCAGCTCAACAGCTACACCATTACCGCTTCGGCCAACCCGACCTCGGGTGGCTCGGTGACTGGCGGTGGAACCTACAACCACTTCGAGACCTGCACGCTGATCGCCACGCCAAGTGAACACTATAACTTCGACAATTGGACCAAGAACGGTGTGGTGGTATCGACCAGTGCTACATACAGCTTCACCGTTACGGAAGGCGCGACCTATGTGGCCCACTTCAGCCGTGTCACCTATCAAATCACGGCTGTGGCTAACCCAACAGAGGGTGGTAATGTTTCAGGTACAGGCACTTACTCTCATGGTTCAATTTGCACCTTGACGGCCATTGCCAACACAGGCTACGCTTTCTCCAGCTGGACCAAGGATGGCGTGGTGGTGTCAAGCAATCCTTCCTATAGCTTCAGCGTGACGGAGAATGCCACTTATGTGGCCAACTTCAACCTCAACATGTACACGGTTTCGGTTTCGGCCGACCCGACGGCGGGTGGTTCGGTGTCTGGGGGCGGTACGTTCCTCTATGGAGAGAGCAGCACCGTTTCAGCCATGCCTAACGCAGGCTATACCTTCACCAACTGGACGAAGAACGGTACGGTGGTCTCCACTGAGGCCATTTATACCTTTACCGTGACCGAGGATGCCAGCCTCGTCGCCCACTTCAGCCTTGACCACTACACCATCACCGTTTCCGTTGATCCCGAAGCTGTAGGAACTGCAACGGGTGGCGGCAGCTTCACCTACGGTGAGACTTGCAACTTGACAGCCACGGCCAACACAGGTTATGCTTTCGTCAACTGGACGAAGGACGGCACGGTAGTAAGCAGCAATGCCAACTACAGCTTCACCGTTACCGGTAACGGAGACTATGTGGCTCACTTCGCTGTTGCGCGTTACACGCTTACCGTGTTGGCGGAACCTGCCGAGGGAGGTAACGTCTATGGCGGCGGCACCTACGATTTCGGACATGTCGTCACTTTGCGCGCCATCGCCCATGAAGGCTATGAGTTCGACAACTGGACCAAGGACGGTGCCGTCATCGCGACGACTCCCAACCATCCTGTCGTGGTAAGAGAAGACGCCGAGTATGTGGCCCACTTCCATGTCACCACCTTTGAAATCAAGGCCAATACATATCCCGACAACACGGGCGTTATCGAAGGCATTGGCTTCTACAACTACGGTGAGACCTGCACGCTGACAGTCACCCCGAACAACGGCTACGAATTCCTCAATTGGACTTTAAACGGCCAAGTCGTCTCGGAAGAAGCGAGCTTCTCGTTTATTGTGACAGAATCCCTAGACTTCGTCGCATATTTGCAAGCGGATGGTGTTGTTGAGCAGGGTGGCGTTACGGTTGCGTTGTACCCGAATCCTGCCAAACGCAGACTGACCATCGAGGCTTCCGAGCCTGTCAATGTGCTTGAGATCTACAACATCAACGGAGCGTTGGTGTACAGACAGAACGATTGTTCCGACAAGGTTGAAATCAATGTTGAGACCTATGCCCCAGGAACCTACATGATTCGTCTGACCACCGACAGCACTGTTGAAACCAGAAGATTTGTGAAGGAATAAGACATTCTTTTAAAAAACCACATTTTCCCCGTCGCATAGTTTTTGCGGCGGGGATTTTTATTCCCTTCCAATACATATTTTGGTGGATAACAATAATTTTTTTTGGGAAAAGAATGCATCTAATCATATAATTTGTATCTTTGCAAAAAGAATTCAATGATAACAAAAAAATCCTTACTATGAAACGTTGTATACTCTTTTTGAATTTTCTTTGTTTTTCGTTGTTATTCGGCCTTCCGTTAACCTCAAAGGCACAGGATTCAGACCGTCAAACCATCGTTGACCCGTTAACAGTTTCAGGTACTGTTGGAACCCAGATTACCTCATCGTGGAATAATGCCGACCTGCATTACAATTCCCCTTTTTCGACCACTACTTATGCCGATATGACACTTAACATCTATGGCATCAGCATTCCAATGAGTGTAAATTTGATTAACGTGAGTGCCGAACAGTTCACCTTCCCAAAGCCGAATTTCACGATAAACTTTAGGCCCATGTGGAGAAAATTTACCTTTTATTTTGGTACAGCTAGTATGAATTTCTCCAACTATACTTACAATGGCATTTCCTTCGATGGTGTAGGTATGGAATATCGAGGTAACAAGTTCCGTTTCGGAGGCTTCTATGGCAATTTCAACCATGCCACTACCTTCCGTACTGAACTCGATGAGCGTGATGCCATCCAATACCTTTCCGACTCGCTGTTAGGTATAAACAATGTGGCTTATACAACTTTCCCGCAATTCAAGCGTAACGCCTATGCTGCCCACATAGCCGTTGGTAGCACACGTAACTATGTGGATCTCAGTCTCCTCCATGCCATTGACGACCTAAATAGTTTGCCACCCCAATGGTATATGTACAACGTGTATTCCCCCGATGTGATCGACACCACGCTCTATGTGCGCGACTCGACAATTAAAGGAAAGGAAAACTTGGCATTGGGTTTGAAAGGACATTTCTCCATCGGCAAATGGGTGATGTTTGAAACCAATTTGGGTGCCAGTTTGTTCACTCCAGATATCACACGAAATGAAATAGTGCTGGAAGGAGAAGGCGATGGAGTCAATTTGGCTAATAACATCATAGGAGGGGTACGGAAATCAGGACTTTACAATGTCCGTTACGGCAGTGAGGTTCGTTTTGCTGGTGACGCCTTGTTGAATTTGAATTTTAGTCCTGTTTCCACAACGTTGTCTTACCGCTTTGTGCAACCCGACTATACCTCTTTGGGTGCCAACGGATTTAACCAAAATTCCCAGACTTACGGTGGCAATATTTCAGCATCTTTGTTTCACCACACCGCTTTCTTGACTTTGAACGGACATCTTCAACGTGACAATATGGACAAGAAGCAGCTATACACCAATCAGGTAGGTTCCTATACCGTCAGCTGGAACAATTCCTTTGGTGATAATGTGGACTTGTCCATCATGTACAATGGTGTGACGCAGAAACAACTTGACGGTATGATGGTCGTCCCCGAAAACATTCGCATCAACCGTATCACCCATTCCTTCGACATCTCGCCCAGTTACACCTTGTCGCTTGATAACGACCATACTTTTAGTTTGAATTTCGATCTCTTGGAAAACAAGAACCTTAACAAGCAAATGGAAGGGTTCAGTTACGACGTCACCACTACGAGTTACGGCATCGGTTATGATGTCCGTCTTAAAGGTTCACGGGTATCCCTTAATGCCAATTATGAATACTCCCTGTCACGCTCCCCAGGCAATAACTACAACTCCCACGGACTCTCGGGTGGTCCCACCTATTACATCATTAGAACAGACAATATGACTCTTACTGGCAACGGCAGGCTGACAATGGCCTATAATGTCCAGAAGACGGAGGCAGGAGATCTGTCGGACTCGGATAGACAAGTTCTGAACTACCTCGCCCGCCGTGTAGGTGCAGAAACCGATACCGAAATGACCAACGACCTCTCCATCGCTGCCCGTCTAGGTGCCTCGCTGAACTACAAGGATCGCCACAATGCGTCCATATTCTTCTCTGTGAGTAATTATAGTGATAACATCATCATTGGCCAGCACGTAGCAGTCAATACTGATATACGTTTACAGGTACAATACAGCTATAGTTTCGCTTCGCGCCTTATTAAGTCAAAAAAACATAAATAACCATTCCGAATCATAAAAAACAAAGCTTGATATGAAACACATTATTCGACTTCTAGTTTTGGCTGTCACTCTTGCCACGGGACTTGCTACCGTATCGGCACAGACAGTTCAGGTAATATTGATCCAAAAAGTTCCTGCCCTGCCATCAACAGCCATCAGTTATTTGGAGGATCCGTTGTCCCGATATTTCAACATACAGTTTATCGTGACTGGTGCAGGAAGTGAGGGGTTGGATATCTTCTTTGACATGAACATGACGGTCAGTACCAGTCCGCTCTATGTCCGCACTCGACCAGGAACGGTTCCTATGCAGCCTATTCACGTATACGAGGGAGTTAACTTAATGAGTGGAGACGCGTTGAACACCCAAGTTTTGATCCGTACGGAAACCAATTATGATTATAGTGATCTCATGAACGCACAGCAGTTACCTGAAGGCACCTATACGCTTTGCGTGGACATTTACCGATGGAGTGATAGGGACAATCCAAATCGAGAATCGATTACCATCGGACCTTGTCCTACATTCGTCATTTGCTATTCAGGCTCCGCACCTGAACTGGTGTCCCCCATGGCAGGTGCGCAGTTGGCCTTGAATGGTGCCCAAGTGCTGATACCCAATCGGAAAATCAATTTCTTTTGGACTCCTGTCATCTCTAACTGTGCTGGCAGTAGCGCCCGCTTCAATTATAAGTTGAAGGTGGTGAAGGTACTGAATGGTCAAAACTATCAGGACGCCATCAAGTACAACCCCACAGTCCTTTCCACAATAGTACGCAACAACACCTATGCAGTATTCGACACCTTACGCGATGTCAAAGTGGTGATGGAAAGAGGAGGACTTTATGTAGCACAAGTACAGGCCGAACAAATCAAGTCCGGTAATACAACGGTGGACTTCATCGTTTCCAATGATGGTAATAGTCAGCCAATGCCTTTCTTTTGGGGCTACGCCAACAATGACAATCTTATGAGTTCCCAACTGGGGGGATTAATCGACCCTAACGACCCTAACATTTTCCCTAACGGAGGAGGAACCATCCCGGGTGGAAAGAATAATAATAACCTAACAATTAAAGAGAAAAAACGTAAAAGGTCGTATGGTTATAGTGTGGAGGATGAAAGCGAAGAAGGGGATGAAAGCGAAGGCGTGGATGGCCTAACTCAATGGGAAGGTGGTGTTGAGGAGGTGTCAGAGTTGGATGACATTATGGATGAGATAAAAAATCCGTATCTCGCTGGTTTTATCCAAGATGCCGCCTCTGTGGATGAGCTCACGAAAGCTTATCCCGATGAACGGCAATATGTGCCTACTCCCAAGCGCCACTATGTGGAAAGTGACGGCTACTACACCGTTCCCATGACTGATGATTTAGAGGTTAGTTTCATGCCCACACGACATGAATCCCTGAAAAATGTCTCTTATACAATAGAGTTGTATGATTATATGGAAGGTGGCATTGACAGCATCACCGCCTATGAGCCACTGTTCGTAGAGGAAATTGAAGAGGTGCCTGAAAGCTACAGTAAAATGGATAATCACGAATTGATAAGCCGCACCCTCACTGGATGGGGTACCGAGCTGGAGCAAGGCAGCCTCTATTATCTGCAACTGTCAAGCTTCTATACGGTCAATTATTGGGAATACTCGATTTCCGACACCAGCTTTTACGTCAATGAAATGTTGGCGGAGCACATCCACGACACCATCTCACGTGATTTTTTGGAGGAAGAGTTGATGTCTTCTAACGGAGTCATGTTCCAGTGGGGTGACGACCCTGAGTCACCAGAATTCACAACACCGCAATGGAAGGCTCCTGTGGATCGCACGGACGATGATATTTATGACCCGGCGAATTACAAACTTCCTGCTTCAGTGCCCGAAATTCAGAAGGCAAAGACGTTCCCCATCTCCTGGACTCCTGTCAAGGATGTGACCGAGGGAGATAAAGTGGAATATGAGGTGAATGTCTATGAGTTGAAATCGGATCAAACCCTGGAAGAGGCTATTTCAGCGAACGAAGCATTAGTTTCACGTACCATAATCGATGTTAATGAAATCTCCGAGACGGATAAGGATTTCTTCAAGGTATTCTCGACCAAGAAAACTTACGTGATGACGCTTAGCACCAATGTCGATGGTGAAAGCGACACCATATACCACTTTGAGAATGGCAACAGAGCGCTTCCTATCATCTTTAAGATAGTGAAATAAACGCTCAACGGTATCTTAACGCGACTAGGTTACGGGGGCGTAAATTCAAGATTTACGTCCCCGTTTTGTGTCTTGTCATGGTTTAGCCAAGTTATTGGATTTAAAATTATGTATAGGCCTATGTCACAAAACGACATCCCCATCCGTCTATTATTATAAAACCACCTAAAAATGGACCCTGAATTTGAAAAGACATATCAAAGCTACTACCCGAAACTGTTCAGGATTGCGACTAAGATGCTTAAAGCCTCAGAAGACGCAAAGGATGTAGTACAAGATGTGTTCACCGCGTATTATTTCGCGATGAATAACGAGAAAGTCATTCGCGACACGAAAAACTGGCTCGTCAGGAGTACCATCAACAAGGGCATTGACTACAAACGGAAAACAGCAAGAACCATCACGATGGAAAGCCCTCTGACCGACACAAACGAAAGCCCCCATGATGAGGTTTCCGATATCCTCGATGCGATAGATCATCTCAACGAAAAGGAGCAAACGCTTGTCGTGCTTTACAGTGAAGGCTATTCCTACAAGGAAATCGCAGAGATCACGGGGCGCAATTACCATTCCATCGGAAAAACCTTGTCTAGAATTTTGGATAAAATCAAAAAACACGTGCTATGAAACACTTGAATGACAAAACAATACAAAACTATATCGACAATGAATTGCAAGAAAGCGAAAGGAAAGAGATAGAATCTCACCTTGAGAAATGCCCATCGTGCAAGCAAAAAGTCGAATCGCAACGCGTTTTCTCTGACAAACTGAAAAAATCGTTGGAGACTTTGGCTCCCGACAACATCACGGTGCCAGAATTCAGTTTCAGTAACGCCGCAAGCCCAAAAGTGAACATAACCCGTATTGTATTCATCTCTTCCTTGTCTACGGCTTGCGCCATCGCACTTGTCATATTTGCGTTCAACTGGTTTTCGAAGCCCAAATCCGAGCCGGCCGATTTCATCTTCGACTATTACACCATTGATGATTACGACGCCAACAAGCCTTTTGCCGAACAGGATTTCGCCGAGTTTAAGATGCGTTCACAAACAGAAGAAACAGATACAGACCTTTAAAATACCAAAGCCATGAAAAAAATACTCTTAATTATCGCGTTAGCCCTCGCATCTTGCTTTCAAGTTGATGCGCAAGTGATTACACTTATTGCCGACGAAACTTACGGCAAAGGAAACAACTGGGACAAAATCTTTGACACCTACTACGACACCGTGGGAGGCAGTCCCTACGGATTGCGAAAGCAACTTGTCGTTTTTGATGATGGCAAAGCCATAGTCAGCCATGCCACGAGAAACAAGTATTCCCTATTCGATGCAAACGGCAAGTTCCTGAAAGACATTACTTTGTATTTCTCTAGCAAAAGCAAGAAACCGCGCAACCTCCAGCCTGTGGAAGGAAAGTTAGGCGACTTGTATTTCACTCGGGCGAACAATACAGGCGACATTTACCTGTTTGATGACAAAGGAATGATTGTCAAAGAATTGAAAATCAAATACCAAGCTTTGGAAATGCTGGCATTGGACGACCGCCACATCGCCATCTTCGGAGGCACGTCGTGGACCAGCAAATGGAGGCACATTGTATCCATTTTGGACACAAAAACAGGCAAAGAGAAAACCCTATGCGACTCTTTTGAAGACATGACAAGCATCAAAAGCAAAGACTACTGCATTTACACAGAAAGCCGAATAAATGACATGAAAGGCCGGTGGCAAATCGCGAAAGTTAACGGTCAACTCATCGTTTCAAACCCGATAGACGGCCTTGTGAGAATTTTCGATTTCAGTGGCAACAAAATTTCGGAAAAACAACTGGATTGGGAACCGCAAACTCTGTCTGTCGAAGAACAGATTGCTCTTCAGAATGACCGAATCCAACGTATGAAAGATGAGCTCCCACAAATCACCAATACCGATGAAAGATTGCTTCCAGCATACCGTGAACTGATTTCCTCATACGAAAAAGGCATTCAACACATCAAAGCGCCCATCAACATGGGTTGGTTTACCATGGCCATCCGGGGCAATGATGACAACATACTCTTCTTTGGCGATGCCGAGGAAGCAGGCAAAAACACGTTCCACACCTATTCTGTCAGCAAAGGGCAAAACATTTCAATGGGTTCCTTCCAATGCGAAGACTACAACCTCGCCATAACGAAAAAACGCTTTGTGTGCCACAACGGATTTTATTACGGTGTACAAGTGCTGAAGGATTGTGAGGGCATGCCGCTGAGGCTGGTGAGATTCAGGGCGAAATCGAACTAAATCGGGAAAACAGACACAACAAAAAAACTCAACCAGTTGTTTTCAATTGGTTGAGTTTTCTTTTAGTACCCGAGGCCGGGCTCGAACCGGCACGCCTTTAAAGGGCAAGGGATTTTAAGTCCCTCGTGTCTACCAATTCCACCACTCAGGCACTTACACAAAAAATCCCGATTTTGCTCGGGACCTTGTGGAGCGGAAAACGAGACTCGAACTCGCGACCCCGACCTTGGCAAGGTCGTGCTCTACCAACTGAGCTATTTCCGCAACAGCGGAGCGGAAAACGAGACTCGAACTCGCGACCCCGACCTTGGCAAGGTCGTGCTCTACCAACTGAGCTATTTCCGCTTGCGATTTGCGCGGCAAAAGTACAACTTTTTTCAATACCGAAAACAATTAATGGAAAAATTTTTCTTTCCAATAGGGTTAACCTCTGATTATAAAACAGTTATCGATTCAATAACTTTTTTATTTCATTCAGCTTCATCAAAGCCTCAACGGGAGTCAAAGTATCGATGTTGGTGTTCAGAATGTCTTCCTTGATTTGCAGCAGCAATGGATCATCCAACTGAATGAAGCTCAACTGCATAGCATCATCTTGTTTCTTTGTGGCGGCTTTTTCAACATCTTCACTAGTATGTGATTTTTCCAATACGGTAAGCAATGACGTGGCACGCTCAATGACCTTGCGCGGCATACCAGCCATTTCTGCCACATGGATACCGAAGCTGTGTGCACTGCCTCCTCGCTTCAGCTTGCGTAAAAACACCACCTTGTTGCCGACCTCCTTCACCGAAACATGGTAGTTCTTAATGCGGGCAAAAGAGTCCTCCATCTCGTTCAATTCGTGATAGTGCGTGGCAAACATCACCTTGGCGCGACTCACGGGATGATCATGGAGGAATTCCGTGATGGCCCAAGCGATGCTGATGCCGTCGTAGGTGCTGGTGCCGCGCCCGATTTCGTCAAGCAGCACAAGGCTCCGCGACGACACATTATTCAAAATGCTCGCCGTCTCGTTCATCTCCACCATGAAAGTCGACTCCCCTGACGAGATGTTATCAGAGGCACCCACGCGGGTGAAAATCTTGTCTACCAGACCAATCCGCGCCGATGCGGCTGGAACAAAACAACCCATCTGAGCCAACAGTACGATTAAAGCGGTCTGTCGAAGCAGTGCCGACTTACCCGACATGTTGGGACCCGTGATGATAATAATTTGTTGCTTGTCGCGGTCGAGGTAGACATCGTTGGCAATATAGCTCTCCCCCACGGGCATCATCTGCTCTATGACAGGGTGACGACCCTCTTTGATGTCCAAGACAAACGAGTCGTCAATGACAGGCTGCACATAATTGTTTTTCAACGAGATGTCGGCAAAACTCACCAAACAATCAATGCGAGCCACGATGGAAGCATCCACCTGAATCGGCTCCACAAACTCGGTCACGGCAGTGACCAACTCATTATACAGCCTTTGCTCAATAATGCTAATTTTTTCTTCCGCGCCAAGAATCTTCTGCTCGTACTCCTTCAGTTCCTCGGTGATGTAACGCTCAGCGTTGGTCAAGGTCTGTTTGCGAATCCATTCCGCAGGGACCTTATCTTTATGGGAATTTGTGACTTCGAGGTAATAGCCAAAGACATTGTTGTAGCCCACTTTCAACGAACTGATACCTGTCAGTTCCATCTCGCGGCGCTGAATGCCCATCAAGTATTCCTTGCCCGAACGAGACAGATTGCGCAAATCGTCTAATTCAGGATCCACACCATCAGCAATGTAATTGCCCTTTGAGAGCAATGCAGGTGCATCGGGATTCAAGTCTTTCTTGATTCTCTCGCGGATGGAGGCACAAGGATTGAACTGCTCGGCAAAACGCAGCAATGCAGGATGTTGGCTCTCCTCGCAAGCCGTCTTCAGCACCTCAATCTGGTCCAAGGCGCGCCCCACTTGCAGTAACTCACGCGGATTCACTCTCGACAGTGATACTTTGGAAATCAAACGCTCCAGGTCACCTACTTGCCGCACGGCATCTTGGAACTTCTGAATCTGCTCGCGGTGCTCAACGAAATAGCGCACCACCTCATAACGCGCCTCAATCTGTTCCTTATTCTTCAACGGCAGACTCAACCAACGACGCATCAAACGTCCACCCATCGGCGACACCGTCTTGTCAATGACATCAATCAAGGTCTTGGCGTTCACATTTGTCGTGTGCAAGAGTTCCAGATTACGGATGGTGAACTTGTCGAGCCATACATATTGCCCTTGGTCAATGCGCGAAAGCGAGGTGATATGATTCAGCTTATCATGCTGCGTCTCAATCAGATAATGAATGGCCGCACCTGCTGCCACAATGCCTTTTGGGAAGTCGTCGACGCCGAAACCTTTCAGCGAGACCGTATGGAAATGCTTGTTGAGAATCTCGTTGGCATAGTCGTCGGTGAAGACCCAATCATCGAACACGGTAAGGTAATACTTTGCACTGAAAAGGTCGATGAAGTCCTTACGTTTGTTGCGTTGCACCAACACCTCTGAGGGGTTGAAACTCTGCAACAGCTTGTCAATGTATTCGTTAGTGCCTTGCGTCAAGAAAAACTCACCTGTCGAAACATCGAGGAACGAAACGCCTGAAATCTCTTTGTCGAGATGCACGGAAGCCAAAAAATTGTTCTCTTTCTGTTCAAGGACATTATCATTATAGGTAACTCCAGGCGTCACCAGCTCCACCACTCCTCGTTTGACCAATTTCTTGGCCAATTTCGGGTCTTCAAGTTGCTCGCAAACAGCCACTTTCAGTCCAGCACGCACCAATTTTGGCAGATAGGTATCCAAGGCATGATGCGGAAATCCCGCAAGCTCGACATCAGCAGAGGCACCGTTGGAACGCCTAGTGAGCACAATACCCAGAATCTTCGATGACTTTACGGCATCCTCCCCGTATGTCTCATAAAAATCGCCCACACGAAACAGCAACATCGCATCAGGATATTTCGCCTTGAACGAATAATACTGCTTCATCAACGGGGTTTCGGTCGTTTTGTCTGCCATAAGAACACAAATTATGAGGTACAAAATTAGCGTTTTGTTTGAAACAATCGACCTGTTCATCCAAAAAATTCCTCATCAATGACAGCCGAACACCTTTTTTCGCTTATTTTGCGGCCAATTCGAAGAATTAACGAAGTTAAATCGAAGATACCATGCGCAAACTTAGTATGGACGAGCTGAACCGCCTCAGCAAAGAGGACTTTGAACAGGTTGAGAAACTACCTATTATAATAGTACTCGACAATGTCCGTTCGTTGAGCAATGTGGGGGCTTTCTTCCGCTCAGCAGATGCTTTCCGAATCGGAGCGTTGTTTTTGTGCGGCATCACGGCTTGTCCGCCCCATCGCGAGATCCACAAGACCGCCTTGGGTGCCGACGAGACTGTGAAATGGCGTTACTTTGAGACTACCGAGGCTGCTTGTCAAGCCTTGAAAGCAGAAAACTACCAGATTTTTGCTGTCGAGCAGGTGAAAGGCAGTGTTCCGTTGCAGGATTTCGAGTTTGAACCCCATACTGCCTATATATTAGGGAATGAAGTGGAAGGTGTGAGCGAGGAAGCTTTGCCCTATTGTGACGGTGCCATCGAGCTTCCCCAAGAAGGCACAAAACACTCCATCAACGTATCGGTCTGCGCGGGAATTGTCATGTGGAAAGCCTTCGAAAACCTATATTTGAAGCCGAAAAATGGATAAAAACAGGTCTTTTTTTGCCAAAAAGTACAAAAAATGTGTTTTTTTTCAACAATTTGGTGTTGACAATTAAAATATTTCCTATTTTTGTCGCTAATTGGAAAAATAGAAAAAGAAGAGATAGTATAGAAATCAATAAAATCACTAATTAATTACAAACCTAACACAATTTCGTTATGAAGAAAAATTTGACAATTTCGAAGCTCATGATGCTTATCGTCATGGCAGTCCTTCCTTTCAGCATGTATGCTCAAGAAGGTAAGAAGAAATCTAAACCCGTTGAAAAGTACTGGTACATTCAGGCTGACGGTGGTCTTTCCATCAACCATGGTGACTTGGCCAACTACGAAGGTGGTATTTGGGGTGACTTCAACCACTTCAAGACCATGGCTCTCAAGCCGACATGGGATGCCCATTTTGGCATTGGTTACCAATTCGGCAAGGTTGTTGGTTTGAACCTCAAAGGTGGCTACGGTCTCCTCGCTGGTCACAAACACCAACAAGCTCTTGTTTTGAACGGCAATGCTGACCAAACCTTATGGAACCTTGGCTTTGGTCTCGACGGAAACGATGCCGTTCCTACCAATTACTTTGAAGGCAACCTGAACTTGACCTTCAATTTGTTCAACATGTTCAACTACAACCCGAGAAGAGTCATCAACCTGGTGCCTCATATCGGTATTGGTGGTCTCTACTACAAAGCTGGTGCTATCCAACAGCTCAATGCTGATGACCAGGTCGCTGCTACCCTTGCTCAACCCAAGGACAAGCGCGAACTCACCTATACCGTTCCTGCTGGTATGGAAATCACCTTCAACATTGCTCCTAAGTTCGACCTCTTCTTGGACTACACTTACATCTTCACGGGCAGCGACAAGCTTGACCAAGTGGCCAAGATTGCTTCCGACGAAGCCAAGCACGTCATCAACGACATGGATATGTACAGCCAAGCCAACCTCGGTCTCCGCATTAAGTTCAACAATCCTTGCGACATCGAGAAGATGGCCCGCGAGTCAAAGAAGATCACCTATCGCGTGAATCCTGACCCGCTGGTTAAAGGTGATGATGGCAACGTCTGCTTCGACGTCATCGTCAACATCCCTGGCGAATACTTTGAAAAGCAAGCTGTCATGAACCTGAAGCCTTACCTCGCCTACAACGGTGGCCAGATCGACATCGATCCCATCACCTTCGTCGGTGAAAAGGTTAAGGGTGAAGGCGACTTCCGCGTCAACTACAAGGAAGGCGGCGAGTTCACCAAGCACTACTGCATGCCTTACCAAGAGGAAATGGCCAATTGCCAACTCATGGCTGACCCGATGTTCTACGTCTACGACGGCACCATCTATCCCACTCAGGATGAAATCGTGAAGAACGCTTACTTCACTCAGGGTGCTACCGAGAAGCTGGCTGACGGCGTCATCGTGAAGGACGAATATGTCGACGAAATTGTTTACGACACCATCGACAAGGTTCAAGCTGTCAAGAAGCTCACCTACTTCTTCAACAAGGACAAGTACAACATTGCTGACAGAAAGAAACTCAACAACGAAGCTGATGCTGCTTTCAAGGCATTGCTGGAAGCTGGCGTGACCGAGTTCGAAATCAAAGCTTGGGCTTCACCTGAAGGCGAAGAAGGACACAACAACGAACTTTCCAACAACCGTGACAACGCCGCTGAGAACCAGATGAAGAAGCTTGCCAAGAAAGCTGACATCAACATCAACGGTAAGGGTTATGGTGAGGACTGGAACCTCTTCATCGAACTCGTTCAGAACTCCAACCTGAAGGACAAGGATGCTATCATCAACAACATCAACAACTCCAGCAACAAGCAGAGAACCATTAAGGAAATGTGCGCCATCTATCCTCAACTTGAAAAGGATATTCTGCCGCAAATCCGTCGTGCTGAAGTCTTCGTGAACGAGCCTTATAAGGAAGTCGTCACCAGAACCATCAAAGTGAAAAAGGCAAAGAACTAATCCATTTCACTTGACAACAAAAAAGCCGCTCTAACCGAGCGGCTTTTTTTGTGTTCTTTCCCGAAAGCAATCACAACGACACCCGATGCAACCCGATGTCGTAAGGCTGGTCGATGGCATCAATGATGCGCTGGTAGTCCTTCTCGTTGGCCACAAAATCAAGACGGTTAGTGTCGAGTAACAAGATACGCATGCTGCCCTGCTGCTGATGCAGGAAATCGAAATAACCCTGCTGGATATTTTCCAAGTAAGCGTCGCTGATTTCCTGCTCGTAACTGCGCCCACGCTTGCGGATGTTGGCTTGCAACCGCGACACATCAGAATAGAGATACACCAACAACTCCGGCTTGGGCATATCAGAAAAGATGATGTTGAAGAAACGCGAAAACAATTGATACTCGTCCTCTTGCAGATTATTACGCGAGAAAATCAATGACTTGGCGACATAATAATCCGAGATGATGAAGTCGTGGAACAAGTCGAGCACACCCAATTTGTCCTTCAACTGCTGGAAACGCAAAGCCAGGAAAGTCATTTCCAACTGGAAGGAATACTTCTCAGGCTCCTTGTAGAATTTAGGCAGGAACGGGTTCTTGTCGCCCTCAAACTCCTCCAGAACCAGTTTTCCGTTGAAATCGTGGGCGATGCGCGAGGCCAAGGTTGTCTTGCCCGCACCGATGGTTCCTTCTATAGCTATATAATTGTAATTCATTACTTTACTTTGTTTTCATCTCATACTATCTCTCTGACGATGCAGTCATCGGTACATTGCTCAAGCAGTTCCTTTTGCGTCAGTTTCAAAACCGGGTGCTTGTATTCGGGAACCACCTCGCAAAGCGGCACCAAGGCAAAACGACGCAGATGCAAACGTGGATGCGGAACGGTCAAGGTCTCTGTTTGGATAATGCGATTGCCGTAGTACAAGAGGTCCAAGTCGGCAGTACGTGAGGTATATCCTTGGATTTCGGGATGCCTTACCCTACCCAACTCCTTTTCTATGTCAAGCAACTGTTGAAGCAAATCCACTGGGGACAGCTCTGTCTCCACAACGATGACCCGATTCAGGAACCACTCCTCCGCCTCAAAGCCCCATGGCTCCGACTCGTATGCCGCCGAAACCTTCACAACCTGACCACACCTATTATTAATAAGCAGGCAGGTCTGGGAGAAAATGGATTCTTTGTCGCCCATATTCGACCCAAAGAGCACAAAACATTTTTCCACACTTCGACTATGACCCGTTTCCATCATTGAGATTTTCGGCAAAGGTAAGTTTTTTTTATGTACCTTTGCGGTCTAAACAAACAAAAACACAACATCATGAAATTCGGTAAAGTTGTTCTTGCCGCCTTCATCGGCACTTTGATTGCTTTGGTAATCAACTTTTTCATCAAGGTTGGGGTGGTTTCTTCCATGATTTCCAACCTATCAAAATCCAAGACTGAGACCTCGGCTACCGTGAAGCCCAATTCCGTGCTTTACATGAAGCTCAACTATGAAATTCCCGACCGTACGGTTGACAATCCGTTCGGTGCCATCGATTTTCAGTCGATGGAATCAATAGACGCCACGGGTATGAACGACATTTTGCGCAACATCGAACATGCCAAGACAGACCCGAACATCAAAGGTATCTACATGGAACTGAGTAGCATCCCGACTTCCACGGCCACGTTGCAGGAAATCCGCGACAAACTCATCGAGTTCAAAGAATCGGGGAAATTCATCGTTACCTACGGCGAAAGCTATAGCCAAAGCGCATACTATATGGCCTCCATCGCTGATAAGATTATCCTCAACCCAGAAGGCGCCCTCGATCTGCACGGCATGGCTTCGCAAATCACTTTTTATAAACACCTATTAGACAAGCTCGATGTTGAGATGCAGATTGTGCGCGGTCCTAACAACCGTTTCAAGAGCGCCGTGGAACCTTATTTCTTGGATAAGATGAGTGAGGCCAACCGAGAACAGATGGACAAGCTGTTGGGCACCCTTTGGGGACAAATCCTCCAAGGCATCAGCCAAAGCCGCAACATCAGCGTGGAGCAACTCAACCAAATTGCCGACAACCTTGAGACTTATTTCGATGCAGACAAAGCCTTGGAATATGGTTTGGTCGACAACCTTTATTACAAAGACCAAGTTTTGGACGAGCTGAAAGGCTTGACGGGTAGCAATAAGAGCATCAATGCCGTGGGTAACGCCAACTATGCCAAATCCTATAAAGACAAGAATGTGAGCAAGAACGAGGTGGCTATCATCTATGCCTCGGGACAGATTTACGACGGCAAAGGCGATGAAACGACTAATATCTATTCTGAAAACCTCTCCAAGACCATCCGCAAAGCCCGCGAAGATGACAACGTGAAAGCCGTCGTGCTGCGTGTCAACTCGCCTGGAGGCAGCGCCGTAGCTTCCGCCATCATCGGCCGCGAACTCGATTTGACCAAGGAAGTGAAACCCGTCATTGTCTCGATGGGCAACTATGCTGCCTCGGGCGGTTATTGGATTTCGGCCAAGGGCGACTATATCTTCGCCAACCCCACCACCCTCACCGGCTCCATCGGTGTGTTCGGCACGTTCCCGAATGCTAAAGGCTTCTTGAATGATAAGGTTGGCTTGACCTTCGATGTGGCCAAGACCAACGAGAACGCCGAGTTCCCCAACTTCACCGAACCACTCACCGAGTTCCAATACAGCAAGCTGCAAGAAATGGTGGCAAAGACCTATGACGACTTCACCAAACGCGTGGCCGAGGGCCGTGGTCTAAGCCAGACTTTCGTCGACAGCATCGGACAAGGCCGCGTGTGGGCTGGTGCCGACGCCATTGGATTGGGCTTGGTTGACCAATTGGGTGACATGGAAGACGCCATTGCCTACGCCGTGCAAAAAGCCAACCTCGGCAACGACTACAAGGTGACCGAATGGCCGAAGCAGAAGGACTACTTCACCCGCTTGATGGAGTCGATGAACGGCAACGAAGACAAACTCGATGCTGCCATGAGGCATAGACTTGGTGCCTATTACGACTACCTCAAAGGCTTGGATAACCTGCAAAAGAACACAGGCATTCAGGCGCGGGTGCCGTTTGATATGATAATCGAATAATAAAAAAACGGGGCTTGACCCCGTTTTTTTATTTGTCATACTCCTCCAAAACTTCTTCCCGCTCCATCTGTTTCTCTCCCCAGTCGTCCATCAGGTTTTGGAGTTGCTCTTTTTTCTGTCCGTAGGCCCAATACCAGTCGTTATCTATCTTGATGTCAGGGTGTTGGTCAGGGTTGGCCATGATGGCGTCTTGCTCGGATAGTTCAGCTTCTAACTTGCTGATGGCTTCTTCAAGGCGTTGAATTTCTTTGTCGACCTTGCGCAACTTGGCATCAATTTGCTTCTTGCGCTCGTAGTTGATTTTGTTTTGTGAGACGGGTTCGGCGGCGACCTTTTGTGGTTGTTGCTTGGCAGCAATCTCTAATTCCTTCAAGTGGTTGAGGTTCTTCTGCTCCAGAAAGTCGTAGATGTCGCCGATGTATTCCTTGATGTTCGGTTTGCGGAACTCGTAGACCTTGTTGGTCAGACCTTGAAGGAAGTCACGGTCGTGAGAGACGATGATTAAGGTGCCATCGTATTGGATCAAGGCATTCTTCAAAATGTCCTTTGAGAGCATGTCCAAGTGGTTGGTGGGCTCGTCGAGGACCAACAGGTTGGTCGGGAAAAGCAACATCTTGGCTAAGGACAAACGGGCTTTCTCGCCGCCGGAGAGTACCTTCACCTTCTTGTCGATGTCGTCACCACGGAAAAGGAACGAACCAAGCAAAGCTTTCACCTTCAAACGCATGTCGCCCACGGCAACATCATCCAAGGTCTCGAAGACGGTCTTGTTCATGTCGAGCATGTCCTGTTGGTTTTGGGCATAATATCCAATCTTGACTTCGTGGCCGAGTTTCACCTCGCCTTCGTGGTCGAGCACGCCGCAGATGATTTTCGACAGGGTGGATTTGCCCTCGCCGTTACGCCCGACAAAAGCTATCTTTTCCCCTCTTGGAATCAGCAGGTTGATGTCTTTCAAAATGACTTGGTCGCCGTAGGCTTTGCCCACATGGTTGAGCTCCAAGGTGACCTTGCCAGAATGCGGCGCAGGCGGGAACTTGAAGTGGATGGCTGTGCTGTCGATGTCGTCAATCACAATCTCATCCATCTTCTCCAGCATCTTCACGCGGCTCTGCACCTGTTTGGCCTTGGTGGCCTTATAGCGGAAACGCTCGATGAAAGCCTCGATGTTCTTGATTTCGCGCTGCTGGTTCTCGTAGGCCGAACGTTGCATGTCGACACGTTCCTCGCGCAGGCCGACATAATCGGAATATGGCACCTTATAGTCATAAATCTTGCCGTTCGAGATTTCCACCGTGCGGATGGTGATGTTATCCAAAAAAGCGCGGTCGTGCGAAACCATCAATATGGCACCATAATAGGCTTTCAAGAAGCCTTCGAGCCATTGGATGGACTCGATGTCGAGGTGGTTGGTGGGCTCGTCGAGGAGAAGCAGATTGGGTTTTTTCAACAAGATTTTGGCCAATTCCACACGCATCTGCCAGCCGTTGCTGAACTCGCGCATGGGACGTAACATGTCCTCATGACCGAAACCCAAACCGACCAAAATCCGTTCCGCCTCGCCTTCGATGCTGTTACCACCGAGCAATGCCAAGCGGTCGTTCAGGTTGTTCAACTTGACGATAAGTTTCTCATATTGTGGGCTTTCGTAGTCGGTGCGCTCGGCCAGTTCTTGTTGCAGGCGCTCCGAATCGCGTTCTAATTGATGGTATTCGTCGAAGGCGGAAAGCGCTTCATCCAAAACGGTTTTCGTGCTGTTGACATTCTTCTCCTGAGGCAGATATCCGATGGTAACACCTTGAGGAATAATGACATCGCCTTTCGAAGGCTGTTCCAACCCGCAAATGAGCTTCAGCAGTGTGGTCTTGCCCGCGCCATTCTTGCCCACCAAACCAATGCGGTCCTTCTCACGAATCAAAAAGGAAATATCGGTGAAGAGGTCTTCACCGGTAAAGTGCATGCTCAGGTTTTGGATTGATATCATCGTGGCCGATTTTAGGCGGCAAAGATAGGGATTTTTATTGGTTATTAGACTTGTTTTCAGTTAAGCACAAATCCTTCAAATGAGCACATAATAAACAAAAACGATTCAAAGGACTATCAGGAGCTGGCTGCCAGATCTGCCCACAAGAAATCACCCCATTTTCGTTTATCTCAAATTGATACAAATCTCCATCAGTAACGCCTCCGATGGAAACACTATCTATTTTATTATCAACGAATTGTCTGCTTAAATACAACACTAATTCCGCAAGTTCTGTTTCCAGTTCAATGAAGCATTCATCTATATTGATGTCCGCAGCGTCTTTTGCATACCATAGGTTTTTGTCAAACAAGATTACCTTTAAGAAATACTGCTCTTCAACGGATTCTATTTGTAATGCATATTCAGGATCAAACGATGGCATTACTGTAAATCGGAAAAGATACTCATCTCCTAATTGGGTCTGAAGAACACTATCCAAGGAATTGTAATAGCTTTTCAATTGCGGAGTCACATCAAACCTGGCACATAGTGACAGCCTTGATTGAGCAAAAGCTTTCCCGTTCAAGGTAAATATTGATAAAAGCAGTAATATTCCTAAAACACTTTTTTTCATAGCTTATTTTGAAATGATCAAAGTTTTAACTGCCGTCCCGTTTTGCGTCATCACCTTAACCCAATATAACCCATCCTCAAACCCCGACAAATCGAGTCGAAACATATCGCTACTGACCTCTTTGTCGAGCAAAGCCTGTCCCAAAGTGTTATAAACTACGACCTTCTCCAACCCTTCCAATGCAATGGTGATCTGGCCACTCGTCGGATTGGGATAGAGCTTGAAATCAAGCACTTGGTATTCATCAGTCGCAGTCAGGTCTATTGCGACATAGTTCTGTTCAGGGTCGTTCAAGGTGGTGGCAAAGTCCGACTCGCAGGTCTCGCCGTCATCAGCCAAATAGAAGGCCGTCAAGCGGTAATAGACATCCTCGTGGTCATCATTGGCCAAGTTGTCGCTATACTCATAATACAACTGGCCTTCCACGGCGGGTACCGATGCGATTTGCTGGTAATCCGTATTGTCAAACGAGCGATACAAGTTGTATTGCTGCAAGATGTAGCCTTCCTTGCCGATGGCCAACTCACGCCCAGATTGGTTGGTGACAAAGGCGCGCAGCATCCAGGTGTAGTGCATGTTGAAGGTGTGCATATCAGTCCAAGTCTCACCATCCAGCGACACCCAGCGCCCATCGGCATCGCCCATATCCTCGCAGGCGGCTGCTGGACGCGCCAAGCCTTGCTGCCCAACGACAATCCAAAGCGGTTCGTTTTCAGGGATTTCAAAGGCTGGACTTATGGTTTCCTCATGCCAAGCTTGGGCACCTGTCAAAGTCATGTTTTGTGAACGGACAAGGGTACGCGGTGCCGTATCGCCACCAATATAAATCCAAAGGTGGTAAGTGCCTGTCCCCACATCGAAAAGCGACACCTTCTTCAAAGCAATACCGACATAATCCACCAAGTCCTCTGCCTCGAAACGAATGGCCCAGAAGATGCGTGGCTCATCATCGCCACCCAAGGAACGCTTGAACACACCGTTATCGAAATACAGCCACTCGTTAACGGGCTCGGGACGCTCGCCCCACGAAATCAAAGCACCATGGTCGTTCTCGTCTTCATAATACACTGTGCCGTCCAACTTCACAGGCGGGTCGCAATATGCCGGAAAGACCGCAACGGTGTTTTGTTCACACGACATGGAATAACAAGTACCATCAAGTTCACCGTCATACACCAAACGCAAGCCATATTCCACCTCACCATGAAGTTCCACGGTCTCGTCCAAAAAGTCGTTTTCCTCGGTGAAACCAAGCAACTCCCCATCGCGGAACAACATAGCTCCCAAAAATTCACCCTCAGGATAATCCCATGAAAGCTGTATTCCTTCGTTGTGCAGCGACCAGTTCAACCCCGTCGTGCTTCCTTGAAAATTGGAGCAGGGACGATACACCCATTCGCAAGCCTGCCAATCGCAAGTGTCGGACAGATAAACAGGTCTCACCTGAACTATGCAGGTATCGCCTTCCGTGAGGCCACTCACATCAAATTGGAAAAACGTTGCTGTTGTAGTCGAAACAAGAGCACTATCCAACATGATTTCAAAATACTGCAAATCACGGTTTCTTCCCTCTTCCAGACCCCACATCGCCCAACCCGTGGAAGAGACATACAGGCTGTCAATGACATTCGTGGCTTCACTCAACTCAATTTCAACTTGCGTCGGCTCAAAAACGGAGATTGCTGAATCCGAAACATAATCCACAAAACCATCAAGATGCAACCTAAGGTCATACGCGTCACGATAGACAGCAGGCAATAACATATGCCCATTGGCATCCAAAGTCGATTGATAGGTATTTCCTTGTCCGTCGTGCGACGAAAGCGTAACTGTGGCACCAGCAGGCGACAAGCCTACATTGGTTGTGGCATCAAGGGCAAAAGTGGTGGTCATGTCCTTGTCCAAATAGGCCGACCAGACCGTGTCGGAATAGCTTCGGTTGCCTTCGTAATAGCAGCTCACACCCCAACGGTATTGTCCCCAATCAAGGCTATTCCAGTTCATTTCCATAAACACCGTGTCGGTCAGATGAGAAGCCATCATCACGGGTTCCTCTTCGAAACGACTGCGGAACAAGTCGTAGTATTGGAAAGAACGTGTCGTTTTCGCACCATACTCCTGATAGAAGCGAATGCCGTCCACATAGAAACAGTCATCACCCACATCGGTGGAACCGTCTTTGATATATTCCCAACGGAATACATGCTCCCCAACAGTGATATCAAACTGATGTTCAGTCCATCCCTCCTCGCCCGAGCATTCCATTTTCTTCACCCCGTCAAGATAAAAACGCCCCATATCCCAAGGGCTTTCCGATGAAATCTTGCTGTAGAAACTCATCTGTCCCTCCAAAGGCACGTAAACCGAAACCTCGATACTGGAAAGCCCATCTCCTACACCTTCACATGTCGACTTCATGCAATAGTCGCCCTCGTAAGCATGGGTTCTATCGATGGCCCAAGGATAATCACTCACGTTGTTGCTCCACGGGAAACGGCTGAAGTCGCCAGTCTCGAAATCTTCGAAAAGCAAGGGATCGTGCATCGACCAACTGATGCGTACCAAATCGTTCGTAAACTGCCTCGCCGCCACATACCGCACGGGATAAAACAGTTCATGAAGCGTGAAATCGATGCTATTTTGCACCTGCCCTTCCATGAAATGCAGAGAATCAGAAAGATATGCGGTGGCATAACCTTCGGCAGCAGCCCAAACGCGATAAGTACCCGCCACCAAACTATTGGAATAATACCCTAATGAATCCGTAAAACATTGATAAACAAGCGTGTCACCTAAATCGCTGATACCCGAAAAAGTGACTGAGGCCGCTTCGATAGGAGTAACAGCATCCTGCTCATACACATTGCCGTTGACAGGAACCTGGGCCAAGGCACAGCGACCCATAGTGATAAAAACTAAAACCAATAAGACCGCCCATCTTCTCATACCTTCATCCTTTCTCATTGTTTCACAAATTTGGCCATCATTGTTCCCGTTGCGCCTTTCAGCTGGATGAAATAAATGCCACTTGACAAGGAGCCAACAGAAATCTGTAGCTCGCCCAACACGTTAGAACTCAACTGTGTTTCGGCCAACACCGTCATGCCCAAACTATTCCGCACAATGACGCTATAAGTTGTATTACCTCTCAAACCACTCACCGCCACCAATTCTTCGGCAGGATTAGGATAGACCCACAAATCCGTCTGAAGTTGGCCATTGCTCGGATAATTCATCCTCACCCTACCCTCTTGATTGACAAAGAGATGCAGGCCTTCTGCTAAAGGTTGCTCCGCCGAGAGGGTGATTTCCTCGCACATCCCACGGCCATAACGCGGCAAGTCAGCCATCACATGATAGATGCCGAAAGGCAGGTTTCTAAAAATAAATTGTCCATCAGGACCTGTCAAGGCAAAGCCCAAGATGCGTTGTTGAGTCGCATTGAGCAACAGCACCCCAACATTTGAGAGTCCTTCTGTGCAATAGTTCTCATCACTGCCTTCGCGCAGCCAGGACTGGCAATAGAAATCACGGGCTTTGAAAGGATTGTCAGGATAGTCGAAGACACCGCTGATTTGGCCTTCGCCCACGTTGAATCCAGTCATCATTGGAGGCAACGCTATGTCAACATCATAGACATTACCATCCACTTCAATCATGTTCGACTCGTTCCATTGCAGGTCGCCGAGATAGTAGCAGCCGCCCACCTCAGCATCCAAAGTGTCGGGGAAGGCGTAAAGGATGTAAGTATCAGGCAACAAGGCATCAAACTTAAAGAATCCTTCATCATCGGATATGGTGCGATAGAATCCTGAAACATACGGATTGTCATCGTTCAATGCAGCGGCAATCACTTGAGTATGAGGGCGCAACATTCCTCTCGACCAAGTCCTTCCCTCAAGGGAATAGTCCTTGAACAGATCGAAACGCACCACATCGGAAGCGTTACCGCAGAACGACCATGCTTCGAGTACCAACTCCACGAAGCCTTGCTCTTTGTCCATCTCACCTGGATAATAAAGGGTCTGCAAAGCCAACGAGTCCTCGAAACGGCCGTCGCCTAAAGAATGCCAGCGCAATGAGTCGTAGTTATAGGCCTCGGCTTGGTCGAGCAACAGTGGATGGTTCATGCCGCTGAAGCCATCTTCGCCCGCATACACGCTCAAAGCTTTGTATAGGTCCAAATGCAAAGCATCCGTCTTGGTCACACCATTGCTGGTCACGCGCAAAGTAAGAGTCACTTCTCCGGCATTAAAGTCTGCTTCCGAGGGGAAATAGGTGGTGCGCAATGCAATAGAATCGGAAAACACACCCGTGCCCGAGGTCTGCCACACAAAGTTACTGTAAATGTACGGGATATTGGCATCTCTGATGGAATAACCTGACTGTGAGGCACAAAGCGAGGCGTCGGGACCTGCGTAAGGATAATAGGTGGCGAAAGCGTAGGCACTCTGCCCCACCGAGGCATAAACAGCAGGATTATAGGCTCGGTCGCAAGCTATAACGGCTACGTTTTCAGCTTGTTGTGGTGTTAGGATATAGTGATTTTCAGTAATGTCGTCAATACGGTTGGCAAACTTATAGTAATTGAAATTGCCATAAAACAATACATAATGGTCAATGTCCTGTTCCGGGTTTTCGTCCCAGGAAATCTGCCATTTGTTATTATTCACCAGTTGTTTCTTCACTTTGAAAGGTGGTGCGATGGGTGCCGTGGTGTCGCATTCGGCCAAGTAGTTGGCATAAATGACCTCACCCAAGGAAGGCGAGTCGTGCTTGTCGAGAATCACGGATTCAATGTCGGCAGTGGACTCGGCATCCCAGTAGTTGCCGCGCATGTCGATATCTTCGGTCGTGACATTGGCAAAGAGAATCGCGTCCTTTTTGTAGTGCAGGAAATTGTTGCCGTTCATCTGCGATTTGGCCGAGGGGAAACTCGCTATCCTCTTTTTGGCCTCACTGATGGTATTGCCGACAAAACGCATCGACCCTGAGGTTTGTAGGTTTGTAATGGTCAACTCGTTGTCAAAAAAGGTATTATGTTCCACAACAAGATGGCACACTCGCATCATCCTGATGGCTTCGTCGTTGCTCCAAAACACATTGTTTCGGATGACAATCGAGTCCATGGCTGCCTTCAAGCCATAGGACGAATAGCCCGAACCGCCTTCAGGCAAGTCGGATGAAATCAGATTGTTTTCTATGTAATTGGTAGCATACCTATCAGAGATGCCGCCTACCGCATCAAAGCTGATGGCCGTGGCAGCACCTTGGAAACAATTGTCCGCGACATGGTTACGATTGCACTTGAAGCCGTAAGCCACATTGGAAATCTCTATATTAATCTGTCCTTGGTCGAAGATGTTGTGCGAAAAAACATTGTTCTCACTGTCGGCAGCGCGGGCTTTCAGCTCGATGCCCGACACACATTGGTAGAAGAAGCAGCTGTCGACCAAAAAGTTGTTGCAGTCGATGAGTTCGATGCCCTTGCCTGCATAGTAGTTGCTGAACGAGCAATGCTTGATGGTAGCATGATTACTGGTCGAAGCATTCAGAGCAGTAAGGGCGCCTACGACTTCAACATACGATATCCTCACAGTATCTTCTTCGGTGATATTCTTCAATTGGATACCCGCCCAGTCATGCGAAAACTCGTAGCAAAGCAGATAAACCGAGTCGTTGCATTGACCGTCAAGCATGAGGTTGCCGCCATCGACACGCAGATAGGCCGATTGTCCGAAATACATCTTCACACCGCCTTCCACGCGCAGGGTGCCACCGTTTTGCACGGTAAGCGACTCATTCACCCAATACACCGAATCACCGCCCAGCCTCGGCAACACCAACAATGTATCAATCTCTCCGTTGATCGGGACATAATGCTGCGCCTCGACCCACACACCCTGCATCAAGAAGAGCAGGAGCAAGAGATGCCGTATGTGCTTGAGCGGTTTCATGGTTTAGAAATAATAGGTCATACCCAAACGGAAGTCCCAAAGTCGCATCCGCATGTCGAAGGGGAAGTCGGCGCGATATAACGACCCGTTGGTCACACGATAGTGCACCTCTGGCACGAACTCGATACGGTTGGCCACCTTCCATGCCACGCCCAGACCTCCGTAATAAGAGAACCGAACCGGCTCCACCTGCTCTTTGGCAATCGGTGCATGATAAGGTGACTCCGTTGCGTTGAGTGAACCCGCATAGTTGACCAAAAAATCCACCGAAGCTCCCGCCTTGACGAACGCCCTGAAATGCTCCAACTTGACAAAGTCATAGGCGGCAAACACCCCGACGGTCAGGTAATCCAAACGGTTGACATCGCGATAGGCATAATTAGTCGTGGTCAGCGGGATATAGGTCGAATCCAGAATGTATTGGTAGGTGGTGTCGGTTTCATGCACCACATAATAGGTATCCAACGTGTCATTCACATAATAGTCCCCGGAATAGAGGGTCTGTTCCAGCAGGAAACGGTAGCGCACCGAACGATAGCCGAGAGTCATGCCTCCGCTGAGGCGATTGTATTTGTAACCGCCGTCAAGGCCTATGCCGTACACCAAACTCGGAGTCACCTTAACCGAACCATTTTCAGGCTTTGGCATATCAGCTTCATGTTTGAATCGTGCTGAGCCCAAGGCCACATATGGCGTGATGAACCAGCCATTGTTTCTGAATTGGGGCCACGGGATTTGCCAGCCTTGGTATTTCACAGTATACACCGTATCGGTTTTCACCTCATGTTGTATCCGGACAACGGTGTCGTAGCGCGTCACAGAACGGATGATTTGCACGGTGTCATAGATGCGGATTATGTTGTCCGTTTTGCTGACAATGGTGTCGCGTTTGGGCTTGATGATTTCGGTCTGTGGGTCGATGGGAGGCGTCACCGTCGCCTCAGGGTCATTTGCGAGCTGTTGGTTCTTCCGAATCACATACTGCTTGCCGATTCTCTTGAAGCCATAGTCGGTGCCTTCCAACAGGTCGGTCAGCACCTCTTCGACAGATTTATAGGAACAGGAATAGCTATCGATGCGGATTTTGCTCAGTTCCGCCTTGCTGAAGGCCACGTTCAATTCATAATCGGCAAAGAGTTTTTCCAGGGCTTTGTCCAAGGTACACGACTCGACCGAGAATGAAATCAGCGGGTTGAACGTCTGGGCTTGAGACTGTTGTGGGTGTAATAATGCCAAGAAAAACAGGAGCAATAGCGGTAGCCATCGCAGCCCATTTTTCCTAGTATTCCGTTTTTCAAAGCGTATATTGGGGTTAGGGTATTCCATTTCCAAATTAATTCAAAATAGGCCGCTAAGATACGACAAAAAAATGAGAGTACTCTCATTTCATTGAAAAAATGACTTGGGGAAATGGATTTCGATTAGCGAATCTGGTAGCCTTCGTCCGTCTTGGTGACCGTCACTTCTGACACCAAGGCGATGGTTTCGAGCACTTCGTCGATGGATTCGTCATCGGAAAAACGGGCGGTGAGTTTCTTGGAGGCACACGACTCGCCAAGGTCGATTTCAACCTTGTAGATGTATTCTAAAGCCTCGACAATCTTCGACAGATTCTCGTTGTTGAACACCAGCACATGCTCGGTCAGCAACTCGTCTTCCTTCACTTCAGAATAGTTCATCGTCTTCATCTCACTTGAAGAGGCATTCCACACACCGCGCTCGCCCGGGTTGACTTCCACCAATGACAAGACATTGCCCTTTTCGTCGAAGGCGGTCATCTTCACCTTGCCCGTGTAGAGGTCGACAGTGTAACGCTCGGCGTTCTTGTCGGCATTCAGCAGGAAGCTGGTACCCAGCACTTCAACATCCATGTTGTTGCAATGGAGCACAAAAGGATGAGCCTCATCTTTGACGACATCGAAATAAGCAACGCCTTCGAAATCGACAGAACGCTCCGACTTGGTGAAGTGTTCGGGATAGCTAATGGTGCCCTCACTATTGAAGTTGATCGAGGTACCATCGGGCAGGACGTATGACGATTCGTTTTGTCCGTTGTAGGCGTAAGTTACGGTTGAATTGAAAGGATTATTGCGTACCAAGAAGCCCACAAACAGGGCAATGAGGAAGGCGGCGGCCACGCCAGAAACATATCTGTAGTTCCTGCGGAGCCAAGGCATCTGAACGACATTGGTCTCAGTCTCTTCGATGGCGTCAATTTTGGCGTTGACGGCATCAAGAGCGGCCTCCACATCGGCTTCGTCAAGCTCGGGCATGGCGAAGTCGGTCAGGTTCCAAACCTCGTAATGATCCTTTAATGCCTTGAAATAAAGACGATTCTCTTCCGACTCGGCCACCCACAAAAGCAGTTCATGGGCTTCCTCAGCCGTGCAAAGCCCGTCCAAGTAGCTCATAATCAAAGCCTCATATTTGTCGTTTACCGAGTACATTTCAATCGTATTTATCTCTTCGATTCACTTAAAAGACTAACAACTTAGATTTTACCCTTAGTCAAAAATGGAAATTTTTGAAAAATTTTAAAGGTATTCTTTCAAGCCTTCTCTCAGCTGCTTGATGGCGGCACTCATGTGCGCCTCCACGGTCTTTTGTGACAGCCCCATTTTTGTTGCGATTTCGGCATATTTCAGTCCGTCGAAACGGCTGGCCAGGAATACCTCGCGACGTTTTTCGGGCATGGTGGCCAAGACCTTCTGGTAAGAGGCTTCCAAGTTGTTGGACTGCAAAGTCTCCGAAGGGTCGTTAGCATCCGAATCGTCGGTGTAGATGCGCTCGTTGACATCAGCGTGGGAGCGCACCTTATTAATATAAGTAATGGCCGAATTGCGCACCGAGCGCAGCATATAAGACTCAAATGAGGAAGTAAGCGTCAGTTTTTCGCGATTGGTCCAAACTTTCACAAAAAGGTCTTGCACAATCTCGGCGGCCTGGTCGCCATCGCCTACAAACCGGACACAAAAACGGGTCAAGGGCATATAATAGTGGCGGAAGACCTTGTTGAATGACTCCCTGTCGCCACCTTTCATTTTGTCGATAAGGACCTTGAGCTCGTTTTCGTTCATTAATAATATAGGTATTAATGCCTTAGGCAAAACCGGCTGCAAATTTACACATTTTTACAACACAAATAACACAATTTATATTTTATTATTTATCAACGACTTGCAAATGGTTTTACGACTTTTTGAAGAAAATTAATGCGAAAAACGAAAAGAAAATCTTTTCCGATTGAAAAAAGTTGTATTTTTGCAGTCCGAAAAAAAGAGAGTCAGTATCTAACTTAAAGATATCGAGAAATGTACGCAATAGTAGAAATCGCAGGACAACAGTTCAAAGTTGAGAAGGGACAGCAGATCTTCGTCAACAGACTGCATGAAGAAGAAGGAAGCAAGGTTGCTT
>JAEEGF012168385.1_pt1 | contig 33536 bp, 22 predicted proteins | sample 9134171 | NCBI WGS metagenome assembly JAEEGF01 (sample SAMN16246542, study PRJNA631951) | gut metagenome | biome: gut microbiome; feature: rumen; material: AP-attached | host: Bos | place: Iran: Karaj | collected 2018-10
ATGGCTAAGAAAACCTTTAACAGAGTCTTAATCCGACAACCTTCAATAAGCGGACCTCATGCCGCAGTTTTCTACTTCAGTGGTTAAGAAAATAATCCGCAAACTCGGAAGAGCAGACCTACGGCTGCAAGCTAAAGATGGCGGTATTATATTTGATGGCTGTCAGATAAGATTTTCTATTTGATGACGGCTGGAACATATGGCTCCTGTGTGCGCAGGACACACATGATTCGGTTGGCCAGTTTACGGGCGATTCTTATGATGGCCTTGTTGGGTTCCATCCGCTTTCTGAGTTCCTCGTATGCCAAAGTCAAGGCGGGATCCTTTCTGATGGCCCTCCAAGCCCCTTCGATAAGAGCTTCACGCACGTATCGGTTACTGCGGTTTGTTATGCCGATTTTCGCGTCCTTTTCTCCCGATGAACGCGTGTCAGGAACCAGGCCGATGAACGATGCAAGATGATCACTGTTGGAGAACCTTGATATATCGCCAATCTCCAAGAGAAAGGTCGCGGCTGCGATAAGTCCCACACCGGGCACTGACGTAAGCAGCCGCATGTTCTTTTCATATTTTGGAGACCTCATGAGATCACGCAACTCTCTTGTCGAAGACAAAACCTCTGCATGCTGGAATTCCAAAGTGCGAAGGAGAAACATGCCTGATTTGCGCTGGCTATCGGCCATGTTCCCAAACTCATATTTCACCCAATTGATAAAACGCTGTGACCAATGGGTCCCATTGCATTCCAGTGATAAAGGACACTTGATGCCATAAAAGTTCAGAAATGATTTGATGCGGATTTTGGTTTGGGACTGATTCTTCATCAAGGAACGGCGTGTTCGGAGCAATTGCCTGTCAGACAAGTCTTCCTGGCTGGGAACATGGATGGGAGTCAAATTGCCATCTCTCAAGTTTCTTGCAATTTTTGCAGAGTCAACGGAATCAGCCTTACGAGCCCGCTCCTTGTGTGAATCGGTTATATCCGCAGCATTAAACACGATGTTCTTTATGCCGCAGCGCAACAGATCGTAATGCACAGAAAAGCCACAAAAACCTGATTCATAGGCCGAAAAATAGTCCCCACCAGGGAAATTCCGGTCAAGATGTGTCCTTAGAGCCACAGCGTCTGGACTCTGTGAAAATGGTTTCATCTTCACGTTGGAGGTGAAGATGCTCACATTCCAACTCTTCAAATGGACATCTATTCCAATAAATATTTTTTGTCCTTTGAAATTTAATGTGTTACTTTGCATAGGCGTTTGTCGGTTTTATATATAAACAGATCTTTCAATTACAAATATATGAAACTCTATCGACATGCGCCTTTTTTGACGACAAAACTACGAGTTTCTATATTTGCGGGTGCAAACATAGGAACTCGGCGAAGCCAATTTCGCTAATGAGACTAATTTGACAAAAAAATAAAAATCTATTCGTATAAAATTTGATTAATTCGTGTAATTCGCATTAGCCCCGCAGGGTTTTGGGCCAACTGCAATATCGTTCCCAAACCAAATAATATTTGCTATTATGTAAGGCTTTCACTAATTTTGCCGTGATGAACGACCGATTTCATCTTTTTCAACATGCCGACGTGGCAGCGATGGAGCTGCCGCGGCAGTTCACATGCCCCTTCTGCTACGAGCCGCACCCGCTGGCACTGATGGCGGTCGAGCGGCTCCAGCGCTATGTGGCCACGCGGGACGACTGGGCAACGGAGCTGGCGGCAGGCAAGATGCTGGGCGTGCTGGTGGCACGCGACGGCGAGGGCCGCTTGGGCTACCTGGCGGCTTTCTCGGGCAATCTGGCGGGCAGCGTGCGGCACGACTACTTTGTCCCGCCCGTCTATGACCTGCTCGACCCCCAGGGCGAGTTCAAGCAGGGGGAGGCGGCCATCACGGCCATCAACCATGAGGTGGAGCGGCTGCAGCAGTCGCCAGAATTGGCGGCCATGCGGCAGCACGAGGCCGAGGCAAGGCGGAAAATGTCCGATGAAATCGTGGATTTCAAGGCGCTGATGGCCCAGCACAAGCAGGAGCGCGACGAGCGCCGCCGTGCGGACAACCTGACCGACGAGCAGCAGGAGGCGATGCTCAACCAGAGCCGCTTCGAGAAGGCCGAACTGAAACGCATCCGCCAGCGCCATGAGACGGCAATTCGGGAAATTGTCGATGAAATCGAGGCTTTTTGCCGCTCAATCGAGGCATTGAAGGCTCGCCGCAAGGCAATGAGCGAGGCCCTGCAGGAGCGGATATTCCGCCTGTTTGTCGTGACCAATGCCCGTGGCGAGCACCGCGACCTGGTCGAGGTGTTCAAGCCATTGGGCACCCTGCCGCCGGCCGGGGCGGGGGAGTGCTGCGCCCCACGGCTGCTCAACTATGCCTTTAACCATGCCCTGCAGCCCCTGTGCATGGCTGAGTTCTGGTGGGGAGCGTCACCCGTGGGCGAGGTGCGGCATCACGGCCACTTTTATCCTGCCTGCCGCAGCAAGTGTAAACCCATCTTGGAGTTCATGTTGCAGGGGTTGGATGTCGAGGACAACCTGCTGGGTCGCCCCATGCAGGACGAGGAGTTGGACGTCGTGTACGATGACCAGTGGCTCACTGTGCTCAACAAGCCCTCGGGAATGCTCGCTGTGCCTGGAAAATTGTTGGAGGACAGCCTATACACACGATACCGCGAAGCTCACCCCGAGGCCACCGGCCCCATCGTCGTGCATCGCCTGGACCAGGAAACCTCGGGGCTCGTGATGATGGCCAAGGACAAGGCCACCCACAAGGCCTTGCAGCAGCAGTTTGAGAACCACACCATCCACAAGTGCTACATCGCCCTGCTCGACGGCATTGTGCCCTGCGATGAAGGCCTCATAGACCTCCCCCTCCGCCCCGATGTCGATGACCGTCCCCGCCAGCGCGTGGACCCCGAGCACGGCAAGCCCGCTGTGACGCGCTACCATGTGCTTGAGCGCACCGGCGGCATCACCCGTGTCGCCCTCGAGCCCCTCACGGGCCGCACCCACCAGCTGCGCGTCCATTGTTCCCATCCCCAGGGCCTGAACTGTCCCATCGTGGGCGACCGCCTTTATGGACGCGCCGCCGCCCGCCTGATGCTCCACGCCCAGTCCATCACCTTCACACACCCCGCCACAGGCCGGTCCCTTGTTATCCAATCACCTCCTCCGTTCTGATGCCCCAGTTATTGGAATATTCGTTGATGCTGCCTGATGAAAAAACCGAAGCAGAGCACAATTGTCCTACTGCCGCTATTTTGTGGCAACGTGAGTAATATATGACATAGATTTCCGTTAAATAGATAGGAAATAAGCCCTTTAAGCATCGATGAGGAATTTCATGGCTATCATAGCGGTGTTGACCTTATTGCTCGTGGCAGTGGTCACGGGCTGTGACCGCGCGCCTCGCTATGACAGCCGCCTTGTGGCGGCCGACAGCCTCATGCAGCCCGACCCCGACAGCGCGCTGGCACTCGTCGAGGCCGTCGAGCCCGGCAGCCTCAAGGCCGAGGGCGACAGCGCCTACCACCGTCTGCTGCTCACCCAGGGGCGCTACCGCTGCTACGTCACGGCCACCAGCGACAGCGACATCAACTGCGCGCTGGCCTACTACCGCCGCCACGACGGCGAGCGCGAGAAGCTCACCCGAACCCTCATCTACAAGGGTGCCGTCATGGAGGAACTGGGCCACCCCGACAGCGCCATGGCCTACTACAAGACCGCCGAAACCACCGCCGCCCCCGACGACTACTTCAACCTGGGATACGCCAACCTGCGCATCGGGGCGTTATATACCGACTACTATGTGATGGACGGCGATGAAACTATGAAATATGAAAATGCGCTTCATTATTTTAGACACACCCAAGACACCCTTCAACTGTTGATAGTCCTTAATAACCTTGGCTGCCATTATCGGGAATCTCGTCCAGACACTGCCGAGAAATTACTCATAGAGGCTTCAAGATTAGCAGGACAGATGAATGATACCGCAAGAATCATATACAATTATAATTCATTGATAGTCCTGTATAAACAATACCACAATAATGATAAAGCTCATGCACTGGTAAAGAAAGTTCTTTCCTTAAATAAGCCCGACATGATAGGTGCCAGCTTGTGGTTTACAATATCTGAGGTTTATTCTAACCTGGGGATGATCGATTCAGCGACTTGTTTTCTCGAATGTGGAAAACGCCTTAAGACAGATGACGCACAATTCAACATTTATCTGCTGGAAGCATCCAGTTGCCTTGCATTGGCAAAGAAAGACACGCTTTTGGCCCTAAGTCTTGACCAGGCGAGCCAGCGCATGGAGGACTCTCTGGTTTCTAACAGCACAAAATTCAATATACTGAATATTGACAAAACTAAAGAGAAAGAATTATTAAACAACTCGCACAACACGCTCAAGAAATCCACCCATCTTTATCGATTGGCAATCACAATTGTAATCATTCTACTGGCTCTTCTCGCTATCGCCTTTTATTACAGTAGACACCGATATGACAGGTTGATGGCCGACCTGAGGGAGGAATGCAGGAACCAATCCATTGACCTGAACAGACTGCAGAGAAATCTAAACCTACTCAAGATAACTGACGAAAGTGTCAATAATGCCCTTGTCAGCCACATGGAATTGATGCGCTCGATAATTGATGAGTGCTACCACACTCCTAATAGCACTCTGGCAAAAAGCATTCGGGCTATGGTCCATTTTCAGAATAACAACCAAGGGTTGTGGGAAAAAATGTATGCATATATTGACATGCAGTATAATCACATCATGAGTCACACCCGTCGCAATTACCCTCAATTGAACGAGAGAGACCTCATGCTTCTTGCATTGACCACTCTTGACTACTCTTGCTCCCAGATTGCCATCATCCTGGGTTATTCCAATGCAACCAGCATCAGCACCATTCGCCAACGCATAGCCAAGAAGATGGGAATCACAGGCACATTGATAGAGTACACACAATCCTTCAAGCAAGACACATAACCGCCGACATCAACAGCAGCTAGCCTTGTCTAAGGCGAAATCAGTCTTCTCTCATTCTAGAGCAGGCGGTCCTACATTTTGTTACATTACTGTCCGGGGAAAGCTTAGTGTTGGTGTAGAATGTAGGGCCTCGCTTTGGCGTGGCCATAATGCACCTAGATGTAGCACGCTGATATACAGCCATTTTTTCATTGTCTTGCGACAGCAACGGCCACGCCAAGGCGAGGCCCTACAGCTTCAGCCGTTACAGGTAAGCCCCTGTTAATGATATCCTGCTAAACTAATAATAAATCAGCGTATCGTGACACTTCACAAAATCTTCCCCGGACAGCAATGATTTTGTTATAATAATCGATTGTTGCCCTAAAAACAGAACCGAAAACATAGTGGTGATGAGGTGTGTAAAAATATTTTTTGCAAGCCACTGATTTACAACATATTGCATTCCGTTTGTGTAACGAATAAATTTGGCACTTTGGGCTCAATAGCTGTAACTTTGCAAAAATCGTTTTTCTAATTTTGAGATACTATGAAAAAGTTTTTAAAGTGATAAATATTAACAATTTTAAAATTAATGGAAATGAAAAAGTTTTTTTTGATCTGTGTATTGGCCCTATTGGGGCTGATCCAGTCCGTAGCGCAGGAGTACGTTCCGTTTGTGCGTGAGGGCGTACAATGGGTGTGCACCTACAATAACCGTCCCTTTACCCTTGAGTTGAAAGGAGATGTTGTGATCGGCGGCAAAGCCTACAAGGCTATGCACAAGTATAGCGGAGATGCCATTAACACGGTCAACGACACCATACCCGTTTACCTCCGGGAAGAGGGCAAAGTCGTATATGGTATAGTACCTGACGGCAAGACATATGCAGACTGCCCGGTCGGCATCAACGGGGATGCGACGATGACACAATTGATCGAGAACGGTGTGGACTATGAAATCGAGTATTCGGGTACAGTCAAGCTCCAGGCCGGATTTAATGTGAAGTCTGGAGCCCGATTCTCGGTTCAACGGTCCGATAATTAAATAGCTATTCATTAACCAAATAAATATTAAATGATTATGAAACGCATCTTATTAACAAGTTTGATATTGCTGTGTGTCTGCCCTGTACTGCCTGCTCAAAGTTATATGAATGAGGAGGATTCAATTATCTGTGAATATTTTAATGTTCACCGAATTAATTGCCATGGCTTGAAGTGGGTAAACGAGCGGGTAGTCATCAACAAGGGTGACACCACAACAAGTTATTACACCTATGAGATAAAAGGCCATTACCATAACCCTGGAGCACAATTGCCCTACAACGCCAGCAGCGTCCATTACTATACTGGGAGTGAAATAGACAAGGACAATGACAGCATCATCAGTGGTATTGGTGATACGCATGCCCAGCCGATATATGCACATTGCACATTTACATTCCACAATCATGCCCTTGACAAAGTGAATGATGAAGGACGGACAATTTTGCATGTTGGAGACCCACCTCTCTTTAATCCTTATTATACTTTTGATGTGTGGTTAGTAGAACAACCATTATACAGATTTTCATATAATATATACAAAGATATAAGAGATAGACAATTTACTAGCTGGCTGATTAATTCCTTTGTAGATACTACGGTTTTTACCAGAGAGAGTGTTATACCCTTGGAGCCTATCGTTATTGATGGAGAAGAGCGGTTACGTTATGCCTTGGTGGATGAGGAGGGCAATACTGTAGCCTATGAGATCGAGGGCATCGGCTTTGACAGCCGTGACCTGGGCGACCTGCTGACGCCGTTCACGCGCAAGCCCGACCCCGATGCCGACTATCAGGAGTATTGCGGGTTGAGCCACGTGATCAAGGACGGCAAGATCATCTACAAGGGCATGCGCTTTGACCCGAGCAAGGTCTATGGCATACCTGGGGACATGAACGGTGACGGGGAAATTGGCGTTGATGACCTGGCCCTGCTCATCGACCGGCTGCTCACTGACGCGCCGCGCTACACCTACACGGGGGACTTCAGCGGTGACGGCGCAGTGGACATCGCAGATGTGTCCTCGCTCATCGATTATCTGCTGACGCGATAAAGGGAATAATTGGTTAGACTCTATGGACTGAATAAAGGTTCAATAACGTGACATGGTGAAACACACGCCAGCCCGCCGCAGCTCCCACAGCCCGCGGCGGGCTTTTCCGCACACACACAACAGTCACGCAGGAGGGAAACACAGTAAAAATTGAAAATATTTACATTTTTTTTGAAAAAAGCTTGTTTTCGTCAAAAAGAATGAAACAATCCTAATAGTTTACAAAAATAAATTAAAACATTTTGCCATTTGCAATTGTAACTCTATATTTGCGGGCACTTAACAATCATGCAACTGCTGATAACCAACGAATATAGGCCTATGCTTAGACAATTACGCTTTGCACTACTGACAATGCTGACAATGACCGCAGTGATGCCGCTGGCAGCACAGGTGCGTCACGTCACTACGGTGAATCCGCAGTCCAAGCAGTCCTATATGGAGGTCTATGAGTTTGACTATGTGGACATCCAGCCCCAGTTCCCCGGTGGCGAGCGAGGCCTGATCAACTTTGTCAACAAGACGCGCGAATATCCCTACTATGCCTACAAGAAGGGCATCCAGGGCCGTGTGTTGTGCAGTTTCATCGTCGGCACCGACGGTCGTGTGAGCGACGTGCGCGTGATTCGCGGGGCCGGTGACGACAGCCTGGACCGCGAGGCCATCCGCGTGATCAGCAAGATGCCCAAGTGGAGCGTCGGCAAGGTCGCCGACCACGCCGTCCCCGTCAGGGTGGTGCTGCCCATCGCCTTCAGACTCTAGGCCAAGAGGCATTCCCTCGTTGATAATAAATACTTAAAAACAAATAAAAGGATTTCATGACGAAATTCTTTTTTTTATGCCGTTTCCGTTGCAAGTTCGGGAATTATCCCTATCTTTGCAGGCAGTTAATTACCTGTAACATAAACCTGATTAACGTTATATTCAATAAATATTTACATCAAACTATTTACTTGTTTTTTATGAAAAAGATGTTATTCCTTGCCGCACTGATGTTGGCGGCTTTCCAGGCCCTGGCGGGCAACATCGACGTGAACACCGCCCAGAGCTCAGCTGTACGTTTCCTGCAGAGTCGCGCCACTAGGGGTGCTATGACGGCTCCCACCGTGAAGTGGACCCACGAGGTGAAGTCCTCGATCGCAACTCAGGCAGCTTACTACATTGTGAACACTGACTGTGGCTATGTCATCGTTGCTGGCGACGACCGTGCCCGTGAGATTCTCGCCTATGGCGAAGGTCAGCTCACTAACCTGAACGACCTGCCCGAGGCTATGCAGATGTTCCTGGACATGTACCAGAAGCAGATGGAATACCTTCAGGCCCATCCCGGACTGGTGGTGCAGAAGGGTATTAACCGTGGCGGCGTGTCGGTAGGCCCGCTGCTGACCACCGCTTGGAACCAGGGCAAGCCTTACAACATGAAGACCCCCAAGAAGGGTTCTGGTCAGGATCCCTATTGCAAGGTGGGCTGTTCGGCTGTAGCGCTGGCTCAGGTGATGAGGTACTGGGAATATCCCAAGGTGTCTCCCGCTCTTCCCGGCTACACCTGCCCGACCTCTGGCTATGTCATCGAGGACCTGCCCGAATACACCTTCGACTGGGCCAACATGCGTGATTCTTACCCCAGCAGCTCGAGTGGCCTCGACCAGATTCCCGATGCGCAGATTGACGCCATCAGTTGGTTCATGCGCTATGTGGGCCAGGCCGAGACCATGGATTACGGTTTGGACAAGAGCGGTGCCGAGCGCGAGGAAATCATGCTGGCCCTGCGCACCTTTGGCTATCGTGATGCCCACGTGATTGAGAAGTGGGACTTCGACGATGGTACCGTCAACTACACCGAGGAGGAGTGGGGTGAGCTGATCCAGTCCGAGCTGCTCGCTGGCCGTCCTCTGATTTATTGCGCCTTTGATATGTCGAGCGACTCCACCGGTATCGGTGGCCACGCCTTCAATGTCGACGGCTATGACGCCACCACCGACATGTACCACGTGAACTTCGGTATGAGTGCCGAGAAGAACACCTACTACGCACTCAACGGTTTCACCCTTGACAATGGCATGACGGTCTATGACTTCTTCCCCATCCTGTTTGCCGACGTGCAGGATCCCACCCTCACGACCGAGCCCCGCATCTACACATCGACCGATGCCCTCAGCATGGAGTGCTACGCTGGTGAGACCACTACCGCAACGCTCAATGTTACTGGTGCTAACCTGACTGGTGACATTACCCTTGCCTTGAGCGATGCCGATGGCGTATTCAGCATTGATGCCACCACGATTGCTCTTGCCGATGTTGCCAATGGAGCCGTCACAGTGACCTATGCTCCCCAGGCTGTTGGCACCAACAATGCCACCATCACCCTGAGCAGCGAGGGCGCTCCTGATGTGACCGTTAACTTGACGGGTACCGCCACGGCCGCTCCCCTTGTGGTCTATGACCCCGTGATGCTCCCCGCCGATGAGAGCAAGATCACAGCTACCTCGTTCCGCGCCGACTGGACCGACCAGACCGTTGCTCAAAACGTGACCAGCTACACCCTCGAGGTGAAGGAGAAACCCAGCACCGGTGGCTTGATTGCCGAGGCCGACTGGAGCAACGTGCCCTCGTCGGGCGGTGCTGATAGCTACCTGCCTGAGGGCTGGACCGTTGGCCCGTATGGCATCTATTGCGAGGGTGGCAGCATCTCTATCACCAGCGACAGCTGGATCAGGACCAATACGCTCGAGATTGGTACCGACAAGGTGACCGTGGTGTTCAAGGCCAAGAACTACTACACCTGGACCGCATCGGCCCTGACGGTAAAGACCAGCGTTGACTCGAAGTATTTTGAGCTCACCGATGACTTCGTTGAGTACACCGTAGTTCTGAACTGCAACGAGAATGACCAGATCGAGTTCTTCTCCAACACCTATTATCCCTTGCTCCAGTATGTGAAGATCTACTCTGGTGAGGTGACCGCACCGCAGCTGCGTGCCGAGGAGGGCAATGAGACCTATCGTCTGATTACCGGCATCACCGACAAGTTCTACACCGTGAACAACCTGCTTGCCGAGGGCACCTTCGACTACCGTGTGAAGGCGCTCTACACCGATGGCACCGAGAGCGCTTGGAGCAACAAGGAGACTGTGACGCTCGTTGGTGGCGGCACTGTCATGTTGGGTGACGTGGATGACGACGGCGAGATCGGCATCTCGGATGTTTCGGCCCTCGTTGACTATCTGCTGGACACTAGCAACACGATCAACCTGGCTAACGCCGACGTGGATGACGACAGTGAGATTGGCATCTCGGACGTTTCCGCTCTGGTGGATATGCTGTTGGGTAACTGATAACATACCACACTGACCGATTGATCCGGGGCCTGGGCGCTGCAAGCGCTTGGGCCCCGTTTTTCTCGTCATGCTTGCTGCCCTGCAATGAGCATAATGAAAGAATTAACCGATTTCGGTTAGAAAAAAGCTATAAAAGTGTTGCAAATGGCATTTTATTTATAACTTTGCAGGCGCTTTTCGTTGCAAAACGACAATTGCGATAATTGTTGTGACGATTTACCATTTTCAATAAACTATCAAAATCAAGCATTTATGAAGAAATTACTGTTGATTGTAGCCCTGTTGTTGGGCGCTTTGCAGCTCTCGGCGGCCGACGTGAGTCCGGTTCAGGCCCGGGCAGCAGCCGAGCGTTTTTTGCAGAGTGACGTAAAGGGAAAGAATTTTGGCGCCATGCCTGCTTCGGGAGTCAAACTGCTCTACACCGAGATGAACTCCACCCAGGCCGACAAAGCCGTGTACTACATCTTTAACTCCGAGTTGGGGTTTGTCATCGTCTCGGGCGATGACCGTGCCCACCAGATTCTTGCCCACGGCGACCGCCCGCTGGACTTGAAGCGTATGCCCGAAAACATGAAGTTCTGGCTCAGCACCTACAAGCGCCAGCTGGAGTACCTGCAGGCCCATCCGGGACTGGCCGTTGAGTTGCCCAAGCTGAAAAGCGGCCAACGTGCCGACAAGGTAGAGCCGATGCTCACTGCCGAGTGGGACCAGGACGCCCCCTATTACAACCACTGCCCCACCTATGGCGGCTCGTACTGCCTGACGGGTTGTCCCGCCACCTCGCTGTCGATGGTGTTCTACTACTGGAAGTTCCCCACCGACCCGACACCTCCCGTCGAGGGCTATACCAACGAGAGTTACGGTTTCCAGGTGCCTGCGCTGCCGTCCATCACCTTTGACTGGGACAACATGCTCGACAAGTACACTGGCACCTACACCACCGCCCAGGCCGATGCCGTGGCATGGCTGATGCGCTATGTGGGCCAGGAGGAGCACATGGACTACACGCCCAGCGGCAGTGGTGCCATGGGCGATGACATCCTGCGTGCGGTCGAGTTCTTCGGCTACGATGAGGAGATGGCCCGTCTGGAGTTCAAGACGCGCACCGACGACTATGCCAACGACACAGCGGTCTATTACACCGACGAGGAGTGGGCTGCTATGCTCCAGCAGGAGATGTATGAGGGCCGTCCCGTGGTTTACTGCGCCTATGACTACTCCTATTGGGGCTGGAGCGGACACGCCTTCAATGTCGACGGTTACAATCCTGCCGACGCTACCTACCATGTGAATTGGGGCTGGAGCGGCGACGGTAACGGTGACTTTGTCCTCAATGCTTTCTCTAGTGGTGGCTACAACTTCACCATCGAGCAGCAGATGATTATGGGTATCCAGCCGCCTCCCCAAGGCCCTGGCATCAAGGTAAACCGTACTAAGCTCGACATCGAAGCCCTTGTCGGCAAGACCGCCACGGCTACATTTACCGTCAAGGGACACGAACTCACTAACGACATCACCCTGACACTCAATGATGCCGACGGTGCCTTCTCGCTTGACGCCACTACTGTGGCTGTCGCCGACCAGGAGGAAGGAAAAGTCATCACCGTGACCTACGCTCCTCAGGCCAGCGGCCAGCACACGGCCACCATCACCCTGTCCAGCCCTGATGTTGATGACAAGGTGGTAACAATCAACGGCGTGGCTACGCTGGAGACTTATCTCCCCAATCTGCTCCCCGCCAACGAGGCCTTTATCGACCTGACGCAGTTCCGTGCCGACTGGACCGACGAGACACCGGTTGAGAATGTCGAGAGCTACACCCTGGAGGTGGCTACGCGACCTGCAGTCGAGCTGCTCGACTCCATCGATGGCAGCATCTATCCCGGCAGCTACGAGAACATGACGCTCACTGAGCCCTGGAGCGGCAACGGCGTCAAGTGCGGCCACGATGCGGTCTACTTCAGCAACTACGACCTGGATGGCTTCATCGCCTTTACCGTGCCCGATGGCTATACCGACGACGTGTTCACGATGCAGATTACGACCGTCAGCGACTATTACGGCAGCGGCAATCTCACGGTTGGTTCCGACCAGACGGCGCCCGTTGGCCACCAGTTCACCAGCGGTCAGACCTTTACTTGGCTGGTAACCGCAAGTGCAGGTGAGAAAATCACTATCACCTCGACCGATAACTACTTCTCGCCTGACATGAGCATGATCAGGGTATATGCTGGTGATGTCAACGAGTTGAATACGCTCAGGGGCGAAGAGGGCGACGCCAATTATCGCTTGATCACGGATATTACAGGATTGTCTTATACCGTGAAGAACCTTGCCGAGGCAGGTACTTTCTACTACAAGGTGAAGGCTATCTATACCGATGGCACTCAGAGCCGTTGGAGCAATACTCAGCGGGTGACCTTGCTGGCTGGCAGCGGCCACATGCTGGGTGACGTGAACCACGACGGCGAGGTGAGCATCGAGGATGTGAGCCTGCTCATCGACTACCTGATGACTGACGATGAGGCTGGCGTGTGCCTGACTTGTGCCGACATCAACGGTGATGGCGAGGTGAGCATTGGCGATGTCAGCGCCTTGATTGACAAGTTGCTCACGCTCTAGTGAAACTTCTGCAAGGGGCAAGGCCCTGAAGAATTGAGAACTTTCTGCCAAGCGGGACAAAGAAGAATCATCTTTTTGTCCCGCTTGTTTCCGAAAAATAGGGCAATTATGCGGTGAAAACAGCTTTTTATTGTTACCTTTGTACTTTTCCATGTAGTAACTGATGCCTATCACTGCTCATGAAAACCATTATCAAACTAAAACCATTAATAGATTTTATATGAGAAGAATTTATTTGCTCGCCATGTTGCTGCTGGCTTTCACTCAGGTGGAAGCAGCTAGCGTCGATTTGGCGACTGCTCAGGCCACTGCCCAGCGTTTTGCTTTGGGCCGGCCTTCGAACCATCAATTCCAGGGCAACGCGCCAGGTGCTGTGAAGTTGATTTACACCGAGGTTAATTCCCGCCATCCCCAGCAGGCGGCCTACTACATTTTCAATACCGAGTGCGGTTTTGTCGTCGTTGCCGGTGATGATCGTGCCCAGGCCGTATTGGCCCATGGCGACCGTCAGCTGGACATGAACCGCATGCCCGACAACATGCGCTGTTGGCTCAGCCAGTACAAGCGTCAGCTCGAGTTCCTGCAGGACCGACCCGGCCTTGTGGTAGACAAGCCTTACCACAGTCAGCGTATGTCGCCACCCACCATCCAGCCGCTGCTCACTGCCGAGTGGGACCAGGCCGAGCCCTATTGGAACCACTGCCCGGTGTATTACGGCGACACCTGCCTGACCGGATGCCCCGCCACCTCGCTGTCGATGGTGTTCTATTACTGGAAATATCCCACCGGGCCCACGCCCGAGGTGGACAGCTACATCAACCTGGGCACCAGCTCCCGCCTGCCTGCCTTGCCGTCAACCACTTTTGACTGGGACAACATGCTGGATCAATACATCGAGGGCAATTACACCGACGAGCAGGCCGATGCTGTGGCTTGGCTGATGCGCTACATCGGTCAGGAAGAGCACATGGACTACACGCCCGACGGCAGCGGTGCACAGGGCAGCGACATCCTGCGTGCCGTCAAGTTCTTCGGCTACGATGACGGTGCCGAACTGGTGACCAAGTCGTTTGACGACACCTTTGGCAACGAGACGGTGCTCATCAGCGATGCTGACTGGGCCGAGATGTTGTTGACCGAGCTTGTCGAGGGTCGCCCCGTGGTGTATTGCGCCTTTGACTACAAGAGTGACAAGGGTTGGACGGGCCACGCCTTCAATGTCGACGGCTATGACGCGACGGACAATACCTATCACGTGAACTGGGGCTGGAGCGGGGTCGGCAACGGTAACTTTGCGCTGAACGCTTTCAGCTACGCCGGTTATACGTTCAATCTCGAGCAGCAGATGGTCATCGGCATCCAGCCTCCCGTGACCACCCCGACTATCAGGGTATCGCCCTTCCAGGTCGAGATGAATGCCTATGTGGACCAGAGCGCCACGGCAAGCATCAACGTGATGGGCTTGCGTCTGCTTGACGGCGTGACGTTGACGCTGCAGGACGAGGCTGGCGTGTTCTCCCTGGACCAGACCAGCATCACTGTCGATGATGCCGAAGAGGGCAAATTGGTCACTGTGACCTATTCGCCCACGGCCAGTGGCCAGCACACTGCTACCATCGTGCTGTCCAGCCCTGATGCCGAAGATGTTACCGTGGCCGTCAGCGGAAATGCAGTGCTCGATGTCCACACGCCCGAATTGATGACGCCCGAGGCCAGTGACATCGGTCTGACGCAGTTCCGCGCATCGTGGCTCGACGCTACCGATGCCAAGTATGTGTCTGATTACACCCTCGAGGTGGCTACCAAGCCCGGCACCACGCTGGTGGGAGAAGCCGACTGGAGCAATCTTGTAGAGAACACGTCGAACTGTGCCGAGAACTGGCAACCGCTCATGCCCGAGGGGTGGACATTTCTCGGAACCGGTCTGTGGCATGAGGACGGAGGTATATCGATCAACAACAAGAGCCAGATTGTCACTCCGACCTATGACCTGGCAGGTTACGAGAAGGTGACGGTGGTGGTGACCGCCAAATCGTCGATGAGCCAGAGCAGCTCCAAGTTCACCGTCTCGACTGACGCCCAGAGCATGGAGTTCTCAGCTGCGGGTGGCGCACCGTTCACACCCTATGTCGCCGTACTTGATTGCAACGATCTGGACCAGATGGCCATTGCGGGCAAGAGCAATTTCCCCATCTTCCAAAGCATATTGGTCTATGCCGGCGAACTGGATGAGCCCACCTTGCGCGATGTAGTTGAGCAGGGTGATGCCAACAGCCGGTTGATTACAGGCATTACCGATAAGCATTACACCGTGGCAGGCCTCAACCCGGGAGGAACCTTCTACTACAGGGTGATGGCCCACTACATCGACGGCACCCAGAGCCCCTGGAGTAAGAGCTTCATCGTCACCCTGGCCGAGGGCAGCCACAGCATGGGTGACGTGGACCACAACGGCAGCGTGGACATCGCCGACGTGAGCCTGCTGATCGACTACCTGCTGAGTGGCGACGGTGATGCCGTGTGTCCCGCCTGTGCCGACGTGGATAACAGCGGCATTGCCGACATCGCCGATGTGACGGCACTCATCGACCGCCTGCTCGTCGGGCAGTAGACAACATCCAAGGCAATGATATAGCAGTTGACCTATTGATTTTTATTTTCAATGCTAATTTCGCTAATTGGGCGAACCTCATGAAGAAATAATGCCATTCGTCATCATTCGTTAAATTCGTGAAATTGACATTACCCCCGCAGGGCTTGGGCCAACTGCTATATCGTTATACAATCCAATCACTGAAATTCCAAGAATCATTAACTATTTAAACAAGTGACGTTATGAAAAGAATCATTATCATCATGGCAGCGCTCCTGGCAGTGCTGCAACTCACGGCCGCCGACATCGACATGCAGACGGCACAGGCCAAGGCTCAACGCTTCCTGGCCGGCAAGGCCACCAAGAACGGCTTTGCTGCAAAGCCCGCAGTCAAGTGGGTACACCAGGAAATGAATTCCTCCAATGCCAGCCAGGCTGCCTACTACATCGTCAACACCGACCAGGGATTTGTCATTGTGGCAGGTGATGACCGTGCACAGGAAATCCTGGGCTATGGCTCAGGGACCATTGACATGAACACCATGCCCGAGAACATGAAGGTGTGGCTGGGTTATTACAAGGCTCAGCTGGAGTACCTGCAGGCCCATCCCGGCATGATTGTCGAGAAGCCCGCCCGTCGCGTCGGCGTGACTGTCGCGCCGATGGTCGAGGCCATGTGGGATCAGGGCTCGCCCTATTATTCCCAGTGCCCTATAACGGGCGACGTGCGCGCCCAGACCGGCTGCGCCGCCACCTCGCTGGCCCAGGTGTTCTACAAGTGGAAATTCCCCACCAACCCCACTCCCGTTATCCCCGGTTACACGACGGCTACATTGGGCCTCGAGCTTGGTGCGCTCCCCTCAGTGACCTTTGACTGGGAGAATATGCTGCCCACCTACAACTTCGGTCACTACAATGACGTGAACAAGAACGCCGTAGCCCAGCTGATGCGCTACATCGGCCAGGCCGAGCACATGGACTACAACAGCACCTTTGGCGAGGCCTATGAGGAGGATATCCTCAGGGCTTGCCACACCTTCGGCTACGTTGACGCCCACATTGCCTACAAGTCGATTCTCTATGCCAATGGCGTCGACAGCGTCTACATCGGCGACGACGAGTGGAGTGAGATGCTCCAGAACGAACTCATCGCCGGCCGCCCCGTGGTTTATTGCGCGATTTCCTACAGTTCGGTCTATAACAGCTACTACGGCCATGCGTTCAATGTCGATGGTTATAATGCCGAGGACGGCACCTATTCCATCAACTGGGGCTGGAGTGGCGTTGGTAACGGCTACTTCGCCCTCAACGCATTTGCTAACCAGGGCAACAGCTACACCTTGGGCCAGCTGATGGTGATGGGCATTGAGCCCCCTGCTCCCGTCGAGTCCTATGATCCCGTGATGCTTCGCGCCAACGAGCGCTATATCGATCTGACCTCGTTCCGTGCAGAGTGGACCGACGAGACGCCTGACGAGAACGTCGTGAGCTACACCCTCGAGGTGGCTGCCGAAGGTGGTGACCCCGGCGTGTATGAGAAAGTGTTCAGTGAGTCGTTCCCCTACTGCACTAGCTCCAGCAACACAGCAATCAGCAATTTCAACAACTATTGTGCTAATGCGGGTTGGACGGGTACACGCGCCTATGAGGCAAAGGGTGGCTTGCGCCTGGGCAATGCCGACCGCAGTGGTTCCATCACCACGCCGGCATTGGATATGACGCAAAGCGGTGGCAAGATGACTGTTGTTGCCAGCATGAAGCCCTATAACAACGACACTAATGTGCCTGTCACCATCTCCTGCGGTACCAGCATCACCAACGTTACGGTGACTGCCGAGGGCACCCAGACCGTAATCCTGGAGTGTGAGGCCGATGAGAACCAGAAAGTGACCTTCTCGACTGTTGAGGGCGGCAAGCGCGTGATCATCACCCAGGTGGACATCTACAGCTCCACCTCCAGCTCAAGCAAGAAACTGTTCTCGCTGCGTGCCGAGGAAGGTGACGCCAACTCACGCGTCATCACCGATATCACCGACAAGTTCTACACTGTGAATGGTCTGGCCGAGGGCGGTACCTTCACCTACAGGGTAAAAGCCTACTACATCAACGGCACCCAGAGTGCTTGGAGCAACGTCGAGACGGTAACGCTGCACGAGTCCCAGCATCAGCATCAACCCGGTGATGTGGATAAAGATGGCAGCGTGGGCATTTCCGACGTGAGCATCCTGATCGACTACCTGCTGGGAACCGAGATCGGTGACTTCTGCGGTACTTGTGGCGACGTGGATGCCGATGGCAGCGTGGCTATCGCTGACGTGAGTGTCTTGATTGACATCCTGCTCGGCAATTGAAATAATTTTTAAGAATTAAACCCCTATTGTTTCCCGTTATGGCTGAATGACTGGCCATAACGGGATTTTTTTTTACTGGAAAACAGGAAAGTGCCATTTTCGTCTTTTTAATATTTATTGCAAAAATAGTTGCATTTTTGCGTTGATTGGTGTAATTTTGCGACTGTTTTAAGGCTAGCTTAGGCCATTGCTTGCATATTTTTACATTATTTACAAGCTGAAGCGTGACTATATTAACTTAATAACCAATATATTACATTAACAGTTATATGAGAAGATTCTTATTATGTGCCGCAGTGATTCTGGCGGCGATTCAGTTGTCGGCATCTCCTGTCGACCTGAGGCAAGCGCAAATGAAGGCGCAGAAATTCGTTGCACAGAAATTGTATGGCGGCACCTTGCGTGCACCCATTGCTGGCGAAATGAAGTTGGCTCATGCCGAGATGAACTCCACGCAGCAAGGCCTGGTAGCGTATTACATCTTTAATTCGGCCAACGGCTATGTGATCGTGTCGGGTGACGACCGTGCCGAGGAAATCCTGGGCTACGGCGATGCTCCGCTGGACATCAACTCGATTCCTTGCAACATGCGCGCTTGGCTGGCTACCTACAAGGAGCAGTTGGAATACCTGCAGGCCCATGAGGGGATGCAGGTCGAGACGCCCTCGATGATGGCTCCCTCGTTGCGCATCGAGTCAGTGGCTCCGCTGCTGACCGCCAATTGGGACCAGGAGGCCCCCTACTGGAAGCAGTGTGTCATCAATGGCAACCAGTGCTTGACGGGCTGCCCGGCCACGTCGGCAGCGATGGTGTTCTATTATTGGAAGTATCCCGATTTCGAGACCCCTGAGGTGCCCGCTTATCGTTGTGAGCTCTCCACCTCGTTTTGGGGTGGTTCCTCCTATGTCAACGTTGCTGCTCTGCCCCCTGTGACCTTTGACTGGGACAACATGCTCGACAACTATAACAGCAGTTACAATAACGCCCAGGCTAATGCTGTGGCCACGCTGATGCGTTACATCGGTCAGGCCGAGCACATGGCCTATGGCACGAGTGCTGCCGGCGGTAGCGGCGTGAATGCCGACAGTGTGAGCCTGATTTCCGATGCATTCAAGTTCTTCGGCTATGATGAGGAAACCGTGCGCATGGTCAAGAAGACCAGCGCCTATAGTGGCGGCACGACACTCTATAGCGATGCCGAGTGGGCAGCCTTGATTCAAGAGGAACTCGCCGAGAGCCGTCCCATCGTGTTCTGCGCCATCGCTAGCGGTTACTATGGCGGTGGCCATGCCTTCAACATCGACGGTTATGATGCCACCACCAACAAGTACCACATCAACTTCGGCTGGAGTGGCACCAGCAATAACTACTATGCGTTGAACGCCTTCAACGGCGGCGGCTCGACTTACAACCAGTACCAGCAGATGGTTATTGGCATCCAGCCCCCGATGAAGGTTCCGCGCCTGACCACGACACCCAACGAGCTCGCGATGTCCTGCTTCAAGAACCACACCGATACGGCCGAATTCACCGTGAAGGGCCGCAACCTGGAGGGTGACGTGACGCTGACGCTGCAGGACGAGAACGGCGTGTTCATCCTTCCTGAGCCTGCTTTCACTCCCGATGAGGATGGCAAGGTGGAGAAGACCTTCACCGTGGTATATGCCCCCAAGGCCGAGGGCGAGTATGTGGGCACGGTTACCGTGAGCACTCCTGGCGTTGAAGACTTTGTAATCACGCTTCACGGCACATCGGTATATGAACTGTACCGTCCCGTGATGCTGGCTCCCAATGAGCAGTACGTTACTGCTACCTCGTTCCGCGCCGAGTGGAGCGACAATACCCCCGCCGAGAATGTCGTCAGCTACACCCTTGAGGTGCGCAACAAGCCTGACGTATCGCTGCTTGCCGAGGCTGACTGGAGCGAGGTGCCCGATGAGTCACCCAACCATGCCAGCGACGTACAGAACTACCTGCCCGAGGACTGGACCTTCACGGGCAACAACTTCTATCTGAACGGCGGCTTCGTGTCCACCAACCGTGGTGCTGTCCTCAACCCCAACTGTGACCTGACCGGTTACAACATGGTTAGCGTAATCGTAGTCGGTAAGGCTTACGAACGTGCTACCTCCAGTACGATTGACATCAGCACCGATGTTGAAACCAAGACCATCGTTCTGCCCAGGGATGTGGACACATGTCTGGTAGTGCTTGAGGTGGGCGCAAACCAAACGCTCAAGCTCACAACCGGCTACTATCCCAACATCCAGAAGATTAAAATCTATGGTGGTGAGATTGCTAATGCTGAGCCCTTTGCACTCAGGGCCAATGAGACGGGCAATGGCGACTTACTGTTGATCGAGGGCATCACCCCCGACAAGTTCTACGACGTGCGCAATCTGACCGCAGGCGCTCCCTACCTGTATCGCGTGAAGTCATTCTATGTCAATGGCACGGAGAGCTCCTGGAGCAACAGCAAAGAAGTACTGCTCCTGCAGGGCGAGACCGTCAAGGGTGACGTGAATGGCGACGGTGTGATTGACATCATGGATGCTTCGCTGCTCGTCGACTATCTGCTGGCTGGCGCCGGCAATGTCAACCTCAGCGCTGCCGACGTGAACGGTGACGGTGAGGTCAGCGTGGGCGATGCTGCCATGCTTGTCGACTACCTGCTGGCAGGTTCTTGGCCCCGTTAATCAGTGCTGACATAATACCCTAGTTTACATCGAGGGGTGTGCCTTTTATCACGGCGCACCCCTCGATGCTATCGTGCGTAAGGCTCGTGGCGACGAGGAGTCAAAAAGCCTCCTACTTGGGAATTTTTCATCAAATTATTTTGCCATGTCCCCGACTGTGGCTACCTTTGTTGTCCATGTCTTGTTGCCAAACCCTCGCAGCAAGCGGGCTTAATGCCAGTCAGGGACCGTTATAGTCTCGGGTGATGAGCACCTTGGGACTAGTCAGTGACAGCCCCTTAGGAATAGAATACAGCTATCAATGTCAGATACAGAGAAAAAAGAAACGAACCAATCGTCGTCCCATATGCCCGAACCGGAACGTCCGCTCGAGGAAGAAATTGACCGTCAGCCCGTCGAAAAGGCTGAGGAGTCGCCCGAGCCGGTCGTCAGCGGTCAGCGTGTGGCTAAGAATGCGATAGCGCTCTACTTCAGGATGTTTATCTCGATGGCCGTGGGGTTCTATGCCTCGCGCGTCATCTTGAACGTCCTGGGTGTTGAGGACTATGGTATTCAGTCGGCTGTGGGAAGCATCATCTCGATGATGGGATTTCTCAAGGCATCGATGAGCGGTGCGACGAGCCGTTTCTTGACATTTGAGTTGGGCCAGAATAACAAGAAGAAACTGTCCGACACCTTCTGCTGCGCCATGATGATACATATTGCCATAGCGCTGATAATCTTCGTGTTGGCTGAGACTGTCGGCCTTTGGTTCCTTGAAAACAAAATGGTCATCCCGCCCGAGCGTATGGTGGCGGCTCGGTGGGTCTATCATGCCAACATCATCAGCGCGATGCTGACCATTACTCAGGTGCCCTACAATGCCGTCATCATTGCCCACGAGAAGATGAGCATTTATGCTTACTTGGATATTTTGGGCGTGACTTTGAGGCTACTCATCCTGTACTTGCTTATTATCGGGAACTTCGATAAACTCATCCTGTACTCGATTCTCTCGTTGTCGGTAAGCATCTTCATGATGACGCTGTATCGCATCTACTGTATCAGGCATTATCCTGAGTCCCATTTCCATTTCGTGTGGCGCAAGGATATCTTTAAGCCCATGCTCAGTTTCTCGGGCTGGGACCTGTATGGCAACATGAGCGACATGGCGAGGACGCAAGGTGTGATTGTACTGGTCAATATGTTCTTCGGCGTTGTTGTCAATGCTGCAGTGTCGATTGCATTTGCTGTACAGGGAATTGTGATGAAGTTCACCTCGGGCATCACGACGGCAGTAAGACCTCAGATTGTAAAGACCTATTCGATTGGTGACCACGAGAGGATGTCTGCCCTTGTTTACATGTCAGCAAAGTATCTCTATCTGTTGCTGCTGATGGTATCGGTACCTGTGTTCATGGAGCCACATTATGTCATTGAATTGTGGCTCAAGCAAGTTCCCGAGCACACCGTGGGGCTGGTAAGGTGGATGATTATCTTTAACTTCTCGGCACTGATGTCAATGGTGATGGCTATGGGTATTCATGCCACGGGTAAGATGAAAAGAATCAGCCTGATAAATGGCTCCCTCTACCTGAGTGTGATACCTATTACCTACATTGCCTACAAGTTTTTTGGCAATCTTTATGTGGCATTCATTTACAATGCCCTGGCCGTGTTTGTAGGCTGCCTGTGCAATGTCTATACTTTAGGGTTGTCGGTGAAACAAATCAGGATAGGGCGGTTCATCAAGAAAGTGCTGTTGCCGATTGCACCGATTACGCTCGTGGCTTTTGTGGTGGCATATATTCCTAGATTATACTACCAGGAAGGCTTTCTGCGCTTCCTCATTGTGGGAGCCGCATCCACGGTAGTCATTTTTGTGATTACCTATGTTACAGCCGAGGCTGAGGTGAAAGAGTTGATCAACAAAAGGATTCTGAAATATGTCAAGTTTGGTAAGCATACTGACTCCAACGTATAATTGCGGCAAGTATATCCACCGGTTGCTGGATTCAGTCCTCAAGCAGACTTATCCAGACATCGAGATGCATGTGATTGATGACGGCAGCACTGATGACACCAAAGCTGTCATCGAGAGCTATATCCCCAAGTTTAAACAGCGCGGCTATCAATTGCACTATCATTACCAGGTCAACCAGGGCCAGTCGGTCGCCATCAACAACCACTTGAACCTGATTACCGGCGAGTATTTCGTGTGGCCCGATGCCGATGACTTTTACAAGACCGACGATGCCATTGAAACGCTTGTCAAGTCGCTGGAAAATACCGATGAAACCGTGGGAATGTCAAGATGCCTGCTGGAATATTTGCTGGATACTGACCTGTCCCTGCAGCGGTCGATGAGTCCTGGACGCACCTACTCCGAATCCTTGTTTGAAGATTGCCTGTATGGCTCCAGCGCTTACTGGTATACCCCAGGCGGGCACATGGTGAAGACGCGGGTGCTTAAGGAGGTTATACCTGACCTTCAGATCTATACCGAGCACGATGCTGGCCAGAACTGGCAGCTCATGCTTCCGGTGCTGTATTCTCATCGTTGTCTGACGGTTAACCGTGTGATGTACTCGGTGCTGGTCCGCAGGGCATCCCATAGCCGTGGACAGTACTCTGCGCGCAAGCAGGTCAACAAGCAGATCAACGGTTACCGTAATACAATCGTTTCCACCCTTGAACGGATGGGGGAAATGCCCGAAGCGGAAAAGCGCGATTACATCAACAAGATCAATCGGCTCTACGACAAGAAGATTTTCGAGAACAACCTACTTCACTTCACTATGCCGATTCGCCCCACGGTGAAACGTATCCTCAAGTTCTTTAAAAAATGATTGACATTCAGGACAAATCACAGTGTTGCGGTTGCGGGGCTTGTGCGCAGCGATGCCCCCAGTCCTGTATTGTCATGCAAGAGGATGAGAAGGGCTTTCTTTATCCTAAGGTAGATACAGATGCGTGTATAAACTGTGGCTTGTGTGAGCAGGTGTGCCCGGTGTTGAATCCAGGAGAAAAGCCTGGTCTGTGTGACTGTTTTGCTGCGATTAACCCTGATGAAAAGGTGCGGCTAGCCAGTTCCTCCGGTGGCGTATTCTCAATCCTTGCCAGTCGAGTGATTGAGGACGGCGGCGCGGTTTTCGGTGCCCGTTTTGATGAGCAGTGGGCAGTTATCCACGACTGTGCCGAAACGCTCGAGGGCATTGGAGCCTTTCGTGGCAGCAAATATGTCCAATCAGTCATCGGTGACAGTTATCAACGTGCCGAGCAGATCCTGAACCAGGGCAGAATGGTCCTCTTCAGTGGAACACCGTGCCAGATAGCAGGTTTGAAACGCTTCTTGCGTAAAGATTTCCCCAATCTGCTTACCGTAGAGATTGCCTGTCACGGAGTGCCAAGTCCCAAAGTGTGGCGAGAATACCTCAATTCCAGATCCAAAGGCCGCCCCATCTCCCAAATCAATTTCCGTGACAAATCCTCCGGCTGGCGCAACTATTCGGTCCTCATCGGTCAGCATGCTAAACCACATGACGATGATGACTTTATGGCTTGCTACTTGGATAATTACAACTTTAGGCCGTCCTGCTTTGCTTGTCCATCTAAGATGGGAAAAAGTGGTGCAGACCTCTTGATTGCCGACTTTTGGGGCGCTGAGGCTGTTAACGGCATTGAGCATGATGACAAGGGCACCAGTGCCGTGATTGTATATAGCAGCCGTGGCCGCTTATTCCTGGAGCAGTGCGGTATGGACTTGACTGCAGTGAATGTAGAGTCACTCATGAAGCATAATCCCTGCATCGGTGCTTGTCCCCGACGTCCAGCTGATTATGACGCATTTTGGGAGCGGTATAGCAAACGGCCGGGATGGTCACTGAAGCGCTACGGCACGCTTTCGAATAAAAAGCTCATAGTAAGGGCAAAAAGGATGGTTTCCAAATTCTTGGGGAGGTAACCGGCTATCTCAGGATGCTAGTTCCAAATTAGGTCAAGAGATTCTTGGCCTGTTCTTTAAACCGATGGCTTTTAGGGGAGTCTAACTGGTGAGAAGTAAAAAAATCGGGCAAAATGTTTGACTTGTTGATGAAAAGTTGTAATTTTGCAGATTGAAATAGAACGAAGACGCAAGATGAAGCGATTGCTTTACATAGTGACCTGCCTGGTGGCAATGGGTGGACTGCATGCAGTGCCCGTGCCCGACAATTTCTTGCCGCAACGTGTCGAGACCGTTGCGACAGGACCTGCCGCCCAAGGGGCAGAGGGTCGCATTGTCTTCATCGCTGGCAACAGTGACGCCACTTTCAACGTCTATTCGATTACTGGTCAACTGGTCAAGACTGTGCGCGTGAGTGCCGACCAGCGCGTCTCGGTGGACTTCCAGAAGGGGTTCTACATCGTGCGCTGCGGTAATCAGTGGTCACGCAAGGTGGTGGTGCGTTGATAGCGTGACATCTTGTGTGAATAGTTGAAATGAAAGCGAGCAATGGGCGTGACTGTGTCGCGTCCGTTACTGTTTATATAGATATATAGCTGAGAGATAACAGAAATGATTCTTGCCGAACTGTTCCCATATTTCCATGACATCCTGCTAACGCTTTATGTTATTATTGTACTGTCTGTTGTCGTGATGGTATTGAGCGAGAACCGCAATCCCGTCAAGTCGATGGCATGGGTGCTGGTGTTGCTGTTGCTGCCTGTCGCGGGAGTGATAATCTATGCCATCTTTGGCCGAAGCCTCAAGGGCAAGAAACTGATTTCCCGTTCCCACCTGCTTGAGCTGAGGCGCATGAATGATTTCACGTTTGATAAGTCATTGGAATCTGGTCTGTGCGATGAATCCCGGCAGCTGATATCGATGGTCAACAACTTTGTAGGCCCCCACTTGTTTACGGGCAATGAAATCACGACGTTCACCACAGGTCGAGACAAGTTTGACGCCTTGATGCATGATATAGAGGAGGCTAAGGATTACATTCACATCCAGTACTTTATCATCGAGAATGACCATGTCGGTGCCAAATTCATCGATGCCCTTATACGCAAGGCAAAGGAGGGCGTGAAGGTGAGGGTGCTGTACGATTATGTGGGTTCATTCTATCTGCGGCCACGGGTGTTGAGGCGGATGCGTGAGGCAGGCATCGAGGTACATCCCTTCCTTGAGTTGACGATTACCAAGTTTGCCTTCCGTCTCAATTGGCGCAACCACCGCAAGATTGCCGTCATCGACGGCAGGGTAGGCTATGTGGGCGGCATGAATATAGCCGATCGCTACGTCACTGGTGACAAGAAGTGGACGCCTTGGCGAGACACTCACCTGCGCATCGTCGGCGAGGCCGTGTCGGCAATGCAGTACACCTTTGCAGTCGATTGGGACTATACTACCCGCGCCTTGCTCACGTCACCCACAATGCGCTATGACACTCCTCCCACTACCCGTGATTACCTCATACAGATGGTGGGCAGCGGGCCTGCAAACCAATGGAACAACATCTCGTTTGTCTTTCTCAAAGCCATCACACTGGCCAAGCGATGTGTCTATATCCAGACGCCATACTTCTTGCCCAGTGATGCCCTGCTCAAGGCGCTGCAGAGCGCCGCTCTGGCAGGAGTCGAAGTGCACTTGATGATACCTCGCAAACCCGACTCTTTGCTCTTGCGTTTAGCGACTGGCTCCTATATCAAGGAGTGCCTCATGTCGGGCATCAAGATCTACTTCTACGAGCCCACCGTCTTGCATTCCAAGGTGGTCATTGTCGATGACGAGTTTGTCACGACCGGTTCGACCAATTTTGATTTCCGCAGCTTTGAACACAACTTCGAGTTCAATGCGCTGATTTACAGTAAGCAATTCAATAGCGAGATGAAGGCTGTGTTTATGGCCGACCGCGACAAGTGCACCCCGATAACCTTGAGTGTCTGGATACAGCGTCCTTTGATACAAAAGGCTCTGGAATCGGTCGTACGTCTCTTCAGCCCCATCTTGTAAACACAATAACATGATTACTTTTCCTAACGCTAAAATCAACCTGGGCTTGAACATTGTGGAGCGCCGTCCCGATGGCTACCACAACATCGAGACCGTGTTCTATCCCATACCGCTCACCGACATTCTCGAGATTGTCCCCGCCACTGATGGTACCACTTCACTCACTTGCACCGGCAACGCCGTGGACTGCCCGGTGGAGTCTAACCTCGTCATGCGTGCCTATCGCATGCTGGAGGCCCAATATGGTCTTCCTCCGGTCGAGATCCATCTGTACAAGCACATTCCCGATGGTGCCGGCTTGGGTGGCGGCTCAAGTGATGCCGCCCATGCCTTGATGATGCTCAACACCATGTTTGACCTGAACCTGTCTGATGCCGACTTAGCGGCTATGGCAGTCAAGTTGGGTGCCGACTGTGCGTTTTTCATCTACAACCGCCCCATGTTGGCCACTGGCATAGGCGACGTGTTCAGCCCCGTCGAAGTGGATATTAAGGGCAAATACTTGTTGCTGGTCAAGCCCCCTATGGGAGTGGATACCCGCACGGCCTACAGCCGTGTCGTTCCCGCTGTCCCTAGCGTAAAATTGGACGAGGTGATTGCCGGGCCGGTATCGTCATGGGACGGCCTGCTGGTCAATGACTTTGAACCCAGTGTGTTTGCCGCACTGCCGCAGTTATGGCTCATCAAGGCGCAGCTGCTCGATGCCGGTGCACAATATGCCGCCATGTCAGGCTCTGGCTCGACTGTGTTCGGCATTTTCGATAATGACAAACTGGCAGAAGCCGCTGCTGACACTTTTGCCGATTTTGCCACCTTTGTACTCCCACTTTAGTTACCGTTTGGCGAATAGGCCACTGAATGCGGATGTTTGACCGTTATTGACGAGTCAAGTGCCGCATTGGTGTGGTTTTTGCAAGATATGCTCTAGTCAATTGAATATAAAAACTACAAAATACGATATGCCTAAAAAGAATAAGAAAAACAAGCAGAATGAAGAGCCTGTAACCGCTCAGGACGAACTCCTCAACGAGGAGAGCGCTAATCAGCAGGCACAGGAGAACACGGACACCAAGAAAGAGGATCCCGCTGCCATCATTGCCCAGTTACAGGAGCAAGTCGAGCACGAGAAGAATAAATACCTCTTCCTGATGGCCGATTTTGAGAACTTCCGCAAACGCACCCTCAAGGAGAAGGCCGACCTCATCAAGAACGGAGCCGAGAGCGCCATGCGCGACCTCTTGCCCGTGGTCGATGATATGGAGCGGGCCATCGATGCCATCAACAAGGGTGGCGACATCGGCAGCCTCAAGGAGGGAGTGGACCTTATCTACAGCAAGTTTGTGAAGTACCTCGAGAGCCAGCATGTGATGCCTATTGAGTCAACAGGTAAGGACTTTGACACCGATCTTCATGAGGCAGTAACCATGTTCCCGGCCTCGGACCCCTCGATGAAGGGCAAGGTCATCGACACGACCGTCAAGGGGTACATGATCAACGACAAGGTGCTGCGCCATGCCAAGGTGGTTGTGGGCAGTTAAACAACAAGCAGAAATCAGAAACTAAAGAATATGGCACAAAAGAGAGATTACTATGAGGTACTGGGCGTGGACAAGAATGCCACTGCCGACGACCTGAAGAAGGCTTACCGCAAGTTGGCCATCCAGTACCACCCCGATAAGCAGCAAGGCAAGTCCGATGCCGAGAAAAAGGCCGCCGAGGAGAAGTTCAAGGAGGCTGCCGAGGCCTATAACGTCCTCAGTGACCCCGACAAGCGTGCCCGTTATGATCAGTTCGGTTTTGCCGGTGAGCAGATGGGCGGTGGCGGCTATGGCGGAGGCATGTCGATGGAAGACATCCTGCGCCAGTTCGGTGACCTGTTCGGCGGTTTCGGTGGTTTTGGCGGTTTTGGTGACTTCTTTGGCGGCGGTGCTGGCGGTGGCCAATCACAGCGCGTCAATCGAGGCACCGACCTGCGCGTGCGTGTTAAGCTGTCCCTCAGCGATATAGCCAAGGGCACCGAGAAGAAACTGCGCATTCCGCGCATGAAGTCCTGTGACCACTGCCACGGCACTGGCGCTAAGGACGGTACGGCACTCGAGACCTGTCCCACCTGCCACGGCAGTGGTGTGGAGGTGCGCATGCAGCGCACGATGTTTGGCACGATGCAGTCCCAGACTACGTGTCACACCTGTGGTGGCAGCGGCAAGCGCATTAAGGAGACCTGCCCCCATTGCAGCGGCAAGGGCCTTGTGCGTAAGGAGGAAGTCGTGAGCATCAGCATCCCCGCTGGAGTGAGCGAGGGAATGACCGTGCGCATGAGCCGGCAGGGCAACGATGCCCCTGGTGGCGGTGTGCCTGGCGACCTGCTCGTGGTGATTGAGGAGATGCGTGACGCACAACTCACTCGTGACGGCAATGACCTGATTTACAACCTGATGCTTGATATTCCCACGGCCGTGCTCGGTGGCAAGGTCGATGTGCCCACTATCGATGGAAAGGCTCGGGTAACCATCAAGCCGGGTACCCAGCCGGGCAGCATCCTGCGCCTGCGTGGCAAGGGCCTGCCTTCGCCTCAGCGCTATGGCACGGGCGACCTGCTCATCAATGTCATGGTTTACATTCCTGAGAAACTCAACGACACCGAGAAGCAGGCCATCGCTATGCTGCAGAATGCCGGTGAGCATGTCAAGCCCAGCGAGAGCGACAAGAGCCGCATCTTTTCACGCCTGCGTCACATCTTTGATTAAAAAGCTGTACGCTAGTGCTTTCCATTGGCGTGTGCAAAATATGTAATCAACCATCAAATCGATAAAGAACAGTGTCCAATCGACGTCATGACCACCGTGTGCCCCGCAACGATGACAAGGCTGTCACCCGCGAGGTGAAGCAACCCGCCAAGTTGCTCGAATTTGTTATGAACACCCTTGACGGCATCAGCCGCAACAAGGCCAAATCCATCCTGGCACATGGCGGTGTCACTGTCGACGGCCGGGTTCAGTCCCATGTCGATTACCCCCTCGACCCGGGCTGTGTGGTGCAGATACGCCGCCATGCACGCCTCACGTCGGCCAACAATCCCCACTATCGCATCGTCTATGAAGACCGTTGGGTTGTCGTCGTGGACAAGCAGCAGGGTGTGCTGTCGATGCCTGTGGGAGCCGGTAGCCTGAACATGAAGTCGTTGCTCGACCAGCATTTTGCTGAAACACGTCAGCGTTGCACAGCCCATGTGGTACATCGTCTGGATGCCCGCACCTCGGGCCTGATGGTTTTTGCCAAGAGTGTTGATGTGCAGCAGCAGATGACAGCCGACTGGCACAGCACCATCATCGACCGCCGCTATGTCGCTGTGGTCGAGGGCGTCATGGAAGATCCTGCCGGAAAAATTGAGAGTTGGCTGCATGATACCGAGAGCATGGTTGTCGTGAGCAGTCCCGTGGACGACGGCGGCAAGTGGGCAGCAACCGAGTGGGAACTCGTTGAGCAGGCTCCTGAACGTTCATTGCTGTTCCTCCACTTGCTCACAGGCCGCAAGAACCAGATCCGCGTCCACATGGCCGACATCGGTCACCCTGTCGTGGGCGACGGCAAGTATGGCCGTCAGGATGATCCCGGCACGCGCATGTGTCTGCATGCCTTCCGCCTGGCGTTCCACCACCCCGTGACGGGCGAAGCGCTCTACTTCGAGACACCGATTCCCCGCTACTTCGGCACGGCACTCCATGCCAAACCTTAACGAGATTTTTCGCCTACTACAATAACGACTGCTGGCCGATTGACGTTGAATTTCAGTCAATCGGCCAGCAGTTGTCTTGTGGTTGTGGAGCTTACTTGCCTTGGGCCTGGTCATTGCCGTCGTCCGATGCATTACCAGCGTCGGCTGTCACATCCTCACCGCGCTGCTGGCGCAGCTTCTTGATATAGGCCAGCTCGTTGATGGCATAGTCGGCATTTTCCACCTCGTCGAGCATCTGGGTGAAAATCTTCTCGGCCTGGTCCAGCTGCTCAAAGTCAACGTAAGCATAACCGCGGCGACGGCGCAGGAAGTTGATGAAGTCCTTGATGTGGTCGGGGAGCTCATCGGCTTCACTGAAGTTGCGCTTCACCTCATCCATCACCTTCTCGGTGTAGTTGAACACGCGCAGGTCCTTGCTGTTGGCCATGGCGTTGACCAGTTCCATGGTGTGGCGGATGTTACCGTCGTCCGAGAGCAGGTCAAGGTAGTAGAACGCCTGCTTGGGCAGCCCCAACTCGTTGTAGCAGAATCCCAGCATGTAGGCCGTTTCCAGGAAGGTGCGCTTCTGGTCGGTGTCCAAGTCAAAGAAGTTCTTGCGGTAACTGTTGATCATGTTCTCGAAGTAGAGCGTGGCCTCGTAGTACCGTCCGCTATAGAACATCTTTTGGCCCCAGTACAGGCAGTAGGCGACATCGGCATAGGTCACCTGGCCGAGCAGCTTCTGGTCCTCGGTCATGCTGTTGACCTCGTTGTCCCTGATCTTCTGCTGGGCTTCGGTCCACATGTAGTCAAACTCCTGGTGGTGCTGCTTGTCGTCGGTGCGGTCGAGGGCAATGAGCATGCTCGTGCTCAACGGGGCTTGGTGCTCCTCGTTGGTGATGGAATAGTTGCGGCCCACATTGCGGGGGGCACGGGTGATGGTCACGCGCGTGTAGATGGCGTGCTCATCTTCGCCCTCGGCAGTGAGTGCAACAGACAGCATGCGGGGCTTTTGGTCCATGCCCTGGATATAGTGCAGGTCGATCAAGGCGTAGTCGCGCACCAGGTGGGCCTCCTTGCCATAGCCCTTGGTCAGGGCGCGGCGCAGGTCGAAGTTGCGCATGGCGCTTTCTTGGTCGATGCGCTGCTGTCCGTCCACCGTGTTCACGTTCATGAACAGTAGCTTTGCGTTGGGCAGCGGCGCGATGGTCTCAAGCATCTGCCACAGCGTGAGGGCATTGGGGTCGGACGCTATCTGAATGTTGCCGACGGGTTGTTCCCTGAGCTCCATTTGGCGCAGCAGGAACAGTTCGCGGCGTTGTTGGTAGATGTCACTCTCGAGGTCTGAAGAGCTGTTCTCGTTGCCGGATTTGCTGGCATCGGCGAAATCGCTGTTCCACTGCCGCTGAATTTCAAATGCCGCAGTCAACTCATTGACCATTTCATCGGGGGTAACCCGGTTGTTGAAGAACGAGATGCTGATGTCGATGTTGTTCTCCTCATGGTCGATGGTGTAATAGACCTTGAACAGGGCATTCTTGTGGTTGATGTCGTTGCACTTCGAGCGCACATAGTTCATCTTGTCAACCGGGGCGCTCGCGATACAGGGGAAGGTGATCTCGACAAAGTCGTTACTTCCAAGGAAAGAGGCAATGAAATTCCCTCCCTGGAACTTGAAGAAGATGTACGTTCCCGAGTCTTCCTTTTCGGTGGTGTAGGTACAGTTGTACGCTTTGAGGAATTGCTCAAAGTCCTTGATGATGGGCTGTCTCTTTTTTTTCCTGGTGAACATAGGGCAATGATGTGTTAATCTGTCTGAGATGGGTAAATATAGGTAATAAAAACGCTGCAATTATCGTGCCAAGGTGGGGAATGTGCCACCGAAGTAGCGGCGCTGCAGACCCAGATAGGTCGCCGTGTCGAGTTTCACCGCACTGTGCCAGCGGTTGAGGCTGTCACACAGGCCCTTGCGGTCCTTGGGCACCATCCACGACTGGAACTGTGACAGGCTGATGGCTACCGAGCGGTCCAGGTTGGGCAACTGGCTGGCCATTGCACGGGCAATGGAGCGGTTGACCACGGCATAGCGTATTTCGCCCGAGGACACCATCATCATCAGCTGCTCGGGGCCGTACAGTTCATCGACGTGGGCATAAATCGTGTCGCCAATCTCGCGGCTGAGGCTAGCGATGCGGCCCACCATGGGCGAGCCTTTGACCACCCACACCGTGTCGCCTGCCAGGTCCAACTGGGAATGGATAGCGTCGCTGCCCCGACGTTGAACGAGCACTTGCTGGTCGATGTAGATGGGGTCGGTGAAGGCAAAGCGTGCCGTGTCACCTGCCGTCATGGGGAACTCTGCCACCAACACGTCATAGTGGCCGTCTTCCAGTCCGGCGAGGGCTTTCTCGAGCGTGACCACGGGGTGGAACTTCATGGGACGTCCTGCCTTGAGCGACATCAGGCGCAGCAGGTCATAGTTGTAGCCGCCCAGCGTGTCGGCATAGGTGTAGTAGGTTACCGGCGAGTACTCGATGGCGATGTCCAGCGTGTCACCACCGCTGGGCCGGGTGTCAGGTCCCTCGACGGGCTTGTCACACATGCTCAGTGCCACCATGCACCCTACGACCACTGCAAGCAATGTCAGGTAGAGTATCATTTGTCCCCGCTTGGCGGGCTGTTGTTGTCTCATCATCTAGTCAGCATCTATTTTCTTGACCACAAAGATAATCAATTCTTGTCATTCCTGCAAGGGCAGACGGCCTGACACAGCCAGAGGCTGTCAGACAAGAACAGCCGCCAGAGTGATGTGCTGGCGGCTGTTTGATGATAGGATATGTCGTTTAGCGTGCGTTGTAGGCCTCAAGGGCTTTCTCGAGCACCACCAGTGCGCGCTTCAGGTCTTCGATCTTGAGCACGTAGGCCATGCGCACCTCGTCCTTGCCCAGGCCGGGGGTGGCATAGAAACCGCTGGCAGGAGCCATCATCACGGTCTCGCCCTCGTAGTTGAATTCCTCAAGACACCAGCGGCAGAAGTCGTCGATGTCTTTCACCGGCAGCTTGCTCACGGTGTAGAAAGCACCCATGGGCATCGGGCAGAAGACGCCGGGAATCTTGTTCAGTCCCTCCACCAGGCAGTTGCGGCGAGCGATGTA
>JAEEGF010318631.1_pt1 | contig 33529 bp, 25 predicted proteins | sample 9134171 | NCBI WGS metagenome assembly JAEEGF01 (sample SAMN16246542, study PRJNA631951) | gut metagenome | biome: gut microbiome; feature: rumen; material: AP-attached | host: Bos | place: Iran: Karaj | collected 2018-10
ATATCATGTAAAAACAGCAGATGGCTGGACCTATACTTCTTCATTCGTTTGTATAAGTTATAGCCTTCTCTATAGTATTTACTGGGTGGAATGTATTCGTATTCTTCTCGGGCTTCTTCCAGGATGCTGTCATATCTTTCTTCAAATGCCATGACAGTTTTTTCATCAATTCCTGTGGCTTCATCAATACCGTTCCGGTAATGAACCATCTCCCGCAGAAGCTTATACATCTTCTTATTCCATTTCCGGTCAGGCTCATTCTGTATGCTGTCCTTACAGTATCTCAGGATATGAGCGATACATTCCTGATGGCCACTGCCATAATTATAAAAGGTGGTGTCATGGTCATGGATGAATATCGCTGACTGATTGAGGTCTACAGGAGTGCCTTTTATCCCTGCATGACCTTTGTTTTCCCTGAAATAATACTGGGCAGTACCATCCGGGGCAGCAACAATAAATACAAAACGGCTGTTTCCGTTGCTTCTGGCATTGGTGTTATCTGTATGGAGTACAGGCTTCTGCATCAGTGATGCAAAAAGCTCTTTCTTTTCCTTCTCCGTTTTCATGGAGAATTCTTTGGAAAGGCCATTGACCATGCCTTTTGAAATGCTCAGTTTTCCGTCTGTGAGATCAGATATAAGTTTGATGGTCTTGTCTATGGAGACACAGCATTCATTATTAAGGATGAATGCAAGTGCTTTGACACTGCCGCCATAGTTTACGTCATTGACATATCCTTCAGGGAACTGTGCGTGGCATCTTTCGCCCGTTTTTGAATTATAGTAGACTTCAGCAGCGTATTCGTTAACCGCCAGAAAGAATCGCAGATTTACCATCTGTTTACGGATGACTTTGTCGGTTTTCTTGAAGTCAGGATCTTCAAGTACTTCTTCTGGTGGAGGCAGCATAATAACTGGCTCTGATACGGCCTGTTTTTTTCTGCCATGGCCTTTGTGCCCAGGCTGACCTCCTGGACGCCTGCCGCTTTTTTCTCTGCTGTTAGATATTTTCTTGTGATTAGGAGACTGTGAAGATGGTTTAGAAGAGTTTTCGTAATCTCTGTTGATCTGAGCTGTCAGTTTAAGATTCTTTCCCTGTTCTTCTTCAAGCTCAGTTTTAACTTCATATAATTCACGCCTTTGTTCGGCAACCTTGTCCAGGGCAGCATCTCGTTGCTGCTCAACCAGGATGATGCGCTTCTCGAGCGCTCTGATCCTGGCATCTTTAGCAGCGATTTCTTTCTGATGGTCTTTATAGACATCTTCAATGGTGTCCCACCATTTATTTCTGACATCTATAGTCTGTGCGTGAGCCTTGGACAGCTCAAGTTCAAGTTTGTGTATGCGGCATTCTTCAGTATGAAGCAGGCTCTTATACTGCGCATCCATCTGCCGGTACTTTGATCCGTTCTTGAAGGCATCAACCTGTGCCTGAAGATTCTTGACGCGGTACTGTAGAGTTGTAATGAATTCATACTGATAGTTGTTCATTGAAGTGATTACTTGGCCTTTAACTGTTTTATTTCTGCTTTGAGGGATTTGATGAGTACTTCCTGTGCTTCACATTTCTTTTGAAGCTTTTCATACAGCTTTTTATAGTCGGGTTCCTTTTCTTCGGCGTCCGCGGTATTTCTGTGTCTCCCATCAGTCGGGACTACTTCACCGGTTTCTGGATCAATCCTGCCGATCAGTGTTCTTTTTGCCCGGCTCTGCTTTTTTTCTTTGTCCCAGTATGCCTTGGATTCATATACGTAGGTGATACCGGTCCGCTTGTCTAACTGCTTGATTATGCCCATGGCGTGCTCCTTTCAAAGATACATCGTTACGTTTATATTATATACCATAACGATGTTAAATGCAATAGAAAAACCCAGAAAAAGTCAGTTTTTTCTGGGTTTGAGACCATTTTAATATGTGATTTTAATCGTTAGGATTGTGTGTCAAGCTAGGGTCTGAACTGTAACTTTAAAAAGGCACATTGGAGCTACAGATAATACAAGCATCTTTATAATCTGTGATAGCATATAGTATAATAAATATGGTGCAGCTTGAAACATGTATTATGAAGTGGAGGTGTTGGAAATGAAGAGATTTTTCAAACAGTTCCTTGCCATGATGCTGGTATTCATAATAGTTTTGTCCATTTCACCGCTTCAGGTGGGTGCAGCAGCTAAAAAGAATATCACCATCAGTAAGACGAAAAAAGCCACAGTCAAATCAGTTATGTATAAGGGTGCCAAGCCGACCACGGCAACTTTTTCCATGAATTGCAAAAAAACCAAAACAGGTGTGACCGTTGGCAGCAACAAATACGATATTTACAATATCACCCTTACATTAAACAGCAAAAAGCTTTCCGGCTCCTATGCTGCAAAAGCTGTAAAACAAATGAATGCCATAGGCCAGCATGTATATACTTTCCAGCCTATAGTTATCGACAAGAAAGGTAAGATGCTGAAAAACGTTGTTTCCTATGCCTATCTTGACAAGAATAAATCTTCCAACACGAAGGTCATTTCAGGAACTGTAAATGGAAAGCGCTATAGCTTATATGACTGGAGACAAAAGGAAGTATATCAATTTCAATTATCCATTCCTCAAAAGACAAAAGAGTGCTACATTGGCTTTGCGGGTCTTAGGAACGGCCAGATCAAAACCTCTTTAGATCAGAAGTTCACAAATGGCAAGATAGACTATTACGCTGCAGGGTTTGGCAGCAGTAAGAAAGGGTTCATTGTAGTTAAGAAAGTGAAGTAAGTCAAGAAAGTGAAATAAGCGAAGTAAGTGAAATAAGTGAAGTAAATGAAGTAAATGAAGCAAATGAAGTAAGGCATTTTAGTAGGTATACGAGAAGGCCAGCTATCGGTTGATGGCTGGCCTTTTTTGCAGGAGTATATCGGAATCCTACGTGCGGTAGGGATTATCTGTGGTAAAGAACTAAATGTGTATAGCCATCTTTGTTATCCTTTTTACCTGATCATCGTATAAATTATTAGGAAAAAATATAAAGGAAAAAACCTGTGTAAAAGAGGTGGATTTATTGCTGCTATGTTATACTAAAAATAACTGAAAATTCGATTAGTAACCCATAAAAAATATGAAAATTAAAATTGAAATAATTAACAAAAAACAGATTTATCAATATTCCGAATTAGCCCCCATCGATATTCTTGAAAATGCGCACTCTGACAAGACAGTTACTGCCATTGCACTTGTTTCAGGAAATGGAGATGAAAACAACAACACTGAAAATAAGGTAACTCCTAATCCTAATTCGTCGCAAGTCACTAACGCCAACGCAAAAGATATTTGGACTCCTGCGGGAATGATGCAGTATACGGTATCCGATGACTTATTAGAGCTTAACTGGATATATGTATATTACCAGTTTAGGAATATGGGTGTCGGAGGTGAACTGATAAAACTATTATCAGATATTCCGGAGAGTTCAAAGTTCCACATAATGGTCAGACTGTATGAACACCTGATGGATGAAATGCCGATCAGCGAGGTGTGCGGTTTCCTGAAAAAGCGTGGCTTTAATGAAGGAGAGCAGGAGGAAGAGATGTACTGGCTGACCGGCAAGTATATCTTCCGGAATTTGTGCGGATTATCCGAAAACGAAGCCTCATCCCTTAAAAAGAGCATTGAACCATTTAGCAGATGCACACCGGACATGCTTATCAAAGCAGCAGAGGAGCTGAAAATCAAAGATAGAAACAGAGTACTTGTCGCGGACAAAAATCTTAGCATGCTGTTGCAATCATCAAAAGGTTACGAAGGAATATTTATTGCCGGTAAAAGAGGAGATGTCATTAATGTAAAAGAGATAGTTGCAACTTCTGATACAGCGAAAGAAAAGCTTCTAAAGGCATTCTTTTATAGACTGATAAAAAGAATTAAGTATACGGATATGGTTCTGATTTCTGAGCTGACAGTTGATGATGATGTGATAAGCGAAATTTTTCCTGATTTAAAAAAGGAGAAATCCTTTTTCCTCGAAAGGGATTAGTAAAGAATATTGCTTACAAATAATCTGAAAGATAAGGCACTGGTGTATAGAGGAGAAATACTATGCTGAATAAAACGGGATTGCAAACAGGTCAAAACGATGACACGGGAACAAATGGAACAACTACGTTAATGCCCATGAATAAGCAGGGCCAGCATGAAGAAACTACTGCCGGCATGTTAACAAAGACTGAAAAGATAGAGATAGACGAGACTTCTGTCGGAAATCTTGCCATGCAGCCGGTATCTTCTGCAACATCAGAGAGCCTTCCGACTGATGCAGCTGTTTCTCATAAGAAGATAGTTTCTCGCAATAAGAGAATGGCAAAAATGGAAGCTGATCAGAAATATGAGAAGAAGCGAAGAGAAGAATTAAAAAAACTTACGTTTACAAATGATCAGACAAATCCCTTTGCTGATGACTACCCGGATCCAAGTCTTTACAAAGAATTGGGCTATGATTTTGAAACAGGAAAACCCATCTTTGCTAAAATGGAAGATCAAACAGTGGTGATGGATGCAAAAAAGTATCTTGAATCCGAGGAAGTTTCTCTTTTAACCGTATCTGAGGACGATGACGAGATCCTTGGATATGAGAAGCAGCCTCAGCTATCAAACAACTGCTTCTGTTGTGCTGCGGCAGCTCTATACAATCAGCATTTACTTAACAAAAGGCGCCTTGATCCGAAATTGAATGATGCTCCTCTTGAGCTGATGACTCAATATGATGTCAGAGGGTTTAAGCCTCGGATAAAGTCATTTGCTGAACATATTAATAACGATCCGGCTTTGGCTGACGAGAGCAAGTTCAGGAGTTATTTAACTGACAAAAATGGTCTGGCCGATTATGCGAACCCGGCTTCTATTGAAAGGGGCAATGTTTTCTCTCTATCTGACCTGTTTTTTAAGCTCGATTCTTCAATTTGTGTAAATAATATGACCCTTATAACCAGGGATTTAAAAAAAGAAGAAAAGACAAAGTATGAAGAATTTTTCCTCAAAAGAATAAGTGATGTGCTGAAAACCGGAGAAGCTGTATCTGTTCTTACAGGTAATCATTATAGGACAATCGTAGGCGTTAAGGGCAACAGTATTCAAGTTTATGATTCCACGATGGAGGGTGATAACCTTTTAGATACCGTAAGTGTTTCCGAGCTTCTGTATGCCAGTACAGAACCTATGGAAATCACATGGCTCTCTGAAAAGACAGATCAGCTCACACAGAAGTTTTCATGTCTGACTGAAAGTGGAGGTAAGTATAGCAGTTCAAAAAGCGATACACAATCAAATCTCGTAGGACACACTCTTGGTGCGGATGCTGTAATGACCGATGAGGATAAGAAAAATGACGAGATTCCTGCTGAATTCTACGGAAGGATTACCAGATCTGTTTATGTTCCCAATACTGAAGGCAGTGATATAACAACATTGACAGAGATGCGTAAAAACAAAAGGGCAGAAGAGGCAGAGGCTAATGCAGATAAAAATACCAAAATCATACGCAATTATTACGCTTATCAAGCGGCACTTCAAACGGCGGTAAGTAGGGCTCGTAGTGATGATGAAGCTGCCAGGATTCTTAACAGTTTTCAACGCCAATATGAAGCAATCCATGGAAAGGTTGAAGATCTTCCACAATCGAAAAAGACTGAAATCGACGAGAGCACAATTGATGCTGATTTCAAGGCGGCTACCAGTGGCTTAAAAATAAGCAAATCAGAACCGGGCCAGGAAGATGATGGTTCAAAGCCGCAAGGAGCACCTGTAGAAGACTCTGCACAGGAAAAGAAAAGTTCCCTTAAAGACAAGGAAGATGATGGTTCAGAGCCGCAGGAAGCATCTGAAAAGGAGAAAGGCCCTGTTCTGAAAAAAGAAGAACCATCTAAGAAAAAGGGGGCTGCTGAAGATGACTCTTCCTCCGCAAAGAAAGTAGTGCTAAAAGCCGATAAAGCTGATGTGCTGGCAAAGAGTGATGTACCAAAAACTGCCGTACCAAAGACTGTCGTACCAAAGACTGCTGATAATGAAGTACCAATAGCTGTGACGGATGCTGCAGCGTTTATAAAACTTACAAAGACTTTTGAGAATACCGAAGGGCGTTCAAAGGAGTTCCTGGAACTCTCAAGAGCAATAAAGGGTGCGAACAAATTAATATCCGATATCAAAGATAGTAATAAGTTCATTCTGGATGAACAAAGCTATGCAGAATTTTTAAGACTCTATAATGCAGCATCGGCATATTGCAGGGTTCATGCAGGAGCATGGCATAAAAAGACTCAGCAAAGCTATAAGGATGCTTTGAAAATACAGCAGTTTCTTGACAAGACAGCTGTCAGCATGCTTGAGGAAAAGAAGAAAATTATTGCTGAGGAGCCTGTGAAATACAGTATCTTTAGCTTTGCCTACGATGATGCCAAGAAGAACGTTACCCGGTTTATGGAATATTTTGACAGCTTTTGCGAGCAGATAGACAATGATCCCCTGGCAACTGACGAAGAAAAACTGCGCAGAAAGTGGAATTGCATCAAGACCTGTGAGAGAGACATTCAGATTTATCTCGATAGACAGTCTTTTTTCAATAGGAATAAGAAAGAGCTCTATGATTCCCAAATGGTGGAAAAAGTAAACTCTGTTTTCTATTCCTTAAAGGATCAGATCATGTTAAGAGATCTGGCAAAATCTTCCGGTATCAAATCAGTCTTTAAAAATGAAACTGATGAGAAGATTGAGCAGACATATATAAGGGAGTTTGCAGGTGACGTAATTGAAGAGAATATGGGCACCTCGCTAAATGTATATGATGGTCTTTCAAGACATCAGATTTCTGCTTTGTCGACAATTGATACCTGGGTAATGAGGAATATTCGAAATGGAGGCCTCTTTAAAATAGCCGGTGTGGTATCTGACAGAACGGAGATAGCATCGAAACTCTTTTCCATGAGCCGAAGGAAAAGGATGTATATTTACTATCTGATAGAGTCAAGACAAAGGCTGAATCCAAATATTGACGGATTTACCTTCTCTCAGACTCAATACATTCCAAACCTTGAAAGATTCAAGGATCGAATGGTGGCCAGCAAGGCTAAGTTTTACAAGAGATTTTCAGGAGGATATGTTTACTGGCAGAAGCTTAATGAAGCAATAAGGATAGCTGATGGCAGCCAGGGAATGATTGATTCCTTCAATATGGTTTATGCGCCTGAAGAAGTCAAAAAAGAGGTAGTAAAAATCAATCCTCAGGCGACTGACAAGGTGCAGCATAGCCAGCAGATAAAAAGAATACTGTTACATATGACTGAGATCTTTACTCTGGTCAGGGAGAATGAAGATGAGCATATCCCTGAAGGCAAGAAGGCAAGAAATAGAGCAAGGATAACTGAGCTTACAGGGGATGTGCTGGAAACAACTGAAGGTGTCAGGAGCATTGAGGCACAGTTTGAGAAAGACAAAGGTAAATCTGTAGGACATAAAGCCCAGGTTAAGCAGTATTTATCAACCTTTCCCGGCGATGTCTCAAATATCGGATCCAAAGTTGGAAAAGCGATGACAATCGCAACCTTACCTGAGGGATTTGAGGCCAGCCTTAAAGAGTTCGGTAATTCCATGACAGGCCTTAGTGCTTTTGGATCCCTGGTTGGAGCAGTATTTAACGTATGGTCTATCATTGAAGGCCGAAAGAGTATGTCATATTTAAGTATGGCGACTACAATTGCAGATGTAACAATGACAGGAGTAAAGTTCGCCAAGGACATTACTACTTTAGTTCAGGCAGCCGGAGAATCTTCTTCAGCGATAGATTTTATCACATCATCTCCGGTAGGCATGACGATCAGTCTTGTGGATGCAGGAGTTACGATTTTTAAAGGCATTAACTACGTTCATGATAATGAATACAGAAAAGAAGCTGATAAACAGTTCGATGAAAAAAGGGAAAGAATGATCAGACAGAATGCTGATCGCGACAAGCTCTTTGAAGGAATGGCAGTAATTAACAGCCATGTAACTCTGCGAGAGTCCGGAGCCATGATCGGAAAAATGGTTTCTACCGGAATTACATTGACATCATCTGTACTTGTTGCGGCATCAGTACTCACGGGTGGAGTCAGTGCCCTGATCGGTCTCGGTGTCTTTGCCGTCGGGCTGGGCTTTAAAATGTATGACAAGAAAAAAGCCATCGACATGAAGCTTGAGCTGTTTGATTCCTTCTATAATGTTGAAAGTCTGAGCAAAGATGCTGAAAGTACCTGGAAGAGAAATCATCCTGACGATGAACTTTCTGACAAAGTGAAAAAGGATATCAAACAGCATATCAGAAGGCGACTGGCGGCGAAAATGGGCTATTCATCACCACTGCAGGCGGCAGCACCAATTGCAGACAGGTACGCTGAAGCGATGCTTGACATAGCAAATTCTGACAGTGAAGATGCTGAGATGTATCAGAACATGATACAGGGGTTAGGACTGAGATTTTATCATGATCCGGCACATCCGGAAAAGAATACGCCACAAAAGTCTGATGTTGTAAAGAAACTTCTGAGATAGCAGGCTTATACCTGAAAGGAGACGCAATGAGTGATAACAATCTGGAATTGATCAGGCACAACGTGCTTAAATCTATCAGGCAGCATTTTGTTGATGAACTTGTATATGCTGAAGTTGAAAAAAAGGATGAGTACGGTGTGGAAGTCCTCACAGTAGAACTGGAGGATTCAGACGTAGATGGTTATGATGCCAGAGGAGAATTTTTTTTCATGCCGGCTGCAGAGGATGAGATCCAGTACTTTGAAAATCTTATAACGATAGCAGATGAGCTTCATAAGGAAACGGCGAGCGAACTTTTCGTGGCTGTTTCTGCCATCAGTTTATATATTCCTGCAGGAACATTTGCAATTGATTTTGTTACCGGAAGCCTAATTTACAAACATACATATGAGATGCATGCAGGTCTTGATGAGCAGGAAATTCAGGAAAATGCCGAGTTGTCAGTAAGAACGGCACTCTCTGTCGTGGGCGAATATGGCTACCTTCTTGCGGAAGTAAACGATGGAAAAAGATCAGCCGAGAGCGTGATAAGGTTATTTACACCACTTGAGTGATATGCTGATGAAGGAGAATAGCTATGAGTATAAGAAAACCTGACAAAATGATACATGAAATCCTCGAAGCGTTGGAAAAAGATCTTGTGGAGGATCAGATAGCTGCCAAGCTGATCACTAAGGAAGGCGCAGCGGTGGAGACACTGGCTGTAGTACTTAATAACGCCGTGGTGGAGGGAAAAGATGCTCTGGGTGAATTTTTCTTCCTCCCGGTTGCAGAAGAAGGAGACTTGAATTTCTTCGTTAATCTGATCACCATATCCGAGGATATTAACGAGGCAAATATAGCAGAGCTGGCTGCTGCTGTATCAGCCATCAACACCTTTATTACTCTGGGAGCATTTGCTGTGGATTATGCGGCAAAGAGTATTGTTTACAGGCATACCTATGAGATGCCGATTGATGCGGAAAGGAAGAAAATTGAAGACGGCATTGACCTTTCTATGGATATGGCGCTTCATGTACTCAAGGATTACGGTCATCTGGTACTGGATGTCAATGACGGAAAGATTAATTCAAAAGAGCTTATCAGCCACTTATACGGAGGTTGAATATGACAAACAATAACGAACTCGAACAACTCAAAAAAGAAAACCAGCACCTGGAGAGTCAGCTGGCCATGGCTGCCAGGCTCAAGTACCATTTGATGCCCAACACATATCCTGCCTTTCCTGACGTTCCGGACATCGACATCTACGCCGATTCCATAAACATAGAGCAGATAGGCGGCGATTACTACGATTTCTTCAGGATCGACGCTGACCATATTGGCATTGTCATGGCGGATATCTTTGACGGCGGTACAGCGGCGGCTCTTTACATGGTAGCCTTCAAAACATATCTGACCAGCCAGATATCCATGGACGATTCCATCGAAAACAAGATTGAGATGGTCAATGATAACCTGTGCTGGGAGAACGCTGATGATATGTGCCTTTCTGCCTGGTATGGAATATATGAGATCTCAACCGGGACTCTGAGGGTGGTCAATGCAGGACATGAGCCAACATATATACTAAAGGACGGCGAAGCGGTAGACTGTGACACAGAGATCGTGTCGTATATCATGGGTGTTACTGAGAGGATGAAATATGCCAGCTTCGAGATAAAGCTTGAGCCCGGAGAGAAGCTCCTTTTGTACACGGACGGAGTTACAGGGGCAAGGAGCGCTTTAGGTGAAGCATATGGTAAAGACCGCCTCAAGTGTGCTTTTGCCATAACAGCAGGCAAAGGTGCAGAAGAAACTGTCGCCATTCTGGAAAAAGACTTCTCGGAATACGTAAAGGGATGTGTTCTGTCAGAAGATGCTTCCTTCCTATGCCTGATGCGAAGAGGAGGTAACAGGGAATGAGTATTTACAGGTACGTTCAAAGTGACGATGTGTTCCTCTTTTCAAATGATGAAGGCAGCCAGATCAAATTGCGGTGCAAGGGCGATGAGGCAAGGATACTCTTTGCGGACATGGATGAAGAGCTTCTTAGGCGGGCTGAGGGAGAAGCTCTTTCCCATAAGGCAAGGAGAGTTGTCCTGGAATTTGCCGGCAGATATGAGGAAACAGGCAGTTTCATGGAGAGAGCAGGCTATAAACTGAGCACAGGAAAAAAGATCCTTTCAGTGGGGCTTGCAGACCTTCTTGCTTCAAAGGGTGTTCAGAAATCAATAAAAATAGAATTCCCCGGCACCGAGTATGTTCCCTTCAACACGCTGATGCTCTATGAGGCAGAGCAGCTGGCAGAGCTCTTTGAGACATCCAAAGTGCCGCTTTCAAGGGACGACATCGTCAGATTTGATGATGATCTCAGCGGCATTGTCTTTAATGAAAACAGGGATATCGAGGCAGTTATCCTCTCATCAACCTGTGGTGATGAGATCATTATCGAGTGTCTGTACGGAACCCACAAGCAGGATCCCAAATATCTGATGGCGGCCCTACAGGGCTTTGCGAGGCAGATAACAGACCTTGAACTTATGGATATCTACAAGAAGATCACTGCCCTTGAGATAAATGCAACGGTGGGGCCGCTCTTCAGAAGACTCTTGGACAAAAAATACGAAATGAATGAAGACGGCGTCGTTATGCGCGCGGAAAAGAGCCTGGACAGGACGGCAGATAATGAGCCATTTGAATATGCGCAGGCCGATATCTTCAAGATAGGTGAACTGGTGAGATCTGCGGAAGAAAAACTGGGCTCTCAATACTGTCAGAACAACATTAACTGGAAGACCGGCTGGTCAGTTTAGTATGGAAAAGAAAACTCGGAAGAAAATTCGATTATCGCTTATATCGCGAATAGCCCTGCTTTTTCTGCTGGCATTCATTCTGGCGTGCGTGTTATCTCTTACCACAATATTGAAGTATCTTTTTAATGAGGCAGTCAGCAACAGCAGTGAGATCGCCAATGCAGCACTGATCGGTGCCTGTGATATCATATGGAGCGGTGATCCGGGGCTTGAGCTTTTGAATAGTCCAAAGAAGGCAGAATACATTCACGACAGATTCAGGGAAATCTGCAGAAAAACAGGCCTTAAGTACCTATATTTCTACACCATGGAGAGCGAAGATACCTTCAGGCATATTGTGAGCGCTGCCGACACTGAGGAGAATGATCTCAATATAAACAGCGAGTATGGGTTTGGATCGGTCAGGCGCAGAAAGATGTATGACGGTGAGAAGGATATCATTGATGGCAAAGATGATATAGCCGAGGAGTTTGTTTCGAATGAATTCGGATATGTCTGCATGTGGATTACGCCGCTTGTTGACCGTCAGGGCAATATCAGGGGATTTATCGGTGCAGATTATGATATTACTGATATCATCAAAAGAACAAAAAGAAACGTTGCCATATTTGGCACAGTGGGATTTCTGGCGTTTTTTCTTACATTTTTGCTATCGGTATTTCTGATCAAACAGGTGGTTACGGCTCCAATAGTGAATCTCTCCAGGAGGATGTCACGTTTTACCAAAGAGAAAAAGGTTGAACCGGACAACAGAAAAACTCTCTTTGCCGATGAGATCACGGACATTGAAATTTCTTTTGACTCAATGACCAGGGAGATAGTAGACTACATCGGAAACATAAGGGAGCTGACCAAGGAGAAGGTTCAGAGCCAGACGCAGCTTGAGATAGCCAGAAGGATACAGCTAGGCATTGCTCCAAAAGAGTCACGCCTGCAGGGAGATATCTGTGACATCTACGGCTTCTGCAGACCTGCGGTACAGGTGGGTGGAGACTTCTACGATTTCTTTAAGCTCAGTGACAGCAGGGTATTTATTGCGATAGGTGATATATCCGGAAAAGGGATATCGGCAGCTTTTTTCATGATGATGATAAGGAGCGCCCTGCGTGAAAAGATCAGGGCCGGTAGGGAGCCCCATGAGGCACTCAATGAGATAAATGATGATCTTCAAAGCAAAAACCCCGAGAGCATGTTTTCAACAATATTTGCTGCCATACTCGATCTTGAGGAAGGCGTTCTCCAATATGCCAATGCCGGTCATAACGCACCCGTCATTTTCGGAAAAGAGCTGAGGGAACTGGAAGTAGATCCCGGGATCGCACTGGGGCTTTTTGATGAGTCAGACATCAGACTGATGAGCACGACCATGAGTGATGGTGAAGGTATCTTTTTATACACAGACGGTTTTACGGAGGCTGTCAATACGGAGCGTAAGCCCTTTGGGGTACAGGGACTTCTGGATGTTATCGGCAATATGATGGCAGGCGGATCTGATATAAAAGCCGGAGAAGTTGCAGCACAGGTGACTTTGAAAACCGATGAGTACTCAGAGGGGCTTGAACAGTTTGACGACATGACCTGTGTGAGCCTCGTATACCATGAACCTGTTAAAAAGAGACTAACTCTTTTACCAAAACTAAGTGAATTTACCAAGGTCAGAGAACAAATCCTTAGCATAGTCTCTGATAAAAATAAGGGAAAAGACATTCTGCTTGTCTGCGATGAAATATTTGCCAATATCGTGAATTATTCCGGAGCAGATGAAATAACGCTGGACCTGCTAAAGGGTGATGGCTACATAAAGGCTTGCTTCAGGGACAATGGAAAGAGCTTCAACCCGGTTGAGAGGGACACAGACTTGCCGGAATTTGAGAATCTGGACAGTGGCGGAATGGGACTAATTCTCGTGAAACAAAATTCAAGAGAAATGATATACAATAGAGAGGACAATATAAACGTTCTTACGCTTATACTCGATGATTAACCGGAGGATAACCTATGAATATTGAAAAGAGTATTTCACAAAATGAAACCATTCTCTGCCTTGGGGGATGGCTGGATACCCAGTCGGCAGAGGAGTTTGAACAGGCACTTGCTGAACTTGACGACGGCACGCAGAAGCTGGTGCTGGACTTAAAGGACCTTGAGTATATTTCATCTTCTGGAGTACGCCAGGTTGTGGCAGCTCACAAGAAGGTGGGAGGCAAACTGGTGATCAGAAATACCCCAGACAATGTATTTACCGTATTTAAATCCATCGGGATAGATAAGAGAATAGATTTTGAGTAAACAATGGTTTTTATCGGGACCATGGAACAGCTCCATGGTCTTTTTACTGTGTATAAGGTGAAAAAATGCTGCCGGAAAAATTTCTTGAGAGGATGGAAAAACTCCTCAGTGAAAGTGAATATCAGGACTTTAAAAAAGCCTTTGACAACGACGATGAAAGGCACCATGCCCTGCGGGTGAACAGGCTGAAAGCCGGTGATGACCAAGCAGTGCTGCAGGGGCTGTTGGCTTTTGGAGACGATAAGACAGGACGTGAGGATAGTCTGGAAAGAGTACCCTGGGAGGATAGGGGATACTACTATGAAGAAGAGCTTGCTCCCGGCAAGCATCCTTACCATGAAGCCGGACTGTACTACATTCAGGAGCCCAGTGCCATGGCGCCGGTGAGTTTTCTGGATGTGAGACCCGGCGACAGGGTGCTGGATCTTTGTGCCGCTCCGGGCGGCAAGTCCACTCAGACAGGCGATCGTCTCAAGGGAGAAGGACTTCTTGTAACTAATGAGATAAACAGGGAAAGAGCGAAAATTCTTTCACAGAATATAGAGAGAATGGGCATCAAAAATGCCATGGTGTTAAACGAGGACTCGGAGCACCTCTCATCAGTATTCGGTGGATTTTTTGACAGGATACTTGTTGACGCGCCCTGCTCGGGAGAAGGAATGTTCAGAAAAAATGAGGCTGCACTTACCGAGTGGAGCCCTGAGAATGTACAGCTGTGTGCAAAGAGGCAGTCAGAGATCCTGAAGAATGCTGCCTGCATGCTTGCTCCCGGAGGAAGACTCGTATATTCGACATGTACTTTTTCTCCGGAGGAAAACGAGGAGACAATTTTCAAGTTTCTCCTTCAAAACGGAGATTTTCATGTCGTAGAAGTGCCGTTTGTGGGCGGTATGGAGCACGGAAGAAAAGAATGGGTTGACACCGGGAAGTGTTTGGCTCAAACTAATGAAGCATTTGAGACTTCAGCTGTTGAAAAAGCCCTTTTGGAGGTTGAGAAGTCGGTTCGTCTTTGGCCAGGTAAAGTCAGAGGCGAAGGGCATTTTCTCTGCGCGCTCCAAAGAGATGGCAGAGCGGAAGACTCCGGAAGCAGGACCTTCGTTCCGGGAGGGAGGAATGTTCCTGTAAAGAAAGAAGTAGCGGCAGCCTTTGGCTCTTTTGCAAAAGAAAATCTGAACATATACCTTGGAGATGGCCTCGATGAAAGAAATCTCCTGGCATTTGGGGACCAGCTGTACCTGGCTCCTTCCAATATGCCCGGTGTAAAAGGACTTAAGGTGCTGCGCCCGGGGCTTCACCTGGGGACCATCAAAAAAGACAGATTTGAGCCTTCCCATGCACTGGCTCTTTCCCTGAAGGCAGGTGATGCCAGGCTTGTGGCAGATTTTCCATCAGGCTCTGACGAGATCAGACAGTTCCTGAACGGCCAGACCCTGAGACTATCAGGAAGCCTGGCAGATAAGCTCTCCGGCCGAAAAGGATGGTGCCTCATAGCCTGCGACGGATACAGCATTGGCTGGGCAAAACTGTCAGGAGGGTTGTGCAAGAATCATTATCCCAAGGGACTCAGGATAAACTATTGATATAAAAAGGTAACTGAAAGTATGAAAAAACTTCTTGTGTTTTTGAAGGACTATAAAAAAGAAACATTTCTCGGACCGCTTTTCAAACTGCTGGAGGCTTCCTTTGAGCTGATAGTTCCGCTTGTTATTGCTTCAATGATAGACAATGGTATCGGCGCAGGAGACAGAGGACATGTCATTAAGATGTGCCTCATACTGATACTGCTGTGCTTTGTGGGATTTATCAGTGCCATAACTGCACAGTTTTTTGCTGCAAAGGCTGCCGCAGGTTTTGCCAAGAAGGTAAAGAGGGCTCTGTTTGAGAACATCCAGAAACTTTCGTATTCCGACATGGACAGGGTCGGAACCTCTGCCATGATAACAAGGATGACCAGCGACATCAATCAGGTGCAGCAGGGAGTCAATCTGACCATAAGGCTGCTGCTTAGGTCGCCCTTTGTGGTATTCGGTGCCATGGTCATGGCGTTTACCATAAGCGTTAAGTGCGCGCTTATCTTTCTTGTGACCATTACTTTGCTGTTTCTGGTGGTGGGCCTCATCATGCGCTGGAGTATTCCGGGGTATGGCAGGATACAGAAGGGGCTGGACTTACTGGTTGGACTCACAAGGGAGAATCACACCGGTGTCAGGGTCATAAGAGCCTTCGGTCTGGAAAATGAGGAAAAGAGCAGGTTTGAGGATGGCAATGAGAAGCTTCTTAAGTTGCAGACAAGTGTTGGCAATGTAACTGCACTGATGAATCCTGCGACTTTTTGCATACTCAATCTATCAGTGGCTTACCTGATCTACAAAGGCGCTATATATGTGCATCTTGGCGAGTTGTCTCAGGGGCAGGTGGTGGCTCTGTATAACTACATGTCACAGATCCTGGTGGAGCTGATCAAGTTTGCGAACCTCATACTGACTGTGACCAGGGCCATAGCCTCAGGCAACCGCGTCCAGGAGATGCTGGAGCTTAAATCTTCCATGGAAGACGGAGCTGTTACAGAGTTTAAAAGGACGCCCGATCATGTGGTATTCGATCATGTGTCCATGAGATATCAGGGTGACTCTGAAGACAGCCTAGAGGATATCTCTTTTACTGCTAAGAGGGGAGAGAGGATCGGCGTAATCGGAGGAACAGGAAGCGGCAAGACCAGCCTTATAAACCTTATACCCAGGTTCTACGATGTGAGCGGCGGATCGGTGATCATTGACGGAAGGAATGTCGGTGACTATCGTCTTGAGGCTCTGAGGGATAGGATAGGAATTGTGCCTCAGAAGGCAGTTCTTTTCCATGGGACGATAAGGGACAATATAAAATGGGGCAGGAAAGATGCCACTGATGAAGAAATCTATCGTGCACTTGAGACAGCTCAGGCTAAAGAGATCGTCCTTGGCAAGGACAAAGGGCTCGACCATATGGTGGCTCAGGGCGGTAAGAACTTCTCCGGCGGCCAGAAGCAGAGGCTTACGATCGCCAGGGCGCTGGTGAAAAATCCTGACATCCTTATCCTGGATGACAGTGCATCCGCCCTTGATTATCTTACGGACAAAAATCTGCGGGAGGCCATAGCTGCCATGACAGATCCCCCTACGACCTTTATTGTCTCACAGAGGGCATCTTCAGTGATGGGCTGTGATAAGATCATAGTCCTGGATGACGGCAGGGCAGTGGGTCAGGGGAGCCATGAGGAGCTTCTTGACAGCTGCGAAACTTACAGGGAAATTTATGAGTCCCAGTACAAAAAGGAGGGCGCGGTATGAAAAAAGATACGCTGAAAAAAGTCCTCCGATATGCCGGAAAATATCATTTCCTTATATTGATGTCCATGTTGCTGGCGGTGGTAACAGCTCTTTTGTCGCTGTACGTTCCGATCCTTGCCGGTAATGCAATCGACTGCATATTTGGTAAGGGCAGTGTTGATTTTGAAAAGATAACATCGATACTTCTTAAGATGGTGGTCATTGTGATATTTATATCCCTGGCTCAGTGGTACATGAACAGGATCAACAACAGGATCACCTTCAGGGTAGTAAGGGATGTGAGGAAGGATGCTTTCTCCAGACTGCAGAAGCTTCCTTTTGAGTACATTGACAACAAACAGACCGGAGATATTGTCAACAGGATCATATCTGATGTGGATCTGTTTTCCGACGGACTGCTGATGGGATTTACTCAGCTCTTTACCGGAATCGTGACCATACTGGGTACACTGATATTCATGTTCTATCTCAATTTCAAGATAGCATTTGTGGTTGTGGTGCTGACTCCGCTGTCTCTTTTGGTTGCACGTTTCATTGCAAGCAGGAGCTTTAACCTGTTCAAGGAGCAGAGCGTTGCCAGGGCTGAGCAGACTTCTTTTGTCGATGAGATGATAGGGAATCTGTCTGTGGTCAAGGCTTTTGCCCACGAGGATGAGAACCTGGAAGTTTTCGATGCAGTAAATGACAGGCTGGAAGAGACCAGTGTGAAGGCTACATTTTTCTCATCGTTGACAAACCCGAGCACAAGATTTATCAACAATATAGTCTACGCTGCAGTGGCGCTGTTTGGATCTTTTGCATGTATCATGGGCGGCATGAGCGTTGGAGGACTGACTATTTTTCTCAGTTATGCCAACCAGTATACCAAGCCTTTCAATGAGATATCCGGCGTCATCACTGAGCTTCAGAATGCGCTGGCCTGCGCTGAAAGAGTCTTTGAACTCATCGAGGAAGAACCGGAAAAACCTGACTCTGATAACGCGCCGGAAAGCTTTGTGGCGGAAGGTTCGGCTGTTCTTGAGGATGTGTCTTTTTCTTATGACAAGAGCAGATCCCTTATTGAGAATCTAAGTCTCGACATCAGAAAAGGCCAGAGAGTTGCCATAGTAGGACCCACGGGAAGCGGCAAGACCACACTTATCAACCTTCTGATGCGATTCTACGATGTGGATAATGGAAGCATAAAGATAGACGGGATTGACATACGGGATCTTAAGAGAAGGAGCCTTAGGGATAACTTCGGTATGGTACTGCAGGAGACATGGCTCAGGGGAGGCACTGTCAGGGACAACATTACCCTGGGACGCGAGGGCTTTACGGATGAGGAGATAATCCTGGGTGCTAAAGCTGCACATGCCCACAGTTTCATCAAGAGACTGCCGGCAGGGTATGACACCGTGCTCTCTGAAAACGGAGGAAGCCTGTCCCAGGGGCAGAAACAGCTCCTTTGCATCACCAGGGTCATGTTGCACATACCTCCCATGCTGATACTTGATGAGGCGACATCTTCCATAGACACCAGGACGGAGATAAGGATACAGAAGGCCTTCAACAAGATGATGCTGGGAAGGACCAGCTTTATCGTGGCCCACAGACTCTCCACCATCAGAGAAGCGGACGTGATCCTTGTTATGAAGGACGGACATATCATCGAGCAGGGTAATCACAAAGAGCTTCTTGACAAGAACGGTTTCTATGCAGAACTGTACAACAGTCAGTTTGCATGATGACATGACAGGATAAATGCGATAATATCATATAAGATGAACATAAAAGGAAGACATCATTTTCGGATAAGCGAGATGAGGAGTAAAAAATGAGTGAAAATCAGATGAACCAGAGACCGGTGCTTGTCATGGGCCACAAGAATCCGGACACGGACTCGATATGTGCGGCTATAACCTATGCCAATTTAAAGAACAAAGTCTTTGGCGGTAACTATATAGCCTGCAGGGCAGGACATCTTAACGAGGAGACCCAGTTTGTCATGCAGCATTTTGGCGTAACTGTTCCTGCATACATCAAGGATGTCAGAACTCAGGTAAGGGACATGGAGATCAGAAGGCTTGAAGGCGTCTCCGGCAAGCTCTCTCTGAAGAACGCCTGGGCCAAAATGAGAGATGCGGGAGTTGTAACGCTCTGCGCCACAGAGGGCGATATGCTCTCGGGTATCGTTACGACCAATGACATTGTTGAGACTTACATGGATGTGATAGATCCAAGGATCCTGTCTCTTGCCAGAACGTCATACAGGAATATCGTAGAGACCCTGGACGGCGAACTTATAGAAGGCGACCTGGATGAAGAACTGTCCATGGGTAAAGTAGTCATAGCTGCTGCCAGCCCTGAGATGATGGAGAATGTTATAGAAAAGGGTGACATTGTCATTCTTGGCAACAGATATGAGACACAGCTGTGCGCCATCGAGCTTGACGCTGCCTGCATCATCGTGTGTGAGGGCGCGGAGGTGGCAAGGACCATCAAAGCCCAGGCTGCAGACCATGGCACCAGGATAATAACAACACCTCATGACACCTTTGTTGTGGCAAGGCTCATCAATCAGAGTATGCCCATCGATCATATTATGAAGAAAGACAATCTTGTTACCTTCCACATGGATGACTTTATCGAGGACATCCAGGAGGTAATGGCTTCCATGAGGCACAGATACTTCCCGGTACTTGATAAGAACGATCACTACATAGGTATGATCAGCCGAAGGAATTTCCTGGGAGCTCACAAGAAGCAGCTCATCCTTGTGGATCACAACGAGAAGAACCAGGCCGTCAACGGAGCCGATGCCGCTGAGATCCTCGAGATCATCGATCATCACAGACTCCGCACGATTGAAACCGCGGGACCTGTATTCTTCAGGAACCAGCCTTTGGGATCAACATGCACGATCATCTACCTGATGTACAGGGAATACGGGGTTGAAATTGATAAGACTACAGCAGGTCTTTTGCTGGCGGCTATTCTTTCGGATACGCTGATGTTCCGCTCGCCCACCTGCACGCTGGTTGACAGGAATGCTGGAGAGGAGCTTGCTAAGCTTGCTGACATCGACTACGAGGAATTTGCAAAAGAGATGTTCCACGCCGGATCAAACCTTGGCGGAAAGTCAGCCAAAGAAATCCTGCATCAGGACTTCAAGAAATTTACTGTGGACGATCTAACCATCGGAATCGGCCAGATCAATTCCATGAGTGCAGATGAGCTGGTGGAGATAAAAGAGAAGATCATGCCTGAGCTCAAAGAAGTGGCTGCGGAGGACGGTCTTGATATGCTGTTCTTTATGCTTACCAACATCATCGAGGAATCCTCGGAGGTGGTATTTGCGGGAAGCAAGGCTCTACACACATTGAATCACGCTTTTGGACTGAGCGGAGAAGGGGACAGCGTTACTTTGTCCGGAGTTGTTTCCAGAAAGAAACAGCTTCTGCCTTCTATTGTTGAGGCTATTCAGCAATAAATTTGAAACTATCATTCGGGGGTTACAGAAATGGAGGAGCTTAGAAAGACTCTTTTACATGAGGTTGTCCGGGTTTACGGACCGCTTCAGGGACAGGGCATAGGTGCGATAATCATCCCTGCCTTTATCGGTGATTTTAAGAAGGTATTGGAAAAAGCTGAGAACAGCGACGAGGTCTTTGAGGACTATATGACTGAGGACAAGAAGATGCATATTGTCTTAGAGGGAAGAAAGAGCCTTGGCGCCAAGGGGGTTAAGCTCGAGATAACGGGCTGTATTGTAAACGACAAGAGACTGGAGCTGACCAGGAATCACTGCTATGTATAATGCGGAGATATTCGGAAGAACAGAATTACTGATCGGGAAAAAGTCCATGGAGAAGCTGACAGATTCCAGGGTATGTGTATTTGGCGTTGGCGGAGTTGGCAGCTACGTGGTTGAGGCCCTGGCCAGGACCGGAATAGGTTCAATTGACGTTGTGGACAATGACAAGGTCGTTTCCTCCAACATCAACAGACAGATAATTGCCCTTAACAGCACTGTTGGTATGGATAAGGTTGATGTTATCAGAAAGCGTATTCTTGATATCAATCCTGACTGCACGGTTAATGCCATAAGGTCATTCTATCTGCCTGAAAATGCCGGCGATTTTGATTTTTCCGTCTATGATTATGTGGTTGATGCCATCGATACCGTTACTGCCAAGATAGATATAATTGTCAGATGCAAGGAACTTGGGACTCCGGTCATTAGTTCAATGGGTACCGGTTTTAAACTTGATCCCACTAAAGTGGAAGTTACAGACATTTACAAGACAATGACTGATCCTCTGGCCAGAGTCATGAGAAGAGAGCTCAAAAGCAGAGGAGTACAGGATCTGAAGGTTGTCTACTCAAGTGAAGCGCCAATTAAGCCGGAACAGGTGGACTCTGACTATGAGGAGGACGGCGCTAAAAGGCGCAGAGGAACTACGGCCAGTATAGCCTTTGTGCCATCAGTGGCAGGACTGATCATTGCTTCGGAAGTCATAAAGGATCTGACGAGTACAGTATAAATACAGGTTCATTTTGAGGATGGCAGAATTTATGGCTGTCACAGTATGAATAATAATAGGTCATTTGAAGGCCATCGGGATTTTGGCAGCCACAGAAGAAATGATATGTCATTTGAAAGATGCAGGAATTCTGGCAGCTGAAGCATGACTTGAAAGGATATAAGATATACAGGAGCAGTTTTGCATGGACGATTTGCGTTGGAAGCTGGTCGAGAGACGTCATCTTGCTCAGGATCAGTGGATAGATTTCAGAAAGAATATATACGAACTTCCGGACGGGACCACGATTGAGCCGGTATATAATTACTCAAAACACAGCTTTTCCCTCATAGTACCGAAGACTGCAGATGGGAGATATGTCTGTGTCAGGCAGTACAGACACGGAATTGATGAAGTAACGACAGAATTTCCTGCGGGAGCCATTGAATACAAGGATAAAGACAGCGACGAGCCCATAACCTATGAGAAGATCATAGCCACAGAAGAGGAGGCCTTCCTTGCAGCCAGGAGAGAACTTGCTGAAGAGACCGGCTATGTATCGGATGAATGGAGACATATTTTTACTTCGCCGGCAAATCCGACTCTTTCCAATAGCGAAATGCACATCTATGTTGCGTCGAACTGCCGCAAAGAAGTCGACCAGGAGCTGGATATCTCTGAGTTTTTAAATGTTGAGCTACTGACAGAAGAGGAACTGAGAAGAAGGATATTTGAGGGAGATTTCAAGCAGCCCCACCACGTGCTGGCCTGGTACCTTTCAAAGGACGATAAGCTGTAGGATTTTTTTCTTGAATAAGACTTTTTACTATGATAAACTGTAATAGTTGTACGCCGGCATGTCGGAATGGCAGACGATGCAGACTCAAAATCTGTTGTGGGTAACCACGTGTGGGTTCAAGTCCCACTGCCGGCACTAAAAAAACCGCACATTTTCTGTGCGGTTTTTGTGTTTTTATTACGAACATTATTTGACAGTCATCAATCTTTGGCATAATCTGGCTTGCCTAATGTGGTAATATAACATGCGTTTGCTCCCTGTACACCTTTGATGTATCCGGGGGTAAAGCCGTTACCGATTTTGGACCAGTCAGGTAATGAACTTTCTGTATCATCACTGGTTGAATCAGTTCCGAAGCCGCCGGACACATTCTCTAATTCTTCAGCACCTATTTCAAATTTTTTATTCTCTTCACTCATTATGAGAGATCCTCCTTGCGATTTCTAATGCATTTATGATGTATTTCTCTGATATAATTATATACGAATAACTATTGCATGTGGCAAAATTTTCTATGAAATTCTTTTGAGGAAGGAACCGGCATATGTCAGGAACTGTTACAAAAAAACGAAAATCGATTAAAAGGCAGGCTTTCAAGGCAATTGCTATCTGCATGTTTGTTCTTTTATTCATTACTCTTTTGGTGGGATTTCCTTTTTATACTTATACCAGCTTAAAGAACTACAAGGTCGGCCTTAGGAATCTTGGTAATTATACCCTGGCTGAGCTCGACAGAGAGTATGTTGAGAAGAAATTTGCTGAGACCAGGAAAATATATGATTCCATACCGGAGGAGCTAAGAAAGAACCCGTTTTCGGATGAGTACAGAAGCTATTTTGCACCATACCTGGATGCCGAATACTTTAATGCACGACAGGCTCTTGTAAACTGCAGAGAGAGCACAGATGTCCTGAATATATATTTCGGATTCTATGATATGGACAATGAGCGGTTTGTCATAGTTCTGGATGGGGATAAGAACAATTATTTTTATCTTCCCGGACAGTATATATCGAATGAAAACGGCACAATGGTAGACCGGGCGGGGCTTGAAAAGATCATGAACTCCGACTGGTATATGTCTTTTTCCCATACATCTCTTTTGGGAATTGCGGCAACAGAATACATGCCGTTCACTGCAGAAGATGGCTCACTGCTGGGGATCATAGCTCTGGATACTCACATTTCGGAATTTCACGATGAGATTCTTACATATCTGAGTATGTTTATCCCGCTTCTTATTCTGGCGTTTGCTGTCCTTGCATATGTTATTGCCAAGGCAATAGAGATGAAGATACTCTCACCGGTAAGGTCCCTGGTAGTTGCTGCACGGGCATATACGGACAGAGACAAGGTCAATGAATCCGGTGGTACTTCATATTTTGACAACGTCAGGATCGATGCATCCAATGAGATAGTTGACCTTCGGGATACCATGGCCGATATGGAGAGAGACATTTATAACTCCATGGAAGAGATAAGGCGAGTCACCGGTGAGAAGGAGCGTATAGCAGCTGAGCTTGATATCGCCGCTCAGATCCAGAAGTCCGCACTGCCTTCGACTTTCCCTGAGAGCGACAGATTTGATCTGTATGCTGCCATGATTCCGGCCAGAGAAGTGGCAGGAGATTTCTATGATTTCTTTATGATAGATGATGACCATCTGTGCATTCTGATCGCGGATGTGTCCGGAAAAGGTGTTCCCGCGGCGCTCTTTATGATGAAGGGAAAAGAGATACTCAAGAACCGTGCCATCAAAGGTGGTAAGCCGTCGGAGATACTTGACTATGCCAATGCTGAGCTTTCTCATGAAAATGAAAATGCTATGTTCATAACCGTTTGGCTTGGAATTCTTGAGATCAGCACGGGAGTTATAACAGCTGCCAACGCAGGACATGAATATCCTTTTATTATGGATGCCGATGGTGTTTACACGCAGTTTAATGATCCGCACGGCGTCGTATGCGGAGTGCTGGATAATGCAGTATATGAGGATTACACTATAACAATTCCAAAAGGAGGAGCAATCTTCCTGTATACCGACGGAATTCCGGAAGCAATTGATAAACAAGAGAAGTTCTTTGGCATGGACAGAATAGTAACGAGCCTTAACAGCCACAAGGGATTATCGCCAAAAGAACTGATAGAACAGATGGACATGGACATCAAGGAATTCTCTGCAGGAATGGATCAGTTTGATGATATTACAATGATGTGTCTTTACATGAAGTGATGCTCATTATTGCAGTATATTCATATGATTTCTGGCATCGACGACTGATGACAATGCGGCATCTGGAAAAATTATCGGTGGATTTATGTCGGTTATTAATTATTTGGTGTGCAAGGTACCCGGTAATTCATTGACTGATCGTTACACTTAATACGAAAGCCATAAAACTCAAAAAGGAGATATTGATATATGGATAAAAAGAAGTGGCATGATTACAAGTGGTATCCCAAGGCGGTAGCAGCCGGAATAGTTCTTAGTATAGCGATATGCATCGGAGTTCTGTTTGCAGTGCTTCTGTTAAACCTGGGCAGTGTAGGTAAGGCTGTGGGTACCTTTATCGGGTACTTTGGATCCCTGATCATAGGATGTATTCTGGCCTATATTTTCAATCCGCTGGCAGTTCTTTTGCAGAAAAAGCTCTTCAAAAAGATGAAGTCAGAAAAGACAAAGTGGACAGTCTCAGTGATCACGACTATCGTCATTATTGCGCTGGCGTTTATTATACTGATCATTATTCTCATACCTCAGCTGGTTTCAAGTCTGGCCACCTTTGTAGGGAATCTGGGCATATATTCTGAGTCTCTGATAGCTTTAATGGATAGCCTTGGAATACCGCAATCGATGAGTGACAGACTTGAGACACTCACTGAGAACGCGCTGACAACAATTTCGGAATTTGTTACCGAAAATGCCGGAAGCATAATCGGTTCGGCAGCCGGTGCAGGAAAGGGGATTGTTTCATTCTTTATAGCGCTTATTCTTTCGATATACCTGATGCTATCCAAGGAGTCTGTGCTTTCGGGAGTAAAAAGGCTCTTCAAGGGACTCTTTAAAGAGAAGACCTATAACGGAATGGTGGTTTTCCTTAAGAGGTGCGACGATATCTTTATCCACTTTGTGATCTTCAGCCTCCTGGAGTCAGTCATTGTTGGTGGAGTTAACTGCATTTTCATGCTGATACTCGGCATGCAGTACGCCGGTCTCGTATCGGTTGTAGTCGGTGTCTTCAACCTGATACCTACCTTTGGCCCTGTGATAGGTGGGCTCATCGGCGCATTTATCCTCGTTCTGATTAATCCGCTACACGCTCTGTTATTCCTGATATTCACTGTGGCGCTGCAGTTTGTTGACGGCTATATCCTCAAGCCCAAGATCTTCGGAGGTTCCCTGGGAATATCAGGACTTCTCATTCTCGTAGCTGTTATAGTCGGTGGCAATATGTTCGGAATTCTCGGAATGCTCCTGGCTATACCGGCCGCAGCGATTCTTGATCTTGTCTACAATGACTATTTACTGCCGTTTATCGAGAGGGACAGGACGGGAGAGAAGGACAAAGAAGCTAAAAAATAATATAAAAATATAAAACACCAAACCTCATGTGGATATTTTGAGATTTGGTGTTTTTTTGTTGTGGTTTGTGGTGATCAATATGCTTTAATTTGATTTGGTATTATTTTGTCTTGACTGTAGATGTTTTTGACCACTTGCCAAAGTAAGTTGTTCCGTAAACCTTAACGGTCTCACGTACCTGGAACTCGTAGTTGGTATTTCTTCTGAGGTTCTTTACTTTGAGTGAATTAGCAGCTTTGTTGCTGAGAAGGCTCCAGGTCTTTGTTCCTTTTCTTCTGTACTGGATCTGGAACTTGCAGCCGCTTCCTTTTGCGTAGGAGTTGTTTTTAAGTTTGAGCTGAACAGAGTTCTTATTAACTGTTGTAGAATTGATCTTAGGAGTTGTCTTCTTTACCTTGTCGATGATGGGAGGTCTTTTTACTGTTACTTTGCAGGAGGCAGTTGCTCTGTTGTCTCTGCTCCAGGCTGTAATTATTGCTGTACCTATTCCCTGGGCTGTGATCTTTCCGTTTTTATCAACAGATGCAACATCTGAATTTGTGCTGCTCCATGAGAGTTCCTGAGAAGGATCTACTGTTGCGGTAAGTGTCTGGGTCTTGCCCTGTACCAGGGTGATGTTCTTTTTGCTGAGTTTGATGTTTGTCTTGCTGAGGTTCGCAAGGCTTTCTGCTGAAGCGGATCTTTGCTCGAAAATGAAGGTGCATGAAGATGTGGGTATGCGGTTTGCAAGAGTTGTTTTGTCAAAACAAAGAACTGTTGGCCGGTAATAAATATAATATGTTCCGGGATTGGCATCACAGTATGCAGTATACCAATATAAGCCAGTTGCTGCGGCTACAGTATCGTATTCATGGCTGGAAACTATTTCAAACTTCTCGTTATAAATATATATACATCCATTCTTCAAAAGATTATCTATTATATCTTCTGTTTTGCTGCTAAGTGTGGCATAAAGAGTAGTGCTTTTGGTAACAGTGACTTTGTAAACCTGAAACCATTCTTCTGTACGCTCCGGACTAGTACCATATGTGTATTTGTCGACATCATAAAGATATCCGGCATAATCCGTATTAAAACCAGCTTCTGTAGCGTAAGATACCCAGCCATCATAGGCTTTACTCTCGATCGGTGAAGTTACGCATACAGCGGTTAACATGATAGCGAGAGCCATTAACAGTGACAAAAATCTTTTCTTATTCATAATAACAACACTCCTTTTTTTATCGGCAATTATAGCCTGAATTTTGTATGGATCATCACCAAACAGATGAGTGACCAACATAATTAGTTTACAGTTTCACTTTGTGGCAGTCAATCAGATATCATCAGGGAAAACCACTCTCAAAGCTTTTTATTTCATTAAAAATTATATATGGTGATTTCATTTATCAATCCTTTCTGATCTGATCATTGTCCTTTGCTTTTTTACTGTTACATCTATATAGTGTGGCCAGGTTTCAAAAAGGTTGCACTATTTTTAAAAATTTTTTAAAAATTTTTTTCATACCCTGGGAAGTAGCATATAAATCTAGTAAATGGGACAAACGTATTATTTCTGCGTAAGAGCATATAAAACAATCTTTGGCGAAAAGTCATATGGTGAACTGTCAAAAGAAAAGAAAATCACACTCATTAACGACTAATTCCACCAGTCAGCCTTTAAAACAACCAAGCCCTCGCGTTGTCGGGGGCTTTTTAATTCCGTGTACAGATTAGCATGGCTTGGATGTATAAGTTTCTGTCCATAACATTGTTAACCTTGGATTGAAATTTTATGAATAAGGTGCAACCTTTTCTAGCATTCTTCCTACTATATAGATGTAACAGTAAATAGTGGGAGCCCATTTTGCTTTCAATATCGTTATAAAAGGAGGAAAGGTCATGCGTATAGAGGGAAGAATCGAGGGCAATATTGAGATTGCTGGTAACAATGTGAAGTACCATGTTGTAATAGGACAAAACACCTATCAGTTTCGATCAGAGAATAAACAGGCGGTAAAGGATGCAATTTTTTTACGCGAAGGACAGAGTATAATAATAAGAGGTGCTCCTGAGGGTGACTGGATTAATGTAAAAGAGGCTTGGATAGATATAACACATAAGGGATGATAGAAGGATGAAAACACCGGTAGAATTATTAAATAATGTAGAGAGATTAAGAAATGGAGAAGATGATGCATTTAAGGATGTATATGAAGGAAGCTATAACTACCTTCACACCTGCGTGATGCATATAGTAAAAGATGAGGATGCAGCCCAGGATATGCTGCAGGAAGCATATGTTGAGATATTCAAAGGTATCCATATTCTTAAGTCTTCAGAGGATTTCCTGAGTTGGGCGGCCACCATTGCCAACAGAAAATGCTTTGCATATATCAAAAAAGACAGAGATCTTCTCGTGGCCGAGCAGACAGATGACGAGGGAAATACCAGTGGTTTCTTTGAGTCACTGGCTGATGATGAGTCTTTTATACCAGAGAATATCCTTGATAACAGAGCTAAAATCGAGATGATTCGCGGAATCATTGATGATCTGACAGATGTACAGCGAGCCTGTGTGATAGGCTATTATTATAACGAACAGAAGCAGGAAGATATCGCCAGAGAGCTTGGAATACCTGTAAATACAGTTAAATCTCATTTGAACCGTGCAAAGTCTAAGATTAAAGAAGCGGTAGGTGATGTAGAAAAGAAACAGGGAGTAAAGTTGTATTCTTTCGCCGGACTGATGCTTTTCCTGTTTGGATTCGAGGTGAAGTCTTATGCGGCAGAAGGATCTGTTCCTACTATGTCTGCAGAACTGTATGGATTGTCATCACAGGGAGGTGCTGCTGTGAAAACAGTATCAGCGACAGCTGCTACTGCTAAGACTAAACTTATAGTACCGATAGTTGCAGGAGTAGTTACTCTTGGCGTTGCCACGGGAATATTGACCGGTGTTCTGTCAAACAGAACAACTGATCAGGACAATGCGCAGCAAAGTGTGAGTTCAGAAAACAGCGAAGGCTCTGATAATAATAATTTAAATGAGCAGTATGGGGGAGGAGAAGGAACTGATACAGGCACGGACGCTGAGGGTGATGCTGACGAGAAGTCCGGAACCGGAGGAATGTCTTTTGCAGAATCTGATGGAAATGATGACGTAAACGCAGAGGACAACAACTCTGTTCAGATATCTGCCAATGATGCGTTTTTGCAGTATGCCGACAGCTTCAATATGATACAGGGTACGGAAGCAGATTTTGTAACGGTTGAAACAGTAAACGGATATGAAGATGATTATTCTAATGTACGCTTGGGATGCATAGGATACATGATCAATGACTTTGATAATGATCATGAAGAAGAGATGCTTGTTGCCGAGCTTACTGAACCCGCAAAGTATGTCTTTTCAATGTATGAATATGATGGCGATGTTAAACTGGCAAATCAATTTGAAATAGATGACTATTATCTGTCAGGAGATTACCACAGGACGTTCTCTTTGATATATGAAAATGAAGATTTCAAAAACATTTGTTGTTTCTATGATGGCTCGGTATATACTAATGCAGATGGTACTTTTTTTGGACTTGATGTTCTAAGTTACAGGGATGGTAAGTTCGTAGAGTTGGGGACTGCAGGATATGCGGGATCCGACTTGGAAGAAGACGATTACTTCATGCAGACCGTCAGAGAGTGTGGACTTGGCATCACCTGGGACGACCTGTTGGATGATCCCGAAATGCGACTTCTTAAAAAGACAAAATCAGACCAGTTCTTCAGAATTGTTGTCAGCACCAGTCGTGTTGAGTACCCGGGAGAAGAGCACGATGCTATGCCCACGCGACTTGAAAGGCACGTTGAGTATGAAGGACCAGCAAAATATGATGAGTTATTTGCTTCTGACGGATACATAATAAGAAAGAGTTCTTATGAATATCTTACTGAGGCAGACCTTGACGGATTGTCGAATGAAGAGCTTTTAATAGCAAGAAATGAAATTTTTGCAAGGCATGGTCGAAAGTTTAAAGATGAAGAATTACAGGAGTATTTCAATAAAAAAACCTGGTACAACGGTACAATTGAGCCGGATGAGTTCAATTCAGTAGTCCAACTGAGTGAGGTTGAAGAATACAATTTGAAGTTTATAAAAGAGCATGAGGAATAAGATAAGGCATCATAGGATGGTGTAAACAATAACCTTATTGATGACGCCAATGAGATCACCTCGGGATCTGATATCAACGGAATGCTCTCTGCAAAAGAGTATTATGCACAGATTGGACACAACGAGGGCAGTGACTTTTATGAGTTTACTATGGTCAGCAAGGGCAAGCCTCATCTGTATTTGAATGGTGATATGGAAAATGTTACAGTTTCTATCTTAACTGCTTCCGAAAGAGAGCTTTGGTATGTACGCAATGGATTAGTATCTGGTGTAAACGTGATCGACAAAGAAATTGAAAGTGAACTGGAAGTAGGAACATATTACCTAGAAGTTGCTAAAAACTCTGAGTCAACTGGTAATGATAGATTCAAACTTACCCTTCCTGCACGCCAGAACCAGAAGGGTGATAAACTTTCTGATGCAAAAGGCAATGTTTACAAGATAACAAGTGCAACAACCGTTACATATGTAAAGCCCAAGAACACCAAGCAGACTTCAGTCAAAGTACCTGATTACGTAACACTTAACAATGTTAAGTATAAGGTAACAGCTATTTCAGCAAAGGCATTCAAGGATAACAAAAAGCTTACAACTCTTACAGTAGGTAAGAATGTTGCAACTATTGGTGACAGCGCATTCCAGGGAGCAGTTAAGCTCAAGAAGCTTGATCTGTCTAAGACAAATGTTAAGACAATTGGTAAAAACGCCATGAACGGCTGCAATGCTCTGACAGATCTTAAGATTAATGGCAACAAGGCTAAGACTATCAAGACCGGTGCTTTCAAGAACGGTAACAAGAAGAGGACCATAACAATTCTTGCCAAGAATCAGAAGACTTTCGATACAGCTGTAAATAAGGCTGTAAAGGCAGGAGCTGCAAAGAAATCCTGCAAGATGAAGAAATCAAGTAAATAAGAGTATGGTAATAGCAACAAATGATGCAGAAAGCCCTACGTTCAAGACATGATGAGCGTAGGGTTTTTTTAGATGGATTGATTACAAACTGGAATCTATAAAAAGCAGCCTCCGGTTAGATACATTATCTTGTCATGATTTTTGGGTGCAATTTCAAAAAAATGAGCTAACATGATTTTTGGATTGACTTAATGAAATATGGTGGTGTATAATTCATTTTGCACAATTATAAAAATTCTATAAAATTATAGTGAAGTATCTATTAACACGGAGGTATTATGAGAAGATTAGGATTAAAGTTACTCACTGCAGCATGTTGTGTGTCTGCATTTTTGGGATCAAGTTTGACTGTTCAAGCAAATGAAGGACCTAATTCACAGACTTTTGTTTTGGATCAGAACCATCCATTCAGTACCGGAGTTGTTACAAACAGAAGGTTTCAAAAAGACCCTGCTGATGTTTACAGATTTACAATTCCAAGTTCCGGTAAGGTTACTTTAACAGCAGAGTGCAAGGATTTTAGTGCACGTTTTAAGTTATATGACGATTATGGGATTTTGTATGATAATTCCGGAGAGGATACGCTTTATGTAGATAAGCCGGATACTAAATCCACAACGTATAGTCTGGACAAGGGAAGTTATTATTTTATTGGAGAAGATAACTCCTGGGAGATGGCAAGGAATGATGATGCAAAATATGCGATTAGAAGTTTGAAGTTTACACCTGTGGATGAAAGCTTCCCGGAAGTGCAGGATGGCAAAGGTAATAACATTATTGATGAAGCCAATGAAATAACACCAGGAATGGATGTTAACGGGATGCTGGCTTCAGGTGAAGCAAGGGATTATTACAAGTTTACCCTGGCTGAGTCAGGTCGCTTGACAATGATTGCGAAGAGTGCAGAATTAGAAAGGTTTGATTTTAGTCTGTTAAATGAGAACGGCACAAATATATATAAGAGAACAGTCAGCAGAAATAATGGTATAGGCAACGCAACATTGAAAGACTCTCTTGATCTTCTTGCCGGAACATATTATGTGTGCTTTGAATCTGTTTGGAATCGACATGGCCTTTATGATTTCAGCACCAGCTTTAATCCATCCGGTGAGTCATTAGAAGTTCGCGAGTCCACTTCTGAAATGAATGATTCTTTGGATAATGCAGCTACAATCCAGTCTGATAAAGAGTATTATGCACAGCTTGGACAGAATGAAGAGAGCGATTTTTATGAGTTTACGATGATCAGCCAGGGCAAACCACATCTGTATTTCAAAGGAGATATGGAAAATGTATCTGCCTCTATCCTTAATGCAGCCGGAGTATCAGTATGGACAGTAAATAATTACTTATCTTCCGGTGTGAATGTCATAGATAAGGATTCAGATAACGCACTGGATATAGGCACATATTATTTAAAAGTTGCCAAAAACTATGAATCAACAGGTAACTATAAGTTTAAGCTTACTCTTCCTGCACGTCAGAATCAGAAGGGCGACGTCCTTTCAGACGCAAAAGGAAATGTATACAAGATAACGAGTGCAACAACCGTTACATATGTAAAGCCCAAGAATAAGAACCAGACCTCTGTCAAGGTACCTAATACAGTAACACTTAACAAGGTTAAATATAAGGTAACTGCTATTTCTGCTAAGGCCTTCAAGGATAACAAAAAGCTTACAACTCTTACTGTAGGTAAGAATGTAGCAACTATTGGTGACAGTGCACTCCAGGGAGCCGCTAAGCTTAAGAAGCTTGATCTGTCTAAGACAAATGTTAAGACAATTGGCAAAAATGCAGTGAACGGCTGCAAGGCACTTACAGATCTTAAGATCAATGGCAACAAGGTTAAGACTATCAAGACCGGTGCTTTAAAGAGCGGTAACAAGAAGAGGACCATAACAATCCTTGCCAAGAATCAGAAGACTTTTGATACAGTTGTAAATAAGGCTGTAAAGGCAGGAGCTGCAAAGAAGTCCTGCAAGATGAAGAAATCAAGTAAATAAGAGAATAGTAATAGCAACAAATGATGTAGAAAGCCCTTTGCTCAACTAATAATGAGCAGAGGGCTTTTTCTGTTTGCTGTGAAAAGCATGAGAGCAGGTGTACAGATATATAAGAATTTCAAGTGATGTCGTTTATGCATCGGAGTTGCCCTCCTGCGTAGAATAGATGTGCGATAAAGGAGAATCTGACAGACGTCACTGGCTCCCGTTCTGCGGTAGTCAAGTGGCTTGCGTGGCATATTCTCGCAGCACGCTTCAAGGTTATTGAAAACGAAAGTCTATGAGCGTGCTACTGCGATATTCCGCGGTCCACTTGACTACCTTGCTCTCCTGCGTCCATAGGCTGTGCCGATAACTGGGGACTGAGAGAACTGTAAGGTTCTTCCGTTATCGCAAATCCATTGTAACGCAGGAGAGACACTCACATTTTCGACAACGGCAATAATGCGGGGCGCTGCCCCTGCACCCCAGCCTCCTCCAAGGAACTGAGAGAGCGCAGTTCGGGGGCTATTTCCAAATCTGGAGAGGTTACTCTATGGAAGGAAATAATAGGCGTCAGATACGTATAAGGAGCAGAAAACAGGGATTGTTATACGTTTATAGAAG
>JAEEGF012437261.1_pt1 | contig 33519 bp, 19 predicted proteins | sample 9134171 | NCBI WGS metagenome assembly JAEEGF01 (sample SAMN16246542, study PRJNA631951) | gut metagenome | biome: gut microbiome; feature: rumen; material: AP-attached | host: Bos | place: Iran: Karaj | collected 2018-10
CTGAGGCCCAGAGGCAGACATGGACAATAGCCGGTCCCGCCGCGGGAAGCGAGTTCCACGACTCAGGCCTCCTCGGACCGGTCAAGATTGAGTATTAATCCGGAAGCATTATAACAAAATGAGAACCAGCTGCATAAAGATAGTATTACTCACACTCTCCCTGTGCGTGACAAGCCTTCACGCCCAGAACTCTTTCATGGTCAAGGCCTCAGAAGAGCGACAGGAGTATAATCCTATGATATTCGGAGCCTTCCTGGAGCATTTCGACAACCAGGTCTATGGCGGAGTCTTCTGCCCCGGAAGTCCCCTCGCTGACGAGGATGGATTCCGCAAGGATGTGATCGAGGCGGTAAAGGAACTCAAGGTCCCGATCGTGAGGTGGCCGGGAGGTTGTTTCGTGTCCGCCTACCACTGGAAGGACGCTGTGGGGCCGAACCGCCAGGCCGTTTGGGACAAGGCATGGCAGGTCGAGGATCCTAACACCTTCGGCACCGACGAGTTCATCAAGTGGTGCCGCAAGGTGGGCTGCGAGCCTTTCATCTGCACCAACGCCGGCACCGGCACGATGGAGGAGATGAGTGACTGGGTGGAATATTGCAACCAGACCAAAGGCAAATTCGCCCGCCAGAGGGCCGAGAACGGTCATCCTGAGCCTTTCAATGTGAAATATTGGAGCATAGGAAACGAGAACTGGGGAAGGCATGAGCTCGGCGAGAAGAGCATCGACGAGTGGTGCCCGCTGGTGACCGAGAGCGCCAAACTGATGCTGAGCGCCGACAAGGACATCAAGCTTTTCGCCGCCGCGACGACTAACCGGGAGTGGACCTCGCCCCTTCTCAAAAAAGCAGGTTATCTACTTGATTATGTGTCGATTCACGGCTACTGGATCTGGCACGACAAGAGCAAGGATCCCCGCACCTACCTTGACTGCATGATGAAAACCGGCGTTCCTGAGCAGGACATCAGCAAGACAATCAGCATCCTTCAGGAGGCTGGCTACGGGGACAGGATCAAGATCGCTTTCGACGAGTGGAACCTGAGGGGATGGTATCATCCGGGGATCGGCGACCTGAAAAATGGTTATGACATCGCCGCCCGCCGGGAAAACGACTTCGCCTACACCTACACCATGGCCGACGCCATCTTCTCCGCTTGCTTCCTCAACACCTGCCTCCGCCATTCGGACCATGTGGACATCGCCTGCATCTCCCCCATCACCAACACCAGGGGACCGATATTCGTACATCCTGAGGGAATAGTCCGCAGGACCCACTTCTACACGATGAAGATGTATTCCAATGACTTGCTCCCTTACGTCGTCCCCACCGCCAACATAGTGGAGGATCTTTGGAATGGAGACAGTTCGACCGAAGTTCTCGACATCCTTCTGACTTCTGACAAGGAAGGGAAGAAATATGTCTGCTCGGTCTCCAACAAGCACCCGGAGAAAGCCGTACCTCTCACTCTTGACTTCAAGGGAATGGGAATAAAGGCCCCGAAGAAGGTCTCCGCGAGGATTCTCTCAGGCAATTCCGCCCTGGACTACAACGACATTGGAGACGAGCATGTCAAGCCCTACGACACCGCCCTCACCGTAAGTAAGGACGGAACCGTCTCGATACCAGCACATTCCGTCACTCTCCTATTCTTCGAATAAGACATGTTCAAAAAGTGTTTGGCCATCGCCGCGACGGTTCTGGCGATCTGCTCATGTTCGAGGACCACATCAGTTGACAAGACCATCTCTCTTGCGGGAGAGTGGCGTTTCGCCCTGGACTCGACAGGAATCGGTGAGAGCGAAGAATGGTTCGGGAAAGAGCTCCCGGACCTTATCCAGATGCCCGGATCCTGCGAGCAGAGAGGGTACGGCATTCCCGCGAAAGAAGCCACTGTTGGCCGTCTGACCAGGGTGATCCGCTACGAGGGCAAGGCATGGTACCAGAAAGAGATCGACATACCTTCCGCATGGGAGGGCATGCGCGTGGAGTTATTCCTGGAGCGCTGCCACTGGGAGACCAACCTTTGGGTTGACGGGAAGCCAACGGGAAGCCGGAACAGCCTCTCGGTACCTCACATTTACGACCTTGGTGTTCTTGAGCCGGGGAAACACCGTCTCACCGTCCTGGTGGACAACACCTACAAAATCCAGATCGGCTCTTGGGCCCACGCCATCACCGAGGACACCCAGGGCAACTGGAACGGCATGATCGGCCGGCTTGAACTGAGGGCAACCCCGACGGTCTGGATCGCCGGAGCTCAAGTTCATCCGGACTCCCTTCTTGTGAATGTCGGGAATATAACCGGCTCATCCCAAACGGTTTCCATCCGGGGTGAGCAGTTCAGCATCCCTTCCGGAGGAGCTGAAGTCCGTCTTCCTTTCAAGATGGACGGAAATGAATGGGATGAGTTCTCTCCCGAGGTGAAGCGCATGGCAATCAAGATGAAAAGCGACGCCGGGAAAGACGTTTTCAACGTGGCTTACGCCCGAAGGGACCTGTCTGTCGGAGGAAAGCAAGTGCTCAACAACGGCCATCCGATCCTCCTCAGAGGCCCCGTCGACGAATGCGTCTATCCCCTGACCGGCTACCCTCCGATGGACAAGGACTCCTGGACCAGGATTCTCGGAATATGCAAGGATCACGGGTTCAACTACATGCGTTTCCACTCATGGTGCCCGCCGCAGGCGGCTTTCGAAGCGGCTGACGATCTTGGATTCTATTTCCAAGTGGAGCTTCCTTTCTGGTCGATGGATGTCCCCCAGTTCGGAACTCTCCCCGAGAGAGACCGCTATCTGGGCGAAGAGTCGCGCCAGATCCTGGACACCTACGGCAACCATCCCTCATTCGCGATCATGGCGATGGGGAACGAGTCCGGCGGGCCTCTCCTTCGTCTTGTGAAAGAAGGTAAGTCTCGGGATCCCAGACACTTGTACCGGGCCGAAAATGGCGGAGGAGCTGATAATGGAGATCTTATTGAGACGGGGATGCGAGGCATCGCCGGCCCCAGAACCGACTGGGACCGCTGGTCCAACTCTGGTTGGATAGCGGGCGTGTCCGTCGAGGATGAGAACAGGCGTACCGGCTCGGAACTCCCCACGCTCGGCCATGAGATCGGCCAGTGGGAGATGTACCCGGACTTTGACGAGATCAGCAAATATACCGGCACACTTCGGGCTCTGAACTTCGAGGGCTATCGCCGCTCACTCACCGAACATGGGATGATCGACCAGGCGAAAGACTTCGCCAAGGCCAGCGGCAAGTTCAGCGTCCTTCTCTACAAAGAAGACATAGAGGCCTGCATGCGAACCTATCCTTTCGCCGGGTTCCAGATCCTGGAGGCCAGGGACTACCCCGGACAGGGAACCGCCATCGTAGGGTGGCTGGATTCTTTCTGGGACTCTAAGGGACTGATCACTCCGGAAGAGTTCCGGCGTTTCTGCGGGCCGACAGTCCTGCTGTTCCAGATGGGCAAGCGGGAATTCAAGGCGGGAGAGACATTCGAAGGTTTCGCCGAGATAGCCCACTACGGCAAGGAAGATATTCAGATCACACCCGAATGGGAACTCAAGGATTCGGAAGGGAACATCCTTTCGAGCGGGAAGCTTCCCAAGTCAAACGTGGCCGCGGGAAAGGTGACCAACCTGGGACTCGTGTCAATCCCTTTGGACAAATCCCAGACCGGGAAGCTCACCCTCTCACTGAAAGCGGAAGGCCTTGAGAATGAGTGGAATATTTGGTCATTCCCCGCTTCGGAAGGAAGCGTCCCGGAGAACGTACGGGTAGCATATTCCTACGACAGGAAGACACGGGAAGCCCTTGCCAGAGGCGAGCGGGTGGTCCTGTTCTCCGATCCTGATTCGGGAATATTCCCTGTCGAGCCGGCATTTTTCGGCGGCGACGATGTGCGTCTGTTCGAGGTCACAAAGAAGCACCACGCTGTCGAGGGCAGCTTCATGCCCACGTTCTGGAATATGCGCTTATTTAACCAGACCGGTACTCTGGGGCTGCTGATCCAGGCGGATCATCCGGCCCTTAAGGAGTTCCCGACCGAGGAACACAGCGACTGGCAATGGGCTGACCTTCTGGGACGGTTCTCAGCCGCCCAGTCATTCAGGACAGCCGGAGCTCCTTCGGAATATTGCGACGAGATGGAAAGGATCTGGGGAGATGTCAGGGGCCGCTCTAAAGCCATCGTCCTCAACGACGCGCCCGAAGGCTACAAGCCAATCGTTCAGGCCATCGACAACTTCGAGCGCAACTACCGCCTCGGGGTGATCTTCGAGACCATGGTCGGAAAGGGACGTCTGCTTGTCTGCGCTATGGACCTCGACACCGACTCCGCACGCCGTCCTGCCGCACGTTGCCTCAAACGATCCCTCCTGGACTATGCCGCCTCAGACCAGTTCAAGCCGGCATATTCCCTTGACCCCAAAATGCTCGAGACGATTCTGTAAGACAACTATTTCTCCAACGCCCTAAGGGTAGCCTTGGCGTCGTTGATGACCTTGGCGGCCTCGGCGTCAGTGGATTTCTCCCAGTCGATGTCGGCGATCTTCTGGAGCTGGGCGTCGAGAATGGCGGCCTTCTTGGCGTCGAGTCCCTCGCGGACAATGCGGATCTTCTCACAATCCTGGATGCCCTCGATCAGCCTCTGGGAGCAGATGCTGGGGCCGTCAGGATAGACAAGGTAGCAGTCCCCTGCCCTCCAGGTGCGGAAACGGGAATCCTCGCAAGGGTTCTTGACCCAGCTGTTGTAGGCCCAACGGAGATAACCGTTGTAACCAGTGGCGGCTGCGTACCAGCCAAGATAAGCGGACTCGGCAGGAGCGGAATCAGTGAAGGTGTTGGGACGCTGAGGGGTACAGCAGGTGTAGAAGGTGACCTTCTTGCCTTTGGCGTGATGAGCGGCCACTTCTTCGGGGTTCATCTGGACAGGGAGGCCAGGACGGAGCCCGAAGCTGATGTCGTACATCCTCTCAGCCACCTCAGGACCGAAATAGTTGATGGCTCCCTCGATCTTGAAGTCCTTGTCAGCCTTGTGGACGATGGCATAGGCATGCTCAAGGAGCTCCTTGGGGCGCTCATCCATGGCGATGCAGGTTTTGTCAAACCATCCTTTCGCTCTCAGGTGCTTCGCGAAATCGGTCAGGAACGGGAGGAGGTAGTCCTCATATTCCTTTGAGCCGGGTTCCATCCTCTTGGCCACGGAGAAATTGGTGGCGCAGTCAAAATACTCGAATGTCAGGTGCCAGGGCAGCACTGAATAGCAGTCGATCTGCTGGGTGATGCCGCAGCTGAACATGAACTCAACCCACTTGTCGAAGACTGAATAGTCATATTTCCAGGAACCGTCAACACCCTTGAACTTCCCGATCATGCTCTCGAAGGGATCCTCGGTCTGCTTGTTCCATGGATATTGGAAGATGCTGGTAGTGATGACCTTCTCTCCCATGGAAGCGAGATATTCCATGATAGGACGCATCGCCGCGAAATGCTCCTCGCTCCAGAGGGGCACATCGAAATACCGGGCCACGGCGTAGGGATTCTGCCACAGGTCGAGGTGGAAATTCCAGTCCTTCGGCTCGGGAAGAACCCGCTTGCTGACCTCGAGGGTGTAAGGGATGGTGAAGGTCTTGCCGTCGGCCTTGGCGGAAAGGGTACCCTTGTATTTGCCAGGAGCGGCGTCCCGGGGGATATTCACTGTCACCCAGACAGGGCGGACTGTCTTGGCCTCAACCGCCATCTTGCCGGCCCTCACCAGACGGTCGGCCGCAAGGACGGAATCACCCTGGAACACGACTTCGCCCATCACGTAGGTGGCGAAATACTTGTCGATCGCCGAGGAAGGGATCACGCTCTTGCCGCATTTGAGGTCGCTGGACGAGACCTCGAAAGATCCCACGGCCTCCGGAGCCACGAGAACAGCCTGGGCATTCACCCTCTCGCCTCTCCAACCGTTCAGAGAAAGAGCTTTGCCAAGGGACGGGACCGCGTCCTTCTTGTAACGGACATCTATTGAGCCCCAACCGAAACCGGTGGTTTTCACGTTGTTCCAAACTTCAGGGGAAGTCGGGTGAGGGTCTTTCATCTCAACGACAGGAGCCTGTGCGGAGGCCATCGATCCGGCCGCGAGTAGGCAAGCGATTGACAGTAAAAATGATTTCATATCTGTTATAAGGTTTATCTCGTTAAAGTTAGCCATATAACCGGATTTTTCAAAACCATTTGGCACAGAAATTGGTTCGTTTACTATCGCTTATTAATATTAATCAAATGGAAAAACTCAATCACCCCGCTATCCTTGTCGTTGACATGCTCAACGACTTCGTCACCGGCGCTCTCGGATGCGACCGGGCAAGAGCTATTGTTCCCGCCACAGCCCGCCTTCTTGAGGCAGCCCGCGAGAAAGGAGTTCCCGTCATCTATTGCAACGACCGTCACCTCCCCGGGATAGACCGCGAGCTTATCATCTGGGGAGACCACGCTATCGCAGGCACTCCCGGTGCGGATGTCATCCCTGAGTTAGCTCCCCAGGAGAAAGATTTCGTCGTGCCCAAGAGACGTTACAGCGGTTTCTTCCAGACCGACCTCGACATCCTGCTCAAGGAGCTTGGAGTCAAGACCGTGATCATGACCGGCCTGCATGCCCACATGTGCGTGCGCCACACCTCAGCTGACGCTTTCTGCCTCGGCTACGATGTCGTCGCCGCCAAGGAGTGCATGGACTCCTTCACCGAAGAGGATTACCAGAATGGCCTGGCTTACCTTAAGACCTGCTACGGAGCTGACGCTGTCTCCAACGAGGAACTGATAGCCGCCATGTAGCTTGATCCTGAATGGTTTGGAAAACAATAAGCATATAGAGGTGGTCGCCGCGGTCATTCGCCGCGGCGACTGCGTTTTCGCCACGCAGAGGGGCTACGGAGAGTGGAAGGACTGGTGGGAGTTCCCGGGAGGGAAGATTGAGCCAGGAGAGACTCCAGAGGAAGCATTGAAGCGGGAGATCCGGGAGGAACTCTCCGCAGAGATCACGGTCGGGAAACTTCTGAAAACGGTGGAATGGGACTACCCCGCGTTCCATCTCACTCTCCACTGCTATCTTTGTTCCCTGGCCAGCGAGGATATGAGCCTCAACGAGCACGAGGCCGCGCGCTGGCTGGACGCCGGGAGCATATATTCAGTAAAATGGCTCCCCGCCGACAATGACATCCTGCCGCTGGTGTTCCGATAAACAAAATAGCGTATATTCGCCCGCTCCTGCTTCGCATATTAAACATCGGGCAGAAAGGGAACTATGTTATCGCGAATCGATAAGTCTAAGGGTAAGAGTCCCTGGCGCAATCCTGTCGGGCCATAGCTCGCAGGAGATGGCAGGGGCTTTACCAGGAGACAATTCAGTATTGATATTCAATCATTTACGCATTGTCCCTTTCCTTAAATATGGTATGGGACATGACTTAAATAACTGATATTCAACGGGAAGGTGTCTCTGATAAAAAGCGAATTTGTGCCGGCTCAGACTTGGTAAGAAGGAGCCGGTTATTTGCCAAGTCTCTCTCGTAAATTGTTCAATACCTCACCATTATACTTGAACCATACGCCCTTTCGATGGGCATCACGCCCAACGTCGTGATGAAATGGATCGGCCACTCCGACTACAAGGCCATGAAGCCCTATATCGACATCGTGGATTCCATCAAGGCGAGCTCGATGGCGAAGTTTGATGGGTTGATATAACGGACTCGTTCCAAAAAATGCAAAGCAAGGGACTATTCTTGCCACTATCTATCTGAGTGATAATCATTTCGTGAGGTAGTAAAGACATTAGCCGACAATAGGCCGATTAGCTTTTCTAAAAGTGCTATTGTGGGCAAAATTCACTTTTCCAAAAGTGTTTTTTCATAATAATTTCACTTTTCCAAAAGTGTTTTGTATATTTGCGTCCAGAAAGACACCGATATGGAACTGACAGATATTCGCCCCATTGTTGAGTTTTACCACAGCAAACTCGCCCAGGTCACGCTGGATTTCAAACGTTACCTTTATCCCCAGATCAACTGGGACTCCCGCGTCATCGGCATCAAGGGAGAGCGTGGCGTAGGTAAAACCACCATGCTTCTGCAGCGGATCAAGGAGAAATACAACAATCCGGATGATACGTTCTACATCTCCCTGGACCACTACTGGTTCGGGACTCATCAGCTGCAGGATCTGATCGAATTCCTTTACAAGAGGGGAATAACGGAGTTTTACATTGACGAAGTCCACAAGTATAAGGGGTGGAGTATCATCCTCAAAAACCTTGTTGACCAATATAAGGATCTCCGGATAGTCTATACGGGATCTTCCTTGCTGGAGATCGATAATGCCAAGGTGGATATGTCCCGCCGTCAAACCTCTTATACGCTTAAGGGGATGTCTCTCCGGGAATACCTGGCTTATGAGGACATCCTTCATATGGATGCGATTTCCTTGGAGGACCTCCTGAAGAATCATACTACCATCTCCATTGATATAACCGCAAAAACAAAGATTCTGGTGGCATTCGAGGCTTATTTGCGCTCGGGTATATATCCCTTCTATAAAGAAGCAGGCTTGGATTTCCTGGTACGCATGAAAGAGGTAGTAGATACCGTGATTGAAAGCGACCTTCCCGCCGTGGAGAAGATCACCTACGATACCATCGAGAAGTGCAAGAAGCTATTGATGATCATTGCGGAGAATGTTCCCATGCAGCCGAATGTTACTCGGCTTTCCACCGCTCTCGGAACGACGCGGGATTCCCTATTGAAGCTCCTTTACAATTTGGATAAGGCCGAGATTTTGGAACTACTCACCGTGGAACTCAAGAGCTATAAAAAGTTGGTTAATCCAGAGAAAATCTACCTTGGCAACACCAATCTTATGTACGCCCTTTCGCCTAAGATCGATGTTGGCACGCTCCGGGAGACTTTCTTCATCGACCAGCTCTCCGCTATCGGCTCCGTTCAGATGCCTTCAAAGGGAGATTTCCTGGTGAATGGGAAATATCTGTTCGAGGTCGGTGGCGAAAGCAAGGAATTCGATCAGATTGCCGGCATCCCAGACAGCTACTTGGCTATTGCCGGCATCGAAACCGGTTATAGCGCTCGGATCCCATTGTGGATGTTTGGACTTCTTTATTAAGGCAAGAAGTCGCTAGGGTCAAGCTCTCACTTGAGCGCTGGAGGATTTCTTTTTCCTTTAACGGTCTTATAAACCGAAGGTTCGCAAAATCCTCAAAATGTTGACTTATGAAGAGCACCATGTAATGGCAGAGTGGCAAAATCCAGGGGACTGCCTTATGCGGCTGAATGAATGTTAGTTATATGATTGCATCGCATTTTTTCCAACGACTTTTCATGGTTTCGTCGCACTTTTTCCAACGAGTTTTAGGTGTTTTGACGCATTTTTTGGAACGAATCCTCCGATTTGCTACATTTTCTGAAAATGTAGCAAAATGAATGATAATGAACTCAACGATTGATCCTTCGGACAGAGGGTTTCTTTACAAAGGCTCTTTACAAGGCTCTGAATACTGTTAAGAAAACTGCTAAGAAAACTGGGAAGGGAACAGAGAAGACAACCGTAAGCTATAATAAGATAATGATTAACTGCATTATTTGAATTTTAACTATAATTAATTACATTTGCATCGGAAAAGACTGATGCAATATGGACTTGAAGAAGTATTCGAACACACAGATCCTGCAAATGCTAGGACTGCGGTTCAAGGATTACAGGTTGATGATGAACCTTTCTCAGGGAGACTTGGCCAAGGCTGCGGGTGTTTCCGTTTCCACCGTCCATAAGTTTGAGACAGGTACGATCACGAATATGAACGTCACCAACCTGATGGCCCTGCTCCGGCCGGTTGGCCTGCTGGACCGGTTCGACGACCTGATTCCGGAGCAGCCCGCAAATCCATATCTGACAGCCCCCGAACATCAGCAACAAAGGGTAAGGAGGAAGGACAATGGCTAGGAATATAGACAGTGGCCGTCTGAGCGTCATGCTCTGGGGCCGGGAAATCGGACAGCTCTGCTGGAACCCTGCGAAAGGTAACTCCTATTTTTTCTTTTCGCCCGAATATCTTTCTTCAGGGCTCGACATCGCACCGTTGACCGCCTCATCGAAGAGCCCCGCGGCCCGTTTCGCCATCTATGGCAACACGGACTCGGCGAAGTATCAGAAGCTTCCCCCTTTCATCGCAGACTCGCTTCCGGACGATTGGGGCAACACCCTCTTTGACCAATGGTTCGCCGAGCATCATTATCACGAGAAGGACAAGACTCCTCTGGCGAAACTTTCCTTTGTCGGTAGCCGCGCCATGGGTGCGCTCGAATTCGTCCCCTGCAGCGAAGATGCCTTCAGTCCGAATGAGAGGCTGATGATCCCGAAATTGTACGATTTGGCGAAGAAGATTGAGCAAGACCGCGAGCACGCCATCATTTCCCCGGAAGAGACATTGACGCAAAAGGCCCTGATGGCCGTCGGAACATCCGCCGGTGGACGCTTCAAGAAGGCTATCATCGCGATGGACGACGGTGGAAACATCTTCTCCGGCCAAACCTCGGCAAGAGGTGACAGGAAATATTACATCCTCAAATTCAACACCCCTGAGTTCTGCCTCTCTGAGATCGAGAAAACCTGGTATGACCTGGCCACCCGGGCCGGAATCACGATGATGCCGTCCCGCCTGATCGAGGTGGAAGGTATCAGCCACTTCCTGACAGAGCGGTTTGACCGCCGTGCCGGTGAGAAGGTGTTTACCCAGACACTTGCCGCTGTCAATCCGGAGGCCTATTGCTACGAGGATCTATTTTCCACCTGCAGGCAGCTCTCCATCCCCCAGGATGAACTGAACGAGCTCTTCCTCCGGATGGTGTTCAACATCCTCTCAAACAATACAGATGACCACGCCAAGAACTTCTCCTTCATCATGGAGAAGGACGGTTCCTGGCATCTCTCTCCGGCTTACGACCTCTGCTTCATCTTGAAGACAGCGACAGCTCCGGAAAAGCGTCACGAATTCTCCGTACGGGGGAAGTTCGAGGATATAACCACTGCAGACCTGCTGGCTTTCGCTGCCCAGAACGACATCAAGAATCCCGCGAAGTACATCGACAAGGTTAAAGAAGCGCTCAAAGACTTTCGGTCCCTGGCTTCAGCAAACGGTGTCGCCCCTCTCTTCATCGACATAATAGAGTCTCGGCTGCGAGAACTCTCTCCGGATGTCTTTGAACCGGCTGTCGCCACTTCGGATCTGATCCGGTTCGAGATGACCGACTCGGGGAACATCCACCTTTACACAACAATGGTTTCGGAGTAGACGAAGCTGCGGCGTCCATTCAGGAAGCGTCCTGGAAGATCAGGTGGACCTTGGATCGAATAGACCTCGCTCTTGAGAGGATGAATGAGACGAAGGGACTCTTCTCCCAATACAAAAAAGACTTGAAGAGTATTGCGGCGGGGCAAGGTGTCAGGCTTTCTTCCAAGGCCATGGCTGTGGCACTGGTTGTATTCGAACTCCTGTTGGTTGTGGTTGGCGTCGTGGTATATTATTGGACGAAGGCGAAGTTTACATAATGATTGTCGTTGTTGTTCTCATGTGATGTGTTTTGCGGCTCAGCTCTTTGCGAGATGGGCCTCTTTTTGTGTGGCAGAGATGTCACTATATTAATACTCACATACGTACAAATCCGGAAAAAGTGTAACTTTGTCTGTACAACTATCCTCATCTATGATCCTGCCCTCAGAAGGTATTGTTGACGTCGCTCGTTTGTCTCGGATATATGACAACACGACGGCTACATACAAATTCTATTGGTTCGTATCTATCATCAATTTGATAAGTGCGAATCCCGATAGGCGTGTATTCTCTTTTGAAGAGATCATAGCAGGAATGATGGCTGATGCCTGGTATCCTATCCGTTTTTTTAGGGACCTATGTTGGGGAAGCCGCCGGCCAGAGCATTTTTCATGTTCACTTGCACCTGATTCCCCGTTATCAAGGCGACGTGCCAAATCCACGTGGCGGAGTAAGAGGAGTTATTCCCACTAAACAAAATTATTGAGTTTTGGCTATGAATCGCTTCTTCTATAACGCCTCTATTCCATGCTTTCTTCGCACCAATGCTGAGAAAGTTTGGGCGGACCTTTCTTTGAATAGCCGATTAGATGACAATGTTCTTCAGAAAGATTCGTGGGCACATGAGATAGCGACGCTTCAGTCTTCGCTCGATGGATTAGATGGGGAGATCTTTTTCGAGTACTCAATACCTCGTTTAGGAAAACGCGCTGATGTTATTCTGCTAATAAAAGACGTCGTAATTGTCCTTGAATACAAGGTCGGAGAGAAATCGTATGAACGTCCAGATTTAGAGCAGGTCTGGGACTATGCGCTGGACTTAAAATACTTTCATCAGAAAAGCCACGAATTGTGGGTTGTTCCCATCCTGGTGGCTACTGCAGCATCGGAGCGTTCACATGTATTCCAACCATCGAAGTATGATGACAAGGTTCTTGAGCCAGTGTGTAGTAACGATTCTACTCTACGGGCAATCATAGATCAAGTACTTGAACTTCTTGCCAAAAGTGAGACTCCGGAAGGATGGGGCATGAGCCCTTATAATCCTACTCCTACAATCGTGCAAGCTGCAACGACGTTATATAGAAGGAAGAATCTCGAGAACAAATCTATTGCGGATATAACCAACCATACTTCTGAGGACCGGACAGAAAAGGCGACTGAGGCTGTTTTAAGGATTGTCGAAGAGTCGAAAAGAAAAGGTCAAAAGAGTATATGCTTCATTACAGGAGTTCCTGGCGCAGGAAAAACTCTTGTGGGGCTTGATATCGCCATCAATCTATTTGAAGAAAACGAAAACAAGAAAGCGGATGAGAACCGAAGCCTTGCTGTATATTTAAGTGGGAATGGTCCCCTTGTTAAAGTATTGCGAGAAGCGTTGGCAAGAGATGCTGTAGAACAAGAGAAAAAGAAGAATCCAAAAACCAAATACAATAAAACACGAGCTCACAAAGCTGTTGATTCATTTATAATGGATGTTTATCATCATAGGGACTATGTCCTTCAGATGGTAAAAAAGCCGATACTTCCAGACGCCAATACGCTTTCCGTTGATTCTTCTGTTGCCGTAAATGACGGTTCAGAATGGTTAACAGAGCATGTGGATATCTTCGACGAGGCCCAACGTAGTTGGACTTATGAACAATTACGTAACTGGCTTAGCCGCAAAAAAGGGATACAGAATTTCCCCATGTCAGAACCGGAATTCCTTACCTGGGGTCTGGACAAAAAGAAAGATTGGGCGGTTATTGTGTGTCTCGTAGGCGGCGGTCAAGAAATCAATACCGGTGAGGCCGGAATATCGACTTGGCTCTCAGCCATACATGATGCTTTTGATAATTGGCATGTTTATTATCCTGCCAATTTGAGAGAAAAGGAATATGCTGATGGAAAGGTGGAAGAAAGACTTGCTGCAATACCTGAAGCTCAAAAGCATCCCATTGAGGAATTACATTTGTCTGTAAGCAAACGGAGTTTCCGAGCTGAAAACCTGAGTCTGTTTGTCAAGGCTTTGCTTGATGTAGATGTGAATCTCGCTAAAGAACAACTCCAAAAGCTGGATGCACACTATCCTATTCGTTTGACGCGTGATCTGGAAAAGGCTAAGGACTGGCTTCGAAAAGTACATCGTGGCTCAGAGCGATACGGCTTATTAGTGTCCTCCCAAGCATATCGATTGCGTCCTCTCTCCATAGATGTTCGCTGCAAGCCCGATACTGTCCATTGGTTCCTGGATGATATTACAGACATTAGGTCTTCGCTATTTCTTGAGGATGCTGCAACAGAGTTTGATGTTCAGGGACTAGAACTTGACTATGCTGCCATTGTTTGGGATGGAGACATGATATATGATCCTGACCATGTCGTTTTGAGTCCAAAAGATCGAAAAAAACCAGAGTTAATCCAAGGCCCTTGGACACAACGCTCATTCAATGGTGGTGTTTGGCAGAATATCGCATCAGATATGCGTCGGATGTATCAGTTGAATGCCTATCGTGTTCTTCTCACTCGAGCACGCCAAGGCATGGTCATATGTGTTCCGGCGGGCAATGGTGCAAAGAATATTGATGATTCATATCTAGACCCTACACGTATCCCTTTGTTTTACGATAGCACATATGACTATCTTAAATCGTTGGGAATAAAAGAACTGGAATAATGTCCCTCCTCAGTCGCATATTTGGAACAAAATCCGAAGCTACCGAGAAAGCCTCGGCAGCTCTTGCCTCTACGCCAGAATTTGATCGCTTACTGGCTTTTGGTTGTGCTCTAATGCGATTGCTGAATGAAGACCGGTATATTGCCCGTAGCGACTACAAGCCCATCGTAGAAGAATATACTGACATAAAGACCTTCTTCTTAAACCTTCAGGTATCCAATCTTCTGGGCATGTACTGTGAGAAGAACGGTCTGGATGAAGAACGTATCAAGAAAGCCCTTGCGCTTTTCAAAGAACTGGAGAACTTGAAGAAGTCCCCCATCCTCATCAAAAAACACAATGACAAATTCTTCGCCAAGCATCTGGAGACCGACAAGGAGTACTTAGACACCATTCTTTCGCAGGTTGATCCAGCTATCTCCCTAGATGCTGAGCAGCGAAAGGTCGTTCTCTCTGATGAGGATTATACTCTTGTCGTAGCAGGTGCCGGTGCCGGCAAGACCACCACGATGGCCGCCAAGGTTAAATATCTGGTGGAGAAGAAAGGTGTGAATCCGGAAGACATATTGGTTATCTCCTTTACAAATAAGGCAGTCGGAGAACTTGAAGACAAGATCGTCAAGGCGCTTCACATCAAGTGTCCGGTATCAACATTCCATAGGACTGGATACACAATTCTGCGCGAGAATGACGCCAAGAAGCGCAATATTAAAGACGAAGGCTTCATGTGGAGCGTCATTACGGACTACCTGAAGAATGACGTCCTGAAGAAGCCCGAAATGGTAGAGAAACTCATTCTCCTTTTCGGGACTTACTTTGACGCTCCGTACACGGGCGAGGATATGGCCTCATTCTTCAGTTATATGTCCAAGTCTGACTTTGCGACAATGAAGAACATCCTGTCAGAGGATAGTCAGCAGATTATCGATAAACGGACGAAGAAGGCCATTACTATTAACTACGAGACGCTTCGTTCTTCTGAGGAGGTGATTATTGCCAACTTCCTTTATCTTAATAAAATTGATTACCTGTACGAGAATCCTTATCCGTACAGTTTCCCGAATTCCCATCGGGCTTATACGCCGGATTTCACCATTACTCAGAATGGCCGTACCGTTTACATCGAGCATTTTGGCATCACTGAGGATGGCACCCATAGTCGGTATACAACTGAACAGCTGGAGAAGTATAAATGGTGGATCAAAAGGAAAGTTAACTTCCATAAAGAACACGGTACAGACCTGATATTCACTTTCTCAAAATATAAGGATGGCCGGCCTATGCTGGATCATTTAAGGGAAAAACTTGTGAAGAAAGGGATAGTATTGGAGCCTCGCGACCCGCAAGAAGTCTATGAAAAGATCGTTTCTACTGAGGAAAACAAATATATCGCCAAATTGGTGAAACTTATTTGCCAGTTTATCCATAACTTCAAAGCCAACGGTTATCCCATGGACATGTTTCGAGATATGCGGAACCGATCCAACAACGTCCGGACTCAGCTCTTTTTGGATGTTTGTCGTCAGTGCTACATGGAATACACTCAGAAACTGGACGATGCCAATGCGGTGGACTTCGAGGATATGATAAACGATTCCGCGAAGATTCTGAAGCAACAGCGAGAGAACGGTGCTCGCTTGGACTACAAGTACATCATTATTGATGAGTACCAGGACATTTCCCGGCAGCGATTCAATCTAGCAAAGGAGTTATCTGAAATCAGTGACGCCAAGATTATCGCAGTGGGGGATGACTGGCAGTCCATCTTCGCATATGCCGGTTCGGATATATCTTTGTTCACGCAGTTCTCGGAGATTATGGGCTATGGTGAGGAGTTGTTAATCACCCGTACATACCGCAACTCTCAGGAGGTAATTGATGTGGCCGGCAACTTTATCCAGAAGAATACCTCACAAATCAAGAAGCATCTGGAGAGTCCCAAGCATATTGAGATGCCGTTCGTTGTCGAGGCATATTCCGAGGAGATCGAGAAGAAGGATCCCGATGGTAAGAATGGCAAGCTACAGCAGCAGGCCACGGCAATAGATCGGGTAATAGGGCAAATAGTCGAAGCTAACAAAGCCGAGGGAAAGCCTGCAAACTCTTCCATTCTGCTGATTGGCCGCTATGGATTTGATGCTTCCAACCTTGCTAGAACTGGCCGATATATCTACAATGAGAAAACCGGAGAAGTGAAATCTATGGCTTTCCCTGATGTAAATATCACCTTCCTAACGGCGCATCGTTCCAAAGGTTTGGGTTTTGACAATGTAATCATCATCAATGCCACCAATGGCACATACGGATTCCCTTCTATGATTGAGGATGATCCGGTGATGCAACTGGTGATTCATAGTGATAAGGCCATCGAATACGCCGAGGAGCGACGTCTCTTCTACGTTGCTATGACGCGAACCAAGAATCGTGTTTACATAGTGGTGCCCCAGAACCGGCCATCCCGCTTCATAGCTGAGCTTGTTCAGGATTATCCGGGTATCAAAGTGAATGGTGAACTGGATATTGATAAAACAGTGGAACCGGTGATTTCAGTGATGAAACGCTGCCCCGTCTGCGGTTATCCGATGCAGCACAAGTACAAGAAAGACTTTGGCTTGCGGCTTTGGATCTGTACCAATGAACCGGAGATCTGTGATTTTATGACGAACGCCCTTTGGGGCGGGACTCTTCCCATTTTAAAGTGTGATCGTTGTAGCGATGGATATCTCATCGTTAAGAGAGGGAAAGGTCGAACCGAGCCATTCCTCGGTTGTACTAACTACAAGGTGGACAAAACCGGCTGCCCCGGATGGATGACAAAAGATTACTATTTGAATCATGTCAGATCTGGGACGATAGATGTCATTGATAAGTAAAAAAGCAGAAAGAACGAGAGTAATCTCTCTTGAAAGAGGTGAAATCCCTATAACCCTGGTCACTCCTTCCTGCGCCGAAAGGTGCTACCCTGCGAGAAACTTTTTATTGGGCCACTTTCGCGTTTTTGGGATACTTTTTACTAAAAATGCCTTGCAGAACATTCTGCAAGGCATTTCAGCGGAGAGGAGACTCTCTAAACGAAACGTCCGTCCTTAATCCTTGTAACCCGGATTCTGCTGGAGTTCGGGGTAGGAAACGCGTGCGTCGCTGGAGATCGGCATTACGGCCTTGGGGTCGCCTGCCTTCAGCGTGTGGATGTAGGCGGAGCCGCTGCGGAAGTCGTGCGGGTCGTTGGGATCGGCCACGAACTGGCCGCCGGTCCGCATCACGTCGAAGAAGCGGTGGCCTTCGCCGATGAACTCTTTCTGGCGCTCGGTCTGGATCAGGTTGGCAGTGGCGGTCACGTCGGATGCCGTTGCATCGGCGCGTTTGCGCACGGCGTTGAGGTAACGGCTGGCATCGGCTGCATTACCGCCCTGAAGGGCTGCCTCAGCAGCAATCAGGTAAGCCTCGGTGATACGCATCACGCGCGGGTTGTTGCGGCGGAAGGTGTAGCCCTGGTCCTTGTTTCCGATGAATTTGCGGAGCCAGTATTCTCCGGTCTTGCGGCCGCCCGTCGTCGGGTCGTCGTATTGGATCATCTGGCCACGGACGTCGTTCGGCGTATCCTTGAAGAGGTTGCGCCACTTGAGTGTCGGGATCAGGCTGCCGCCGGCGTTCGAATCGTCGAACCACATGTTGTGGTAGATGGTGTAGAAGCCACCGTCGCTGTCGATATCGCCCTGTACGGAGACAAGCAGTTCAAGCACCGACTCGGGATCGCCTTCACGGCCCCAGTAGCTGGCATACTGGTCGCCGCTGACCATCCGGTACGGGGAATTGTTGATCACTTCGGTAGCAGCTGCGAGCGCCTCCGACCAATGGGCCATATACAGATGGACGCGGGCCTCAAGCAGGCGGGCTGCCCAGTAGTTGAAATGACCGAGGTTGGTATCTTTGGACAGCAGTTCCTTCGCTTTGGTCAGATCGTTGAGTACCTGGGTATAGGTTTCGGCAACCGAGTTGCGCGGCAGGCGGGCCTCGCTGGGGCCGATGGTCTCGGTGATCAGCACCGCGCCAAGCGAGGCACCGTTGTCATAGGTGTAGGTCTGTCCGTAGAGGCGTGCCAGGTCGAAGTAGCACAGGGCGCGGACGGCATAGGCCTGGCCCGTATAGTCGTTCTTCTTGGCAATGTCGCTGGAGCTGGAAGCCTCACAGGCATCGATATTCTCAATGAAGGTGTTGCAGCGCATGATCACGTTGTAGTAGTTCTCCCACAAGGTCCCGAAATAGGAACTCTGTGTGGATTCGTACTGCCAGCTGTAGATCACGGCGCCGGTACCGTCGGAGGTACGCGGGTAGATGTTGTCGGCCCGCAGGTCACCCATATAAGGGATATAGGTACCGTAGAGGGTATAATATTTCAGCGGGGTGTAAAGACCGTTGCAGGCGATGCCCGCATCGGCCAGTGTCACCATCGCGTTCTTGTCCACCACCGCATTGGTCGGCGTCGTGTCCAGGAATCCCTCACAGGCGGTCAGTCCGAGCAGCAGGACGGCCGCAATCGCAATGTATCTGATAGAATGTTTCATATCTGTCAAAGCTAGATTAGAATGTCAGGTCGAGGCCGAGGGTCACGGTCCGCATGGCCGGCATCGTGTAGTTGTAGTAGCCGCTGGACTGGATTTCCGGGTCGATGTTCAGGCCGGAGAAGGTCAGCACGTTGGCGCCTGCCACATAGAAGCGGGCACCGGCCAGGCCGATCTTGCTGGTCGCTGCGGCGGGAAGACGGTACGAGAGGGTCAGGTTCTTCAGGCGGAGGAAGTCACCCTTCTTGAGGTACTTGCTCGAATAGTAGTAACCGCCCTGTCCGTTGTCGCGGATACGGCGCGGGACATTGGTGTTGGTGTTGGTCGGAGTCCAGGCATTCAGCTGGTCCTTGGCGATGTTGCGGTGGAAGTCGAAATAACCGTCGCTTTCCATCTGTTCCACACCTTCATCCCAGATATAGTGGCCGTATTTGTAGGACCAGGCCATGTCGAGGGTGAGGCCCTTCCAGCCCACATTGAGATTGAAGCCGCCGAAGCCTTTCGGGATGGCGCTCATGCCTTCCAGGATCATGTTGCTGGCATTGTTGCGGTTGGTGGGGTAGTAGTTGAAGGTGTCTTCGGGAATGGTCTGGCCGGCGTTGATCACCGTGCCGTTCCGCAGCACCACGGTCTGGTCGGCCGTCTCGCCTTTCTCATACCAGGAACCTTCGGCGTACATCGGGTTACCGGCTTTCAGGCGGCTGTTGTCCATATAGTTGTCTTCCGGGCACACACCCAGGTAATTGCGGGTACGGTACTGGTAGAACGGATAGCCGGCCTGCCATACGTGCGGCGTGTCGGCGATGGATTCACCTTCCTCGGAGAGGGAGAGGATCTCATTGTGGACGTGCGACCAGTTGGCGCCGACCGACAGGTTCCAGCCGTTGTTGTTGCGCAGGATGTCCCAGTTCACGGCGATTTCCCAGCCGCGGTTGACCATGGAGCCGATGTTCATCAGCGTGGAGGTGAAACCGGTGGTGGAAGGCACGGAGGCGTCGAGCAACAGGTCGGTGGTCAGTTTGTTGAAGTACTCGACCGTCAGGTCGACCTGGTCGAACAGGCGCAGGTCAAGACCGACGTTCCAGTTGCGGTTCTTTTCCCAGGAGAGGTCGGAGTTGGCGAGATTGCCCGGATAGCTGGCGCCGGTGTTGCCGTAGCTCGTGTAGTTGTACACGGACATATAGCCGAAATAGTCGGACGGAAGTGTACCGGAGGTACCGTAGGATCCACGGATCTTGCCATCGGTCAGCCAGGCGGAATCTTTCAGGAACGCCTCGTTGGAGAAGCGCCACGATGCACTGACGGACCAGAAATTACCCCAGCGGGTTTCCGGTGCGAGTTTCGAGCTGCCGTCGCGGCGGAACGTGCCGGTCAGGTAGTAGCGGGCGCCGAAGTCATAGCTGACGCTGCCGAGGGCGGAGAGGAGGGTGCAGAGGCGCGAATAGGTGTAGCCGTCATCGAAGTTCGAGGCCAGGTACGATTCGGTGGCGCCCATGTAGGAGAAGTCGATCTTGTTGAGGCGCGTGTACTCGAATTTCTCGCGTTCGGCCTCCCAGCCGGCCATCATGGCGAGATGATGGTCGCCCCAGGTCTTGTCGAAATTGAGCTGCGTGGAGCTGACCAGGCGGTGCACGTTGCGGTGCCGGTCGCCCATATAGCCGCCGATGTCACTGTAGGCATAGAAGTTCGGGTGGCCGTAGAGCCAGCCGAAACGGTCGTGCATATAGAGCCAGTCTTCGCCCACGGTCGATTTGAGCCGGAGCCAGTCGGTAAATTTGGCTTCTGCCCAGCCCTTGAGGATCAGGCGGTGCTGCCAGGCATCGTTGATCTGCTTGTCGTAGGTCTGCACCGGGTTGACGGTCGAGAAGCTGGGACTCCAGCGCTCGAGATAGAGGTCTCCCGTATCCTTGTAGGCGTACGGCCAACGCTCGTTGAGGACGACCTTCCAGATGAAGAACGGGTTGTCCTTGGTGGCGTAACCGTCCTGGTGACCGGTCTGGTATTGCCAGGAGAACTGGGTGGTGCCGCCGACCTTGAGCCAGTTGTTGACGTTGGCTTCCGCGTTGATCGTGGTGGAGAAACGCTTCAGGTAGTCGATGGTGACCACACCCTGCTGGTCGGTCCAGCCCACTGAAGCATAGACCTTGCCTTTTTCGCCGCCGCCGGAGAGGCTCAACTCATAGTTCTGGGCGATACCGGTGCGGAAGAGCACTTTCTCCCAGTCCTTATAGATATACTTGCTTTCATCCTTCGACGGATAGTTGGCTTCCACCTTGGCATTCACGTACGCATCGACACTGCCGTAGCTCTTCCAGGAAGACGGGTTGTCGTTGGCGTAGTTGGTCCAGGCCATCCGGTGCAGGGACTCGGTCTCGGCGTCGTTGGCCAGGGGGTAGTTGTCGTAGGCGAAATAGGAGAAACCGGCGCTGGCCTTGAAATTGGTCGTCAGTTTGCCGGATTTACCTTTCTTGGTCGTGATCAGGATCACACCGTTGGAAGCGCGGGAACCGTAGAGCGAAGCCGCCGCCGCATCCTTCAGGATGGTGATGGATTCGATATCGTTCGGGTTGAGGTAGTTCATCGCGCTGGTGGAGATATTGCCGGAGGAGTAGTCGCCGCTGGTGGCAGGCACGCCGTCGATGACATAGAGCGGCTGGTTGCCGGCATTGAAGGAGCCGAAACCACGGATGGAGATGTCTGCTTCAGAGCCCGGCTGGCCGGAGTAGTTGGCCACCTGGACACCAGGCGCCTTACCGGCGAGGACCTGTTCGAAGCTTACGACCGGCGCATCTTTGATGGACTCCTGCTTCACTACGGCTGCTGAGCCGGAATAGGAGCCTTTCTTGACCGTACCGTAAGCCACGACCATGGCTTCTTCAAGGGCTTCCCGGTCAGGGGCAAGGATCACATTGACCGCAGGTGCCCCTTCATACTGGACTTCCTGCGTGATGAAACCGACAGATGAAAATTCCAGGATGGCGCCGCGGGCGACGTTGGTGAGGGTATAGACACCATTGTCATCCGTGGCAACGCCATTCATCGTTCCCTTCACCACAACGCTGGCGAAAGGAATCGGACTTCCATCTTCTGAAGAAGTGACGCGTCCCGTCACTCTGTTCTGCGCGAAGGTGGTACTGCAGATGAGTACCAGCAGTGCGGCTGTGAATAGTTTCTTCATAAGCGGATCGAGTTGAATGATTATGGTTTTGGTTAGGATTGTCGGCTATCTTCTACAAAAATAACAAAAATAAATGGGAAAAAACAAGTTTTGTCCTTCCTCTTTTTTTGAAAACCCCGCTCCCGGTCGTGCTGGAACTGCTTTTTTTGCGAAAGAATAGTGGTTTTTGCGAAATTATTTTTTTAAATTTGTATAAAATCCCCTGAAAAAGTGGAAAACACTATAATTTAACCAAAAAATGCTGCTTATGAAGAAAGTATTGATTGTTGCGCTGATGGTGCTGTCCTGCAGTTCACTGTTTGCGCAGAACCGGGTCACCGGCAGGGTGACTTCTTCACAGGACGGGACGCCCATCCCTTTCGCCAGCGTTGTGGTGAAGGGTACGATGACGGGTGTCGCTTCCAATGAAAACGGTGCGTATGTCCTGGACAATGTACCGTCCAATGCAGTCTTGGTCTTCTCCTCCATCGGTTTCAATGACCTGGAGGTGATGGTCAATGGAAGGGGCGTCGTGGACGCCGCGCTGGCTCCCAATGCGGAATCCCTCGAGGAGACCATCGTGGTCGCCTACGGTACCGCAAAGAAAGGCACTTATACTGGTGCGGCTTCTGTCGTCAAGCAGGAAGCCATCAAGGATGTGCCGACCGTTTCTTTCGAGCAGGCCCTTAACGGCAAGGTCGCCGGCATGCAGATCACAGGCAGTTCCGGCCAGGCTGGTTCGGCCGCTTCGATCCGCATCCGCGGTATCGGTTCGATGAATGCGTCCAACGAGCCGCTCTACGTCATCGACGGTGTCCCGGCCCAGTCGGGTGACGCCGGCCAGATGAGCGACTACATCTATTCGACCAACAACGTGATGAACTCCCTCAACCCGAGCGATATCGAATCCATCACGGTGTTGAAGGACGCCGCGGCTTCCGCCCTCTACGGTTCACGTGCGGCCAACGGCGTGATCCTGGTCACGACGAAACGCGGCAAGGAAGGACGTCCGACGGTCACTTTCAAGGCTTCGGTCGGTATCACGCCGGACTGGGCTGTGAAGAACTTCGAGCCCGCTTCTGTCTATGACAATGTCAATGCACTCTATACCATCTTCCACGATGCGGCCACCCGTGTGGACGGTCTCAACGATGCCGAGGCGGCGGCGGATGCCGTCAGCATGCTGAACAGCCGTTGGAACCGTTTCGGCTATCAGTTGTCCACCACGGGTACGGGTGCATATGATCCCATCAAGATCGAAGCCCGCACCGATGGCCAGATCAAACGCGTCGACGCCAATGGCAACCTCGTCTTCTTCGACTGGATGGACGCCTATTTCCGCAAGGCCATCTATCAGACCTATGACTTGAGCGTGAGCGGCGGTACGAAGACCAGCAGCTACTATACTTCGTTCTCCTATACGAAAGACCAGGGCCGCGTCTATATCAACGGCTTCGACCGTCTGAGCGGTCGTGTGAACCTCAATCAGAAAGTCGGCAAGTTCTTCGAACTGGCTACCAACGTGGCTGTCGCAAGCACCAGCCGCACGGGCTTCAACGATACCATCAACAACTCCGACAACTATTTCATGCAGTCGGTCAACCTGCTGTGGCCCCTCTACTGGCCCGACAACTACAAGGATGGATCGCCGTGGACTTCGAGATACCAGAGCTACGGTTACAACCTGTTGTATTACAACAATCTGTGGGAAAACAAATCCAAGAGCCTGAAACTCTCCGTCAGCGAGACGGCGACAGTCAAGTTCACGGATTGGCTGAATTTCCGTACGGTCTTCTCCTATGACGACACGCGTTACCGCGACCACATCTATTACAGTCCCGAGCACTTCTCGGGCGCTTCCGATAACGGCCGCGTCAACGAGATGTCCACCATCTACCAGAAGATCGTCTCTTCCTCCACGCTGAATTTCAACAAGACCTTCGGCAACCACACGGTTTCGGCCCTCGTCGGTTTCGAGGCCGAGAAGAACCAGACCGACTTCCATCGTTCCACGGGTAAGGACCTTCCGGTCAGCGCCCTCCATACGGTGTCCACTGCCGGTTCCCTTGACGCCAGCGGCTACAGTTGGGGCAACTCGATGATGTCGATCCTTTCCCGTCTGGAATACAATTTCGGCGGCAAGTACTATGCATCGGCTTCCTTCCGTCGTGACGGCTCCTCCCGCCTGGGTCCGGATACCCGTTGGGGTAACTTCTGGTCCGTGGCCGCTTCCTGGCGCATCAGCGAGGAAGAATTCATGAAGAGCCAGGATGTCATCGACAATCTGCGTCTCCGTGCTTCCTACGGTGTCAACGGTACGCTGCCGAGCAGCAACTACGGCTGGCGCTCCCTGGCCGGTTACAGCTATCAGTATATGGGTTCCCCGGGCGGCGCCCTGATCAATGCGGCCGACGCCAACCTTTCCTGGGAGACGAGCTATACCTACAACCTCGCCCTTGAATTCGGTCTCTTCAACAACCGCCTGAGCGGTAGTGTCGAGTACTTCAACCGCGATTCGAAAGACCTGCTGCAGGACGTGCCGATCTCCACGATCACCGGCTTCTCCTCCACGCTGCAGAACATCGGTGAGATCAACAACCACGGTTTCGAGGTGGAAATCAACGGTGACATCATCCGGAACAACAACTTCCGCTGGAGTGCCGGCATCAATGCCTCCTTCATCCGTTCGCGGGTGACGAAGTTGTATGACGACGCCGACATCATCTGGTACGACCCGACGGGCGGCGACGGAAACACACAGTTCCTCTACCGCGTGGGCGAATCGACCCTGGCTATCTACGGCCGCGAATGGGCCGGTACCAATCCGGAGAACGGCGACAACCTCTGGTACTCCAACAACAGCAATGCGGACATGCAGCTCAACGGCCGCAACGTGGTGCTCGACTTCAATGACACCGACGAGGTCATCCTGGGCGATGCCAACCCCTTCGCATACGGTGGCATCAACACCGACATCGAATGGAAGGGCCTGACCCTTGGACTGAACTTCCTCTACAAGATCGGCGGCCAGATCTATGACGGTGCGGTGTACCGCCTGGCGGATGACGGTTATTTCTGGAACCGTATCCGCGGCAAGCAGTACCTGGACAATGTCTGGACCCCGACCAACCACAGCGGCATCTATCCGCAGCTCCGCGGCTGTGACCTTGAAGACGCCATGGAATACAGCTCCCGCTGGATGCATGACGGTTCGTTCCTCCGCCTGAAGACGGTTTCCCTTGGCTACAACCTGCCGACCAACGTGGTCCGCAAGATCGGCCTCGACAAGGCCCGCGTCTATTTCAACGGCAGCAACCTGCTGACCTTCTCCAAGTACAAATGGGCCGACCCGGAGGTCAACGCCTACGGAACCCGCGCCTTTGAGACTCCTATTGGAAAGACCTACACCTTCGGTATTGAACTCAGCTTCTAAAGGAACCCTCAAAAACATTGAATTATGAAAAGGATTTACAATATATTGCTCTCATTGGCCTGCATCCTGATGCTTGCCTCTTGCGAGAACTTCCTCGACATGGCTCCGACCAACCAGGCTGACTCCTCGACCTGCCTGACGAGTGCCCAGGATGCGCAGGTCATGCTGAACGGCCTGATCTACAACCTTACGTCCGCCAGTTACTATGGCCGTAACTTCCTGCTTTATGGCGACGCCAAGGGCGGTGACATGACCATCTATACGGGCGGCAACCCGGGTGACGCGCTCTACTATTTCAACCATTCCGCGTCCAGCGGCTCCTATTCGGGCTTCTGGTCAACGGGCTATTTCTGCCTCCTGCAGGCCAACAACATCATCGCCAACATCGAAAAGATGAAAGAGGAGGGGACCACTGAAAACCTCGACGATTACCTCGGCCAGGCGCTGACCATCCGTGCCCTGATCCATTTCGACCTGGTGCGCCTCTACGGCAAGCCGTATGACATGGACAAGAGCAGCGTCGGTATCCCGGTCGTCACCGCTCAGGTCAATGCGGCGGAGAAACTGCAGCGCGACCCGGTCGAGAAGGCCTACACCCAGATCGTCGCCGACCTCAACGAGGCTGCTCCGCTGCTTTCGAAGCGGGCCAGCCGCGGCTATGTGAACTACTATGCGAACCAGATGCTGCTCGGCAAGGTCTATCAGTATATGGGGAACCAGTCTTCCGCCCTCGCCGCGTTCGAGAACGTGATCAACAGCAATGTCTATACGCTCTATACGCCGGGCAACTGGGTGAATTCCTGGACCGGTGAATTCGGCAGCGAGTCAATCCTCGAGTTTGGTATCTATCCGAGCGAGCGCGACCTGGGTACCGGCAGTCTCGGCTGCTATTACATGCGCAAGGGCCACATCAATGCCGCCAATGGTAACTTCTATGCCAGCAAATACTGGATGGACATCATGGGCGAGAACGATGTGCGCTGGGGCGTGATGGACTGGGACCACTACTATAACGATTCCAGCGTGTCCGACAACATCCGCGCCCGTTCTCATTATGGAAAGGATTGCTGCTACAAGTATTCAGGCAGCACCAAACTCGCCGGCGACAAAGGCTCTTCCAATTATACGGCTGTCAACATCAAGGTGTTCCGTCTTTCCGAAGCCTATCTGCTCGCGGCTGAGGCGGCCCTGGCCGGCAACAATGCGGCCAAAGCGGCAGATTACCTGAATGCCATCGCCAAACGCAATCCCGATTACACGCCGTGGACCGCTTCGACTGTAACGGCTGAAGAGATCTACAAAGAGTACCGCCGCGAGTTCCTCTGCGAAGGCAAACTCTTCTTCGAGGCCTGCCGTCTGAACAAGACGCTCACCTTCGAAGACAATGCGTATTACGGTGCTACGGTGTCTTCCCGTCGCGGACTGACCATCGACCGCAACAACAACCTGTGCCGTCTCCCGATTTCGATCGACGAGATTCACACGAATCCCGACATTCAGCAGAATCCTGGCTACTCCGGAACGGAATAATAGAGATTACAAGCGATGAAGACGTTCCAGACTCCGATGGGCGCGCTGAAGGTCGAGGTGCTCGGCCACGCTTCTGTACGCTTCGACATAGGTGACAAGGTCATCTATGTCGACCCGTACAGCGAGGTCTGCGACTATGCAGGCCGGACCCCGGCCGACTTGATCCTCATCACGCACAACCACTACGATCATTACGATAAGAAAGCAATCGGCCCGATCGAGACCCCGCAGACGGCTTTCATCGTAAGCCAGAACGTGGGGCATGTGGACGCGCGTTATACCGTCCTGGCCAATGACGAGTATTGCTATTGGGAAGGCATCGGCATCTTTGCCGCCGAGGCCTACAACATCAACCGCCGCAATCCGCAGGGTGACCTCTTTCACCCGCGGGGCGTCGGCAACGGGTATGTGCTCGATTTCGACGGTTTCAAGGTCTATCTGGCCGGCGACACGGAACCGATTCCCGAGATGCAGGACCTGCCGCGGATCGATCTGGCCTTCCTGCCGAAAAATCTTCCGTACACGATGACGGACGCGGAGTTCATCAAGGCGGCGAACCTGATCAAGCCGAAGTATCTCTACGCGTACCACTATTTCGAGATCGACGTTCCGGCACTGAAAAAGGAGCTCGATCCTGCGATCGAACTCCTTAACTGACTTGGAAAAAGAGAGGGTGGCGCGCCACCCTCTCTTTTCATTCGATAAAACCGACGATCTGGCCCTTGACGACCTTCTCGCCCTGCTTGGCGTTGATCGAGACGATGCGGCCGCTCCGGAGGGCCTTGCATTCCTCGACGCCATAGTAGGCCTGGACCCAGCAGGCGGGTTTGCCTTCCTCGATCTTGGTGCCGATGGCCGGAGCGATGGACTCGCCCGACGGTTCGACAGTCCAGGTGAGGGTACCGGCAGCCGGCGTCTGGATCGGCTGGGCATTCGGATGCTGTTCGGTGTATTTCTCGATGTCGAAGGCAGGACGCTCAACGACCGGGCGCTCGACGATAATCGGGGCCCCGGCTTTCGCCCGGGCGGCTTCCAGATCGTTCTTGAAGCGTTTCTCGGCGGCACCGCTCTTGTAGTCGCGGTACTGCGTCGGGTGCATGGCGAGCTCGAAGAGTTCTTCGTCGTCGGGACCGAACTCCCAGCCGTTCTCCTTCATCTCCTTGCGATATTCGTCCATGTCGTCGGGATAGAGCGCCTGGACGTCGCCCTCGAAGAATTCGAAGCCCTGCTTGGCAGCGAGCTCCTTGATCTCCGGCGCCACCGGGCCCGGCAGCACGCCGCTCTTGCCCAGGATCATGCCCCAGATGCTCTTGTCGGTGAGGAGGCTGTAGCGCGGCTTGCCCTGCGCTTCGGCCATGATATTCATCAGGGCGATGTTCTTCACATACTGGCTGAACGGGGTCACCAACGGCGGGTAACCGACCTTCGGCCATACGTATTCCACTTCCTCGAACAACTTGACCACCAGGTCGTCCAGCGACACTTCGGGTTTGCCGTTGTTGCGCAGATACATGTTCACGGCCGGATGGACACCCTTGAGGTCGGCCATCATGGAACCCATCATGCCGCCCGGCAGGCCGCAGCCCACCAGCAGGGAGGTCAGGTGATGGTTGGTCGGCTCGATGAAGTAACCCAGGAAGTCGTCGATGAACTTCTGCGTGAGGGCGCGGGCTTCCATGTAGGCCTTCATGTTGATGTCCTTCACCTGGAAACCGGCATCCTTGAGCATCGCACGGATGGTGATCACGTCCGGATGGATCTTACCCCAGGAAAGCGGTTCCATGGCCACGTCGAGCACATCAACACCTGCCTTGGCGGCTTCCAGCATCGAAGCTACGGAGAAACCGGGGCCGGTGTGTCCGTGATACTGGATCACGATCTTCGGATGGTTCTTCTTGATGTTGGCGATGATCTGACCGATCGACCAGGGACGTCCGATACCGGCCATATCCTTGAGACAGATCTCCTGCGCGCCGGCTTCGATGAGTTTTTCGGCCAGTTTGGTGTAGTACTCCACGGTGTGGATGGGGGAGTAGGTGATACACAGGGAAGCCTGCGGGATCATGCCGCCTTCGATCGCATACTTGATGGAAGGGATGATGTTGTTGGCATCGTTCAGGCCGTCGAAGATGCGGGTGATATCGACGCCCTGGGCATGCTTGACCTTGTACATGAGTTTGCGCACATCAACCGGGCAGGGGTACATGCGGAGCGCGTTGAGGCCACGGTCCAGCATGTGTGTCTGGATGCCCGCCTTGTGGAGCGGCTCCGTAAAGGCGCGGACGGCCTTGTTCGGATTCTGGCCATAGAGGAGCTGGACCTGTTCGAACGCACCGCCGTTCGTTTCAACGCGGTCAAAGCAACCCATGTCGATGATTACTGGAGCTATTTCTTGGAGCTGGTCAACGCGGGCGGTGTATTTGCCGGATGACTGCCACATGTCTCGGTAAACGAGCGAAAATTTGATTTCACGAGCCATAGCGTAGGTTGTAAGTTATGATTTGTATGGTTTTTCCTCAAAACATTTTGCAAATATAGCGAAATAATCAAAGAAAAACAATATCTTTGCAGGTGCAAAACGGGCCTCCGTAGTTTAATGGATAGAATTTCAGATTCCGGTTCTGACGGTTGCGGTTCGATTCCGCACGGGGGTACGAAGCCAGGCGAAAGCCTGGCTATTTTTGTACCCCCTGAGACCCCTCGCAACTTCGTCGCGTCATTCACTCTTATAAAGATTTGGGCGGGTAGAGGGCGTCCCACCAGGAGGGGTCGTCCTGGAGGTACTTGGCGAACCAGGCCCAGATGGTGGATTGCCATTCGAGGCGCTTGGCGTAGTCCAGGATGTGGTGGTTCTGGTCCTTGACGGCCACCAGGGCGGTTTCTTTGCCCAAGAGTTTGAGGGCCGTGAAGAGCTGGATGCTTTCGTTGAACGGGACGTTCGTGTCGGCATCGCCGTGGATCAGCAGGATCGGCGTGTTGATCTTGTCGGCCAGATAGAGCGGGCTATGGTCCACATACAGTTCGCGGTCGGACCAAGGGTAGCTGTTCGCCATCGAGGTCTCACTGTAGGAATATCCCCAGTAGCCGAAGCCCCAGTAGCTGGTGTGGTCGCTGATGCCGGCATGGGAGACGGAGCAGGCGAAGCGGTCGGTGAGCGTGGGCAGGTACTGCGACATGAAACCGCCGTAGGAGGCGCCGATGCAGCCGATCTTCTCCGAATTGACGAAGGGGTGTTCCTTGCAGAATTGTTCCGTGCCTTCGATGATGTCCTGTGCCGGGCCGTTCCCGGCCGTGTTGACGTGCCGGGCCGACCATTCCTGGCCGTTGCCGGTGGCACCGGAAGGCACGGCGACGACATAGACGACATAGCCCAGGGCCGCGTAGGCGTGGTGCGGGTAGCGGCTTTCGAAGTTCCGGCCCGTGGGGCTGCAGCCGCCGTAGTAGTTCACGATCATCGGATATTTCTTCGAAGGATCGAAATCTGGCGGGAGATAGAAGCGGCCATACACGGTCTCACCCTTGGAATTCTTGAAATTCCAGGCTTGGCAACTGCCCAGTTTGACATCCTGGAGGATGGTTGCACTGAGGTCTTCCTGCAGGACGCTCTGGCCGTTGCGGGTATCGAGCAGATATCGCCTGTCGGAGTTCGAGGCGCTCTGTCCATACCAGGCCAGGGAGGGGCTGGCTGCCGCCAGACTGAATCCTTTCACCATATCTTCCTGTGTTTCGAGCCGGGTAATCTTTCCGTTGCGGGGATTCAGCCGGTAGAGATCGACGCGGTCGCGATTCTCGGCCGTTAGGTAGATCTGCCCGTCTGCCCGGCTCCACTCGGCGTTGCTCACACAGGGATCAAAATCCTTGGTGACAGGCCGGATCTTCCGCGTGGCAAGATCCATCAGGTAGAGCTGGATATCGGTCATGCTGGGCGTCTGCCCTTTTCGGACCTTCATTCCGATGCCCCCGAAAGCTTCCGGCGAGCCGCCGAGCAGGACCTGTTGACCGTCGGGTGAGAAAGCCGCCTGCTGCATGAAGCCGTCGCGGTCCACCAGTTTCTCGGCCTGCAGGGTTTCCATATCCAGCAGATAGAGGGTGGAGACGGTCGTAGGCCGCTGTGTGAGCCTTTCTTCGCTGACCATCAGCAGGCCTTTCTTTCCATCCGCCGACACATCGTTCAGCCAGGCATTGTGATAGCCATACGCGAGCCGCTGCATCACACCGGTTTTCAGATCGTAGCGGGCCGGATAGGAGCGGCTGCGCCAGCCGGGCTGGCGGTCATCAGGCGTCAGGATCTGGTAGATATTGTCTTTCTCTTTGGGGCCTTCTTCTGACTTGGAATAGAGCAGACAGTCTTCGGTGGGCCCAAATTGGAAGAAACCTTCCGGAATGGCTTGGGCCAGGGTCTCTTCCTGCCCCGTGGCGGGATCCACGGTGATGAGCCGGATGCCCGCATCCTCTTTCCGGGTCAGGTAGTATTTGTTGGATACCGGCATCCACGCGAGACGCTCCTGGGTCCGGAGCACAACCCGTCCGGTGGCCGTTTCGGACAGTTGGCAGAACCGCTCCGTTCGACCGCCTTCCCGTGTGGTGGTATAGTTGGTGATCAGCCACTTGCCGTCGGGTGACAGGGAAACGCCGGAAAAACGGGTTCCCAGCAGGACATCTTTCATCCCGTAGCGGTGCTTCCCGTCTTCCCGGTACGAGAGGACCCCTTCGGCCGGCGTTTCAAGGGTAACCTTCAGGGACGGTTTCTTCCCGGCGGCGGCCAGGTATTTGATTTCGGCCTGGTGCGTGCCGGGAGCGAGCTTGAGCGTCCCTTCCGCTTTCTTGCCGTCGACGAACAGGCAATGGCCTTCCATTTCTCCCGTAACCGTGATGGTCACAGGAGCGAACCGGGCGTTTTCAAACGCGAAAGAAACCAGGCCAACCGACAAGCGATCGCAAGCGGGCAGGTCTTCCCCGGCACAGGGTGTCGAGGCTGCCAGGCCCTCTTTCGAAAAGGACGCTTCGAGGAATGACTTCGCATCGAAGGCCTTTGACTGGACATCGACGGAATCGACCAGGAAGGGGGTCTGGACGGGGAAAGGTCCGACATGGCGGAATTGACGGACGGTGATCGTCTCTGCTCCAGCGGTCAGGAAGAAACAGAGCGCTACGAGCGTAGCGGGAAGCATTTTTCTCATAAATACAAGGAATTTTCTACGAAGATACGGAATTATCCGTAAACAAATATTATTACTACCTTTGCGGCGGATTTCAAAAAACGATCTTTCGATGAAAAAAGCATATGTATTTCCGGGACAGGGATCCCAGTTTTCCGGCATGGGACACGAACTATATGTGCGTGATCCCCAAGCCCGGGATTTGTTCGATGCAGCCGACAGCATCCTGGGTTTCGGCCTGCGCGAGATCATGTTCAGCGGCACGGCCGATGACCTGAAAGCCACGAAAGTGACGCAGCCGGCCGTTTTCCTCCACTCCGTGGCGGCGTTCCTCTCCTGCGGTGCCAAGCCGGATATGACCGCCGGCCATTCGCTCGGCGAGTTTTCCGCCCTGGTCGCGGCAGGCGCCCTCGATTTTGAGGATGCCCTCCGGCTCGTCGCAGCCCGCGCCTTCGCCATGCAGCGCTGCTGTGAGGCCGTGCCCGGTACGATGGCTGCCATCATCGGTGGTGACGCGACGATGATCGAGGAGGTTTGCAGCCAGGTTTCCGGTGTGGTGATTCCGGCCAACTACAACAATGACGGCCAGATCGTGATCTCCGGCGAAGTGGCGGCTGTCCAGGCTGCTTGCACTGAACTCAAGGCACGCGGCGTCAAGCGGGCGCTGCCACTCCAAGTAGGTGGCGCCTTCCATTCCCCGCTGATGGAGCCCGCCCGGCAAGAACTCGCTGCCGCTATTGAAGCCACGCAGTTCCACACGCCCCGCTGCCCGATTTACCAGAATGTGGATGCCCTGCCGCACACCGATCCCGATGAGATCCGGCACAATCTGCTGATGCAGCTCACTTCTCCGGTGCGCTGGACCCAGACCGTCAAGAACATGGTGGCGGACGGCGCGGTTTCTTTCACCGAGGTGGGACCCGGCACGGTTTTGCAAGGTCTGGTGCGGAAAATTGCACCGGAAGGTACAGAAATTGCGGGGATTGCTTAAATTCTTTGTATCTTTGTAAGTTAGAATATTCATTAACCCTTATAGTCGTATGGCAAAAGAAAAAAAATTCATCACCTGTGATGGCAATTTCGCCGCGGCTCACGTAGCGTATCTTTTCAGTGAGCACGCGGCTATCTATCCGATTACCCCGTCTTCTACGATGGCGGAACTCGTGGACGAGTGGGCCGCTTTCGGCAAGAAGAACATGTTCGGCGAGACTGTCAAAGTCACCGAGATGCAGAGTGAAGCCGGTGCCGCCGGCGCTGTGCATGGCTCTCTCCAGGCAGGCAGCCTGACCACCACTTTCACTGCGTCCCAGGGTCTTCTCCTGATGATCCCCAACATGTACAAGATGGCGGGCGAACTGCTGCCGACCGTTTTCCATGTTTCGGCCCGTACCCTCGCTTCGCAGGCTCTCTCC
>JAEEGF010391345.1_pt1 | contig 33497 bp, 29 predicted proteins | sample 9134171 | NCBI WGS metagenome assembly JAEEGF01 (sample SAMN16246542, study PRJNA631951) | gut metagenome | biome: gut microbiome; feature: rumen; material: AP-attached | host: Bos | place: Iran: Karaj | collected 2018-10
GCCTGCCTTGAAAGCGAGTGCCGTAACAAGGAATGTCTTTTCTACATCACGGACATAAAGTGGAATGATAGGGCTCTCGGTGTCACCAATCTCGAAACCTTCCTCGCGGAAACGCTTCAGTGCATAGTTGGTAACCTTCCACAGTGCCTCAATGCGCTCGGGCTCCTTCTGGATGATGTGCAGCGCCTCCATAGCTGCAGCTGTGGCAGCTGGCGTGTTGGATGCCGAGAAGATATAGGTGCGACAGGTGTGGCGCAGGAAATTGATGGTGTCCCAATCGGAAGCAATGAAACCACCGATAGAAGCCAGCGACTTAGAGAAGGTACCCATGATGAGGTCAACCTCGTCAGTGAGTCCGAAGTGGTCGCAAACACCACGTCCCTGGCGTCCGAAAACACCGATACCGTGAGCCTCGTCCACCATGATTGAGCAATTATACTTATGCTTCAGCTCTACTATCTCAGGCAGCTTGGCTAAGTCGCCCTCCATTGAGAACACACCGTCAACGACAATCAGTTTGATGGCATCGTATGGCAACTTCTGAAGCACGCGCTCCAAATCGTCCATATCGTTGTGCTTGTAGTGCAACTGCTTGGCAAACGACAAACGGCGTCCATCCACGATGGATGCGTGGTCGCGATCATCACAGATGATGTAGTCGTCCTTACCAACAACCATTGCCAATACACCCTGATTGACAGAGAATCCCGTTGAGAAGCAAAGACAATCGTCTTTACCGATAAACTCTGAGATTTCCTTCTCCAACTGAACGTGCAAATCAAGTGTTCCGTTCAAGAAACGGCTTCCAGCACATCCAGAACCATATTTGTCGAGTGCTGCCTTAGCGGCATCAATGATGCGCTGATCACCGGTTAAACCTGTGTAAGCATTAGATCCGAACATGAGCACTTTGTGGCCGCCCATTTCTACTTCCGTACCCTGTTTTCCCTCAATAGCGCGGAAATAAGGGTAAACGTCAGCCTCCATAAACTTCTGCGGTTCACGGTAGTGCTTGTACTTTTCTTGTAACTGTCCCATTCCGAAATTTTGGTATAGTTTTTTAATATATTCTCGTTTTCAGACTGCAAAGGTACACAAAAAATATAAATTAGTGCATATTTTATAAGATAAATTGTAAATTTATAGAAATTTTGTTCAAATATGTCGGATAATTACCACGTTTTTATTACTTTTGCAAAGAATATGAGCGAAAAGAAACGTATAACATTCATCGTTAATCCAATTTCGGGTGGTTATCAGAAAGAAGAAATCATCGAGATGATCAACGAGGAGATGGATCTTGACCGGTTTAAAGTCGACATCCGGATAACGGAATTTGCCGGGCACGCCGTTGAGATAGCCCATCAATGCGCAGCAGAATGTGTAGATATCGTAGCTGCCGTGGGTGGCGACGGTACGGTGAACGAGGTGGCACGAGCACTGACGCACACCCAGACGGCTCTGGGCATTGTGCCTTGCGGTTCGGGCAACGGTCTGGCTCGCCATCTGTGCATCCCGATGAATACGCGTAAGGCACTTCGTATTCTAAACGAGTGTGTCATCATGCCATTCGACTACGGAGTGGTGAACGATATTCCTTTCTTCTGCACCTGCGGTATGGGGTTCGACGCTTTTATTTCACTCAAATTTGCCGAAGCAGGCAAACGTGGTCCTATCACTTATGTAGAAAACGTGCTGAAAGAGGGGCTGAACTATCAACCCGAGACCTACGAAGTGGAGGACGAGACGGGAGCTCACCGATACAAGGCGTTTCTCATTGCCTGTGCCAATGCCTCGCAATATGGCAACAACGCCTATATTGCCCCCGAGGCATCTATGCGCGACGGTGTGCTGGATGTTATCATCATGGAGCCCTTCGACGCGCTGGAAGCTCCACAGATCAGTATCGACCTGTTTAACAAGACGCTCAGCAACAATTCAAAAATCAAGCACTTCCAGACGCGCAAGATTCATATTCATCGCCAACAGCCGGGAGCCATCCATTACGACGGCGACCCCATTATGACTGATCCTGACGTTGACATTCACATTGAGCATTTAGGACTTCGCATTGTCACCAATCCCGAGGCTACCGAAGACCAGTCACAGCCCAATCCCGTACTGAATGCCTTCAGCGATTTCTTTAATAATATAAATAATGTTCGCGAGGATATCGAGAAAGGAGGTCGCAAGATACAGGCCATCAACAAGCTGATGCTCCGTAAATTGTCGAAGTTATAATGCAGTTCATCATTATCTTCATCGTATTAGCATGTGCCATAGGATATGCTGCCTGGCGTATTTACAAAGCACTCTCTGCCCCACCCGACCCATGTGCCGGTTGTCAGGGATGTGCCCTAAAAAACAGGCGAAAATGCCCGAATTGTTAAAAAATTGCTAAGTGAGTGCAAATTTTTCTCTTTTCGCTTTCCACTTTTACTTTTTTTGTGTATCTTTGCATCCGCTAAGACAAAACGGTGCCTTGGATGAGTGGCTTAGTCAACGGTCTGCAAAACCGTCTACGGCGGTTCGAATCCGCCAGGCACCTCCAGCAAAAATCCCGGAACGAATTGTTTCGGGATTTTTTTGTGAGAAATGGCTATGAAAAACTTGGCACGATATTTGCAAGGAGATGGGCAGAAGCAAAAAACAATAAACATATAAGAGTATGCAAAAAGGTAATATCGGGGTTACGACTGAGAACATTTTCCCCGTCATCAAAAAGTTTCTCTATTCAGATCATGAGATTTTCCTGCGCGAGATGGTGAGCAACGCTGTGGACGCTACACAGAAGTTGAAGACACTGAAGGAACAAGGTGAGTTCAAGGGCGAACTGGGCGATTTAACCGTTCACGTAAACTTGGATGCCGACAAGGGTACCATCACCATCAGCGACCGAGGTATCGGTATGACCGAGGAGGAGATTGACAAGTATATCAACCAGATAGCCTTCTCGGGTGTGAACGACTTCCTGGAGAAGTATAAGGACAATGCCAACAACATTATCGGACATTTCGGACTGGGTTTCTACTCTTCGTTCATGGTTTCAAAGAAAGTGGAGATTGTGACCCGTTCGTATAAGGACGACGCCAAAGCTGTGAAATGGAGTTGTGACGGCAGTCCTGCCTACGAAATCGACGAAGCTGAGAAGGAGGATCGCGGTTCGGACATCATCCTGTATCTGGACGACGACTGCAAAGAGTTTCTGGAGAAGCAGAAAATTCAGGAACTGCTGAACAAATACTGTAAGTTTATGGCTGTGCCCATTGCATTCGGCAAGAAGCAGGAGTGGTCGAGCGACGAGAAGAAAATGGTGGATACCGCCGAGGATAATATTATAAATAATGTGGAGCCCCTGTGGACGAAAGCTCCATCGGCACTGAAGGACGAGGACTACAAGTCGTTCTACCGTACACTCTACCCCATGAGCGACGAGCCGATGTTCTGGATTCACCTGAATGTGGACTACCCCTTCAACCTGACGGGTATTTTATATTTCCCACGCATCAAGTCGAACATCGACCTGCAGCGCAACAAGATTCAGCTGTATTGCAACCAGGTGTTTGTGACCGACCAGGTGGAGGGTATCGTGCCTGAGTTCCTGACACTGCTGCACGGTGTGATTGACTCACCGGACATTCCTCTGAACGTGAGCCGTTCGTACCTGCAGAGCGACCGTGACGTCAAGAAGATTTCGACCTATATCACCAAGAAGGTGGCAGACCGTCTGCAGAGCATCTTCAAGGAAGACCGTAAGGCCTATGAGGAGAAATGGGACGATCTGAAGCTCTTCATCAACTACGGAATGCTGAGCGAGGAAAGTTTCTACGATCGTGCCAAGGAGTTTGCGCTGATGAAGGACACCGACGGCAAATACTTCACATTTGACGAATACAAGACACTCATCGAGGGTGCACAGAAGGATAAGGACGACATGCTGGTTTATCTGTATGCCACTGACAAGGAGGAGCAGTACTCATACATCCAGGCTGCCAAGGACAAGGGCTACTCCGTGCTCCTGTTGGACGGTCAGCTCGACGTACCTGCCATTCAGATGCTGGAGCAGAAATTCGAAAAGAGCCGCTTTACACGAGTGGATGCTGACATTGTAGAGCGACTGATTGTCAAGGATGACACACCAAAGACAGAACTGTCAGAAGACGAGACTGCCAATTTGTCATCGGTATTCCGCTCGCAGATGCCTAAGATGGAGAAGACGGAATTCATGATTGAGGTGCAGTCGCTGGGTGCCGACGCCCGTCCTGTCATGATGACGCAGAACGAATATATGCGCCGTATGAAGGAGATGAGCCGTTTCCAGCCGGGAATGAACTTCTATGCCCAGATGCCCGACTCGATGAATCTGGTGCTGAATGCCGACCACCCATTGGTGAAAGGCGTATTGGCTGACTGCAAGTCGGCTACCGAGGAGGCCCTGAAACCTGTTGAGAGCGAACTGAAAGGACAGGAAGCCCGTCTGGCTGCCATCCGTCAGGCTCAGGAGAAGAAAAAGGCCGACGAACTCACTCAGGAGGAGAAGGACGACAAGGCCAACACCGAGAAGGCCGTTCAGGAGCAGAAAGACAAGAAACAGCAGATTCTTGCCGATTATGCGAAGGGCAACTCAATAGTGCACCAACTCATCGACCTCGCCCTGTTGCAGAACGGTATGCTGAAGGGCGAAGCACTGGATAAGTTCTTGAAGCGCAGTATTGAACTGATTAAGTAATAAACCCCGGTTACAGGGCGGCTTTACGGTATGACATCAACGTCGTCATGATTGATGAAAATGTAGTCGTGACCCGTTTTCAGAACGTAATAGCCGTCCTGTAGCAATTCATACTCGTCAGCGATGATGGTGCCTTTCTCTACGAATCCGTAGGGTACATACTTAGGACCTTCATCGCTATAATTATCGGTATAGAGCGACGTAATCTCTTTCTTAGCCACCAGTTTGGGTTGGCCATTTTGGGAATACCAGTTTTGGGTTCCCATATATTTTGTATAAACCCAACCTACGGTGTTCTCTACCCTGACCTTGCTCCACTGCTTACCATACTCCAGCAGGATGCCACGCCCCAATCCGTGAAATGCCAAAGGGAGCGTGGTCAGCACCATACCCTTGCTGGAAGGCAGGGCGCGGACATTCAGAAAACCATCGTCGGAGGTTGCGTAACACACCGTCAGCACATTCTGCGACCAGAGCGCTGTGCTCAAGAAAAACACAAAAAGGGAAAAGAAAATACGTTTCATCATTGTTTTAAGATTTACTATTGACGCTGCAAATATAAAGAAATATATGAAAAGTTCCAAATAAATTTGGATTTTATCGTAAAACTTCGTACCTTTATCCCCATGAATGAGCTAAAAGTCACTATCTACCAGCATGCGTCAGAGTTGCCACCAATGACGGCGAGCAATTATTTCCACAGTCCGGAACTGATGGAACTCTGCGAGAAGACACCACGCATGAAGCCCTATATGGCTGTTGTGTCGCTGGCTGACGGTACGGTAGTGGCTCACATGCTGGCTATCGTCTATCAGCGCCGGACGTGGCTTCCACCTTTTTTATATAGTCATGTCAGAGTGATGGGCGAAGGCGTCTATCACCAGACCTCAGGAGAATTCAATGCGCAATACCTGTTCGGACGGATGGCAGAGGCTCTGACCGAGCGCTTGCAGAACCATTCGCTGTATATAGAATTCAGTCACCTGTCGCAAAAGATGTTTGGTTATAAGGACCTGAAGCGACTGGGATTCTTCCACGTGAAATGGATGAACATTCACAATTCGCTGCATAGCAAAACACCCGAGGAACGCATTGTGGAACGACAACAGAAACGCATAGAGGCAGCTCTGGAACGTGGAGCCGAAACAAAACTCGTAGAAACAGAAGAGGAGTTTCAGGAGTTCTCGAAACTGTTGCGCCGACACAACTGGTTGAAGCCTCGCCGCTATCTGCCTGTGGACGATTTCTTCAAGGGAATGATGAAAAGCAACCGCTGCAGGCTGTTTATCACCAAAGCCCATGATAAGGTCATAGGATGTTGTGCCTGTGTGAACTCCGAAAACGACACTTATTTGTGGTATTCCGCCTCACTGAGAAAGAGCTATGCATTGTTCCACCCTAATGCCGTCACTATTTGGAGTGCCATCAAACATGCCCACCAAGAAGGCCGACAGCACTTCCGCTTTATCGATGTGGGGCTGCCCTATCGCCGTAACCCCTATCGTGACTTCATTCTCAGTTTCGGAGGCAAGGAGGTGACTGCCTTCCGTTGGTTCCGCACCAGCATCCGATGGGTCAATGCCTTCGCATCGTGGTGGTGGAGGGAGTGAGAGAATTGATAATTGACAATTGAGAATTGAGAATTGGGAATGGTGGGGAGGTAATAAATCGGGAATTTTTGCGTTATTATTGTGATGAAACGTAAATATTGCATTCTCACAATCATATTTTGCCTGGTCAGCATGATGGCCAAGGCACAGTCGTTTATCCTCTCTGGAAAGGTAAGCGACGAAGACGGTAATGGTATTGAACTGGCTACTGTCAGCTGTCTGGAGCAGGGCGCTGTGACGGTGGCAAACCTGAAAGGTGAATATACGCTGAACCTGAAGTCGGCAGACTCGGTGGTGGTGAAATTCTCAATGGTAGGTTTTCAGACTCGCACCCGTGTGCTGCGTCGCCCCAAAGGTAAACAGCGACTGCTTGTCACACTGCATCCGATGGAGTCGCTGGACGAGGTGGTAGTCACTGAGAAACGCCGTCAGACTACGGGAACCGACCAACTGGACACCAAGAATCTCAGACAGACGCCCTCGACAACAGGTAATGCCGTTGAGGAACTGGTGCAGCAGCAAGCCGGTGTTTCTACCCACAACGAACTGTCGAGCCAATATAACGTAAGAGGCGGTTCGTTCGACGAGAACTCCGTATATATCAACGGCACTGAGGTCTATCGTCCGCTACTCATCAGAAGCGGACAACAGGAAGGACTCTCCGTCATTAACAGTGATATGGTGGAAAAGATTGGTTTCTCGTCAGGTGGATTTGAAGCCAAATACGGCGACAAGATGTCGAGCGCCCTGGATATCCAGTATCGGAAACCTACCCGACTGGAAGGTAATCTGCAGGCTTCACTGCTGGGCGGTAGCATCTTTCTGGGCTACGGCAACAAGAAATTCTCGATGAGTCACGGTTTGCGCTATAAGACCAACCGCTATTTGCTGGGCTCGCTGGAGACAAAGGGTGAATACAGGCCTAACTTCCTCGACTACCAAACGTATATTACATGGAGCCCCAACAAGCGGTGGGACGTGGACTTTATCGGTAATATCTCAGAGAACCACTATAACTTCAAGCCCAGCGACAGGGAGACTTCGTTCGGAACAATGCAGGACGTGAAGTCGTTCAAGGTGTATTTCGACGGACAGGAGAAGGATATCTTCCGCACACTCTTCGGAACAGCATCCATCACCTATCATCCCACAGAAAAGACGAACGTCAAATTGCAAGTTGCTGCCTTCCATACGAAAGAGCAGGAGACATACGACATTCAGGGACAATACTGGCTGGACGACACACAGACGCAGGAGAACCTGGGTGTGGGAACTTATATGGAACATGCCCGCAACTATCTGACAGCGAATGTGCAGAGCGTCAAACTAACTGTCAACCACAAAGCTAAGCGTCACGACATAGCTGGGGGATTCACCATGAAGTGGGAAGAAATAGAGGAGAACGCAAGGGAATATGAGATGCGAGACTCCAGCGGATATAGTATTCCACATACTGGCAAACGACTGGATATGATCTACTCGCTGGCTTCGAAGAACAAGATTTCGAGTACCAGACTGGAGGCTTATCTGCAAGACACCTACCGATTCCAAACAGGTAGCGGCGAAAAGCCTAACTTGTGGACGTTGAACATGGGTGTGAGACTGGCTAACTGGAGCTATAACAAGGAAACCATCATCTCGCCACGCGTCTCGCTGGCCCTGATTCCGTCCTTCAACGAAGATATGACTTTCCGTCTTTCTACAGGACTCTACTATCAGGCACCTTTCTATAAGGAGCTGCGCGATACAACGACAATTAACGGAAGGACTATCGTCACACTGAACCAAGACATCAAGAGTCAGCAGTCCATCCATATCGTGGGAGCCTTCGACTATCGCTTCCGCCTGGCCAACCGTCCTTTCCGCTTTACTGCAGAGGCCTACTATAAAATATTGCGTAACCTCGTGCCTTATAACGTGCAGAACATGAAAGTGGTGTATTACGGAGAAAATCTTGCCAAGGGACACGCTGCAGGACTCGACCTGAAACTATACGGAGAATTCGTACCCGGCACTGACTCGTGGCTGACATTCTCTGTCATGAGCACCCGTCAGACCATCAACGGTATGAGTGTGCCGCTGCCTACAGACCAGCGATGGGGCGTCAACCTGCATTTCACTGACTACTTCCCCGGTACACAACGCTGGAAGATGACCCTGCGACTGGCTTTTGCCGACGGACTGCCCTTCGGTGCCCCACACCGTGGACTGGAAAAACAACAGTTCCGTGCACCAGCCTATAAACGCGCTGACATAGGTATGAGTTTCCTGGCTTACCACAACGAGAACCGAACCACCTTCGGCGTACGACGCATCTGGGTGAGTGCCGAGGGACTCAACATCTTCGGTATCTCAAACGTCAACAGTTACTATTGGGTTACCGACGTCACCAATCAGCAATATGCCGTTCCAAACTACCTGACAGGAAGACAAATCAACGGAAAAGTGATTGTTGAGTTTTAATAATGCTTAATTCTTAATTCGTAATTCTTCTTTCTGAATTAATTGTAGTAACTTTGCACCTTAGTAATTTCAAACTCAAATAATTTAGATATGAAGATTTCACACATTGAGCATCTGGGCATTGCCGTTCAGAGCATTGAAGAGAGCCTGCCATTCTTTGAGAATGTGCTGGGGCTGAAGTGTTATGCAGTAGAAACCGTTGAGGATCAGAAGGTAAAGACTGCCTTCCTGAAGTGCGGTGAGGTTAAACTCGAACTCCTGGAGCCAACATCTCCTGAGAGCACCATCCAGAAGTGGATTGACAAAGGCAACAAGGGCGTTCATCACGTAGCCTTCTGCATTGAGGACGGTGTAGCAAACGCTTTGGCTGAGGTCAGCGAGAAGGGTGTGCGCATCATTGACGAGAAGCCCCGTAAGGGTGCTGAAGGTCTGAACATCGCCTTCCTGCATCCAAAATCAACTGCCGGTGTATTGACTGAACTGTGCGAGCACCCGGAGTGATTTAAATTGAGAATTGAGAATTGATAATTGAGTAATCGTCGTAAAACGCTTTTACAAAGCGAAGCGACTAAAAGAATTGATAATTAAACAACAAAATGAGTAAGCAATTAGAGAAAATCAAGAAGCTTATCGAGAAGCGCGAACAAGCTCGCCTCGGAGGTGGTGAAAAAGCCATTCAAAAGCAGCACGACAAAGGAAAATATACTGCCCGTGAGCGCATTGAGATGCTGCTCGACAAGGGCTCGTTTGAAGAGTATGACATGTTCAAGGAGCACCGCTGCCATAACTTCGGTATGGAGAAGAAGCAGTTCCTTGGCGACGGTGTCGTAGCTGGTAGCGGTACGATTGACGGCCGCTTGGTATTCATCTTCGCACAGGACTTCACTGTTCATGCCGGTTCTCTGTCAGAGACCATGAGTCAGAAGATTTGCAAGGTGATGGATATGGCTATGAAGATGGGTGCTCCTGTCATTGGCATCAACGACTCAGGCGGTGCTCGTATTCAGGAAGGTATCAACGCGCTGGCAGGCTATGCTGAGATTTTCGAACGTAATATCCTGGCCTCTGGTGTTATCCCACAGATCAGTGGTATCTTCGGTCCTTGTGCAGGTGGTGCCGTTTACTCCCCTGCCCTCACCGACTTCACCCTGATGATGGAAGGCACATCATACATGTTCCTGACTGGTCCTAAGGTTGTAAAGACTGTTACCGGCGAGGATATCGACCAAGAGCATCTGGGAGGTGCCAGTGTACACGCCTCTAAGAGTGGTGTGACTCACTTCACTGCCAAGACTGAGGAAGAAGCCGTTGTGATGCTGAAGACGCTGTTGAGCTATATTCCTTCCAACAATATGGAGCTGGCTCCACGTAAGAAGTGTACCGACCCCATCGACCGTCTGGAGGATTCGCTGAACGAGATTATTCCAGAGAACCCCAACGAGGCTTATGATATGTATAAGGTGATTAGCGCTGTCGTTGACGACAATGAGTTCTTCGAGGTTCAGCCTAAGTTTGCCAAGAATATCATCGTTGGTTTTGCACGCTTCAACGGACAGAGCGTTGGTATCGTAGCCAACCAGCCTTCATGCTACGCTGGTGTTCTCGACGTTAACGCTTCTCGTAAGGGTGCTCGTTTCGTACGTTTCTGCGACGCTTTCAATATTCCTATCGTATCACTGGTTGACGTACCTGGATTCCTGCCTGGAACAGGTCAGGAGTACAACGCTGTCATCCTGCACGGTGCCCAGTTGCTGTATGCATACGGAGAGGCTACAGTGCCCAAGATTACTGTTACACTGCGTAAGTCATACGGTGGTAGCCATATCGTTATGGGTTCGAAGCAGTTGCACACCGACCTCAACTACGCATGGCCATCAGCTGAGATTGCCGTTATGGGTGCCTCTGGTGCTGCTGCTGTGCTCTATGCCAAGGAAGCAAAGGCTAAGAAAGAGGCTGGCGAAGATGTTAAGGCATTCATCGCAGAGAAGGAGGAAGAGTACAACGAACTCTTCGCTAATCCTTATCAGGCTGCCAAGTATGGTTATATCGACGATGTGATTGAACCACGCAACACGCGTTTCCGCATCTGTCGTGCTTTGGCCCAGCTGGCTACCAAGCGTGATGCTCTGCCCGCTAAGAAGCATGGTAACATTCCTATGTAATTGAGAATTGACAATTGACAATTGAAAATTGAGAATTGACAATAAATCATTATGAATAAAAATGAAGTATATGCAGCCATAGCTCTTGCTCTTCATGAGTTCAAAGGCAATAACGTCCACGACAAGGAAACTGGTATCATCACGATTCAGGAAAAGAACACACAGTGGAATGGTTATGCCCAGACTATGACTTTGCATCCCTAAAAAGAAGACACTATGAAGAAAGATTATAAGTATACCATTAATGGCAATAAATACGAAGTTGCCATTGGGGATATTATAGAAAACATCGCGACAGTCACTGTAAACGGTGAGGAATACAAGGTGGAACTGGAACCGGAGCCCGTTGAGGAGAAGAAGGTGGTAGTAAAGCCTGTTGCCCAGCCCAGTCAGCCGGCAGCTGCCAGCGAAGCCAGTGAGACAAGTTCGGCAAATAGCGCTTCCGGCGACGCCGTAAAAGCTCCACTGCCCGGCGTCATTACTGAGATTTGCGTCAATGTGGGTGACGAAGTGAAGGCAGGCGACACTGTTGTGGTATTGGAAGCCATGAAGATGGCCAACAATATCGAAGCTGAAAAGGACGGTAAGATTACTGCTATCTGCGTAAATCCCGGTCAGACTGTTATGGAAGACGATGCACTCGTAGTGATTGGATAAAAACAGAAAAGATAACCTGAAAAAGAAAAGGCTGCTCAATTCAGAGTAGCCTTTCTTTTTAACTTATAACTTATTGCCTGCCTTCGGGAACACCACATGGGGCTGAAAAGTCTTGGCTTCTTCAAAATCCATCATGGCATAGGAGATAATGATACAGACATCACCTACTTGCACTTTGCGAGCTGCAGCACCGTTCAGACAAATACAGCCACTGCCCCGCTCACCTTTTATGATATAGGTCTCAAAGCGCTCTCCATTATTGTTGTCAACTACCTGAACCTTCTCGCCAGCTATCAGATTGGCAGCATCCATTAAATCCTCATCAATGGTGATACTCCCCATATAGTTGAGATTAGCCTCAGTAACTGTAACACAATGGAGTTTCGATTTCAATACTTCTATCATCATTTCTGTTTCCTCTTTGACAATTTATGATTTATACTTGATGTGATCAATCAGACGAATAGGAGTCTTACCGCAATAGACGGTAATGCAGCCTACTACATAAGGAGAATCGTCCCAGCTGGAAACTTCCTGCAACGTATTACCATCAACGATAGAGAAATACTCCACGTCGAGGCCATCCACACTATTAATATCTCCGACAACCTTGTCGTGAGTTTCCTTAACAGTATGATTCTCAGCAAATTTCAAGCTTTCCTTTAAAGCTTTATAAATAGTGGGGGCAATGGCTCTTTCGTCGGGCGAAAGAAGGGTGTTACGTGAACTCTTAGCCAAGCCGTCTTTGTCACGAATAATGTCGCACTCAACAATCTGAACCTTTATGCCGAGCTGACGAACCATCGCCTTCACAACTGCAATCTGTTGCCAGTCTTTCTCTCCGAAATATGAACGGGTGGGCTTCACAATATAGAACAGGCGACTGACCACTTGGCACACACCATTGAAATGGCCCGGACGATGGGCACCCTCCATAACGGTAGATATTGGTGGGAACTCAAACTGACGCGTATCGGGTGTAGGATACATTTCCTCGACAGACGGAGCCAAGACGTAGTCGGCTCCACACTCCTCGAGCAATTTGCAATCCGCATCAAGTGTACGAGGATAATTCTTCAGGTCGTTCTTGTCGTTAAACTGATTTGGGTTGACAAATACAGAGACAACAGTTATCCCGTTTTCTTTCACACTACGCTTCACCAAGGAGGCATGTCCTTCGTGCAGTGCGCCCATAGTAGGAACTAATCCGATTTCCTTTCCTTTTTTGCGATCCTCAAAAAGTTGGTTTTGGAGGTCAACAATCTTATTGAATACTTTCATTTTCTTATTGGGTTGTATACAAATCGGGTGCAAAATAACAACTTTTTTATCAAATAAGGAAAAAATATCGTAAAAATATGCCAAATTAGTGACTAAAAATCTTTAAAAATGCACGAAAGTGCTGATTTGTGAATAATTTTTCGTACCTTTGCACGGATAAAAGATACAATATGGCAAAGAAGATTCTGTTCATCAATCAAGAGATTGTTCCTTATGTTCCTGATAGCGAATTGGCCCTGATGGGAAAAGCACTCCCACAGGTGATGCAGGAAGGTGGTCACGAGATTCGCACGTTTATGCCTAAATGGGGCAATATCAACGAACGTCGCGGACAGTTGCATGAGGTCATCCGCCTGTCAGGTATGAATCTGATTATCGACGATACCGACCACCCGCTGATTATCAAGGTGGCTTCTATCGCACAGACACGTATACAGGTATACTTTATCGATAACGACGATTATTTTTCAAAGCGTCAGATGACGATAGACGAGAATGGCGTTGATTATGCCGACAACGGTGAGCGTGCCATTTTCTTCGCACGCGGTGTACTTGAGACAGTGAAGAAACTGCGTTGGGTGCCCGATATCATTCACGTTCAGGGCTGGATGGGAGCTGTAGTGCCCCTCTATATCAAGACCGCCTATCATGATGAACCGTCGTTTGCCGAAACCAAAGTGGTTACCTCGCTCTTTACAAAGAGTCTGAACTCGGTCTTGGGCGACAACTTCAAGCGTTGTGTAGAGTTCCGCGAGGCTACTGCTGATTTGCTGAAGAAATACAACGACAACTTCGATTTTGAAGAATTAGGAAAACTGGCCATTGACTATAGCGACGGTGTGATTGCTGCTCACAAGGAAGTCAATGAGAACTTGCTGAAATATGCACAAGACCAGAACATCCCTACCCTGGCATACCCCGGTGAGGATTTCGGTCCAGCCTACGAGGCTTTCTACGAGAAAATTTAGAGATTATTAATTTAATAAGGATAATAGATCATTCAGATTTAGCACTTCAATGATGAGAAAAATACTACTGACAGGGATTGTAGCTTCGATGATGTTTACAATCTCTTCATGTGATGAAGATACGGCAAGTATTGGTAAATCACTGACAAGTAATGTCGATTTGTTTACCATCGTATCAGATACTTTCGACGTACAATCCAAATCGCTGGTGGTTGACGCTGTCCTTTCAAACAGCACCTATACCTATCTGGGACGCATCAAGGACCCAGAGACCAGTTCGTATATCACATCCGACTACTCGACACAGTTTGCCATACTGGAGAATGCGCAAGACAGTATCTTCGATGATGAAGACGATATCATCAGTTTGAAGGATGGCGAGGTTGTAGCTGACTCTTGCTTCATGTCCATAATTGTAAAGGGCTTCACAGGCGACTCGCTGGCAAGCATGAAGATGACACTTTGCGAACTTGACAAACCCATCGAAGATAACAAGAAATACTATACCGACTTTGATCCGGAAGCAGAAGGATATCTCAGGACTAACGGATTGAAAGCTAATATCGTGTATTGTCTTACCGATTTTATGGACAACGACAGTACGAGAAACGCCCATAAAGGAGAGTATTCCATTGACATTAAATTGGATATGCCTTATACGGACAAGAACGGTAAGACGTATGACAACTATGGTACCTATCTGATGCAGACATATTTCGATCATCCTGAATATTTCAAGAACTCGAATACCTTCACCAAGAATGTTTGTCCTGGATTCTATTTCAAGACTACTGACGGACTGGGTATGATGGCTGAGATAGAGACAACACGTCTGAGTGTCTTCTATAGAATTTCGAAGCAGGATGAGGACGACGGTCTGCACGAATTCTATAATGTCTATTCACTCTTCTATGGCACGCAGGAGGTGTTACAGACCACACATATCGTGAATGACAAGGAGGTCATCAAGCAATTGGCAGACGAGACAGACTGCACCTATCTGAAGACACCTGCCGGTATCTATACAGAGGTGGAGCTGCCTATTGACGACATCAAACTCAATCATGAGAATGATACCATTACATCAGCCAAGATTACTTTCCACAAGATGAACGACAAGACTGCTTTGGCAGATAAGTTGTTGAAAGACCCCACTATGCTGCTGATGGTTGAGAAGGACAGTCTGAAGAATTTCTTTGAGAAACGTGATGTTGCTGATAATATAACCAGCTATTTGGCTACACTCAGCACAGCGTATAATTCTTACACCTTCAACAATATTTCGTCGCTGATCAACTACCTCTATTCAAAGAAGACGCAAGGTGGTGCCAATTTCACCAACGAACATCCCAACTGGAACAAGGTGGTGTTAGTACCCGTTCAAGCCACTGAAGCCACAACAGCTACGACAACTGTGAGTGCCGTCAATAACGAGATGTCTATCACCAGTTCACGATTAGTGGGTGGCAAGGATAATATGCTTGAGCCGATACGCATCAGTGTGATTTACAATAAGAGTAAATAGATGGCCGACAATTTTCTTGAGAAGCATTTCGAGGAATACGAGGCGCGCAAGGCAGCTTACCTCAGAAAGAAGAAGCACCTGCCTCATTCGAGCCATCCTATTCCAGAACGCCCGGAAGACGAAGCCCTTTAGGATTTAAGAATCGTATATTTGGCGAATTTCAATAGCAACTGTTTAGTTCCTGCATTCTTGAACTCTACAGTTGCTTTTGTATTCTCACCTGTTCCCTCCACCCGTATCACGGTTCCTACACCAAAGCGCTGATGCTCAATGACATTACCTGCCTGCAAACCGATATTGCCAATGGCAGACTGGGGCCTTGGTGCTTCATGGCGCACAGGCACAAGGCGTGGCTTGGGGTCAGCAACAAACTGTGTAGCTACAGGGCGAGGATTCTGAGATGTCTGACGCTGGACATTGAACGATGTTGGACGTGGCGAGGACTTGGCTGCTATGCCGGGAGCCGACCCTTCCACCTGCAGCAGACTGGGTTCGATGTCCCGAATGAAACGCGAAGGGGTGTCATACTCCATACGTCCATAGCGCCAACGGTTCTGTGCACAGGTAAGAATACAGTGTTTCTCAGCTCGCGTAATAGCCACATAGAGTAAACGCCGTTCTTCTTCCAATTCACGCATAGAATTGATACACATTGGTGACGGGAAGATATTCTCCTCAAGACCAACCACAAAAACTGTCGGGAACTCAAGACCTTTCGCTGCATGGATCGTCATCAGCGACACTTTATCATCAGCATCACCGCTGTCACTATCGAGGTCTGTCAGTAATGCTACCTCCTGCAAGAAGTCTGGCAGATAGACATGATCTGCCTGGTCTTCCTCCTGTCGACTGGCCACGAAATCCTGCATACCACCCAGAAACTCTTCCAAGTTTTCCTGACGCGAGAGATCATCAGGATTATTCGAGCTGTATATTTCCTTACTGATACCACTCTCCATAATGATAGAATGGCCCAGTTCATAGGCATCTTCTGTTGTCAGGCGGTCCGCCCATCCTGCTATCAGCATCTGGAAAGCAGAGAGTTTCGACATAGTAGCCTTTGAAACAGAGAGACCGAAAACGATGGGTTGCGAGATAACAGTCCACAGACTGACACCATGAAGATTGGCAACTTCCACAATCTTCGCCACTGTGGTATCACCAATGCCACGTGTGGGATAATTGATGATACGACGCAACGCCTCTTCGTCATTGGGGTTCGATACCAGACGGAAATAGGCTATCACATCTTTTATCTCCTTGCGCTGATAGAAACTCAAACCTCCATAGATGCGATATGGAATGCCGTCTTTTCGCATCTGTTCCTCGAACGAGCGACTCTGCGAATTGGTACGATAAAGAATAGCGAAGTCGCTGTAACGGCACTGATCCTGACGACGTATCCGACGGATATCGTTACATACGATAATAGCTTCCTCCTTATCACTATAGGCAGGTTTCAGCATCAGTTTCTCACCATGTTCATTCTCGCTGAACACGTCTTTCGGAATCTGTCGCTCATTATGTCGTATCAGACTGTTAGCTGCCTGAACTATCAACTGGGTAGAACGATAGTTCTGCTCAAGTTTCGAGAGTTTGGCACCCCCATATTCCTTCTGGAAATCGAGAATATTATCAATATTGGCACCACGGAAACTATAGATGCTCTGTGCGTCGTCACCCACTACACAGACACGTCCATGTCCTTTTGTCAACAGGACGACGATGGACTGCTGCGCATAGTTCGTGTCCTGATACTCATCCACCAGCACATACTGGAAACGCTCAATATATTTCTGACGGATGTCTTCATGATTCTGAAGCAGCACATAGGTATAAACCAACAAATCGTCGAAGTCCATCGCATTGGCTTGGCGGCAACGCTCATGATACCTTATATATATATCCTTCACCAGCGGGCGCTTGCCACGGGCATCATCTGTGGCCCATGCACTCTGGGCATAAGCCTGCGGAAGCAACAGATGGTTCTTCGCCATCGATATCCTGTCAGCCACCGAAGCAGGTTTATACGTCTTGTCGTCCAACTGCATCTCCTTGATGATGCTCTTCACCAGCGAACGGGAATCTGCCTGATCATAGATAGTAAAGTTCGACTGAAAACCAAGTGTCTCAGCTTCAGCGCGAAGGATGCGTGCAAACACAGAATGAAACGTACCCATTTGCAGATAGCGAGCACGCTCCTCACCCACCAGTCTGCCTATACGTTCCTTCATCTCGCGAGCAGCCTTGTTCGTAAAGGTCAGCGCCAGAATATTCCAAGGGTTCATACCCTGTTGCAAAAGATAGGCTATCTTATAGGTTAGCACACGCGTCTTACCCGATCCTGCTCCTGCAATAACCAGTTGTGGACCTTCACAATATACAACAGCTTCACGTTGTCCTTCATTCAGTTGTTCTAACAGATTCTCATTCATTACCAATCAACTTCTTTTTCTGATAAATGAGCCCTCGATTCACATCGGGGGCTCATAACAACACAAACACAAAATAAACTCAGTCTATTGAGACTGGTTATATCTCAACATTTATTGAATGCCTTCTTCGCGCAATTTCTTCTGCCAGTTCCAGGCACTCTTCAATGTATCCTCCAGTGAAGTCTCGGCCTTCCATCCCAACACCTTATTGGCTTTCTCGGGATTGGCCCACACTTTCTCAATATCACCTGCACGACGTGGAGCGTAGGTCCAATTCAACTTGACACCCGTCGCTTTCTCGAAAGCATCAACGATTTCCTTCGTCGTACAGCCGTGACCAGTTCCGATATTAAAAACCTCCAGCTTGTCACTGTCAGTATCCAGTACACGAGCCATAGCCTTTACATGGGCTTTAGCCAAATCAACGACATAGATATAGTCACGGATACAAGTACCGTCGGGCGTATTGTAATCATTGCCGAATACCTTCAACTGCTCACGGATACCAATTGCAGTCTGAGTGACATAAGGAATCAGATTCATGGGCACACCGTTAGGCAACTCACCAATGATAGCTGACGGATGCGAACCTATCGGGTTGAAATAGCGCAACAGGATGGCCTTAATCGGAGCACCGCTGTTAATATCATCGCGAATAATCTCTTCGTTAATCTGTTTGGTATTGCCATAGGGACTTTCTGCCGGCTTGATAGGAGCATCCTCTGTAACAGGGAGATTCTCTGGGTCGGGCTGTCCGTACACCGTGCAACTCGACGAGAAGATGATACCCTTTACATCATATTTAGGCATCAGTTCCAACAAGTTGACCAAGCTCACAATATTGTTACGATAATACTTCAAAGGTAGCTCCACACTCTCGCCTACAGCCTTTGAGGCAGCAAAGTGGATGATACCCTGAATATCGGGATATTTCTTGAAAACACGCTCTAAGCCTTCCATGTCACAGCAGTCCACTACCTCAAGAGGTGGGCGTTTACCTGTAATTTTCTCTATACCGTCAACAACAGAAGCTTTCGAGTTTGAGAGGTTATCAACAATCACCACCTGATAACCTGCTTCCAATAATTCAACAGTGGTATGGCTTCCTATAAAACCAGTTCCTCCTGTTACAAGAATTGTTTGTTTCATGCTAAATTATAAATCTTTTATTTATTCGTCTTTCTTTAAAGGAATCAGAACACTGAAGGTGGAGCCTTCGCCCAGCGTCGATTCCACCATAGCGTCGCCACCGTTCTTGCGGGCAAAGTCCTGACAGAGTTGCAAACCGAGTCCCGAACCTTCCTCACCACCTGTTCCATAGGTTGTCTCACCCTTATGGAAGATAGAGTCCAAACGCTCCGGAGCAATACCTACACCATGGTCGCGGACACAGATTTTGGCGAAATCACCCTCACGTTTGAAGAACACTTCGATTCCCTTGTTTTCCGGTGTGAATTTAATGGCATTCGATATAAAGTTGCGGATAATGGTCTTGATCATATCATTATCGGCACGAACGGTCAGTTTCTCTTCGCATGGGATATATTGCAAGTCGATTTTCTTCATCTCAGCAATCATCTTGAAGATATCAACCACACCCGGAACAATGTCGTCCAAGTCAATATCCTGATAAACCACATTCAGACGACCTGTCTGACTCTTGGTCCATTTCAGCAAGTTGTCCAACAAGTCGTGCGTCTCCTCCGACTCTCGGTTAGCCTTATCCAGCAGTCCGAAGATTTCTTCACCCACCGTTTCCGGCGAAACGACATTCACTGCCAGATTGAGCACCATACGGATGGAAGCCATTGGCGAGCGGAGGTCATGGGCAATAACGGAGTACATCTTATCACGGTTGGAGATGGTACGCTTCAATTCCTCATTCTGCTGCACGATGATGCGCTTAGCGGCAACCAGATTAATCTGGTGCATCACACGCATTACCAGTTCTTCCTTGTTAAAGGGCTTAGTCAGGAAATCGTTGGCACCAACCTGGAATCCATGCACCAAATCGCTTGGATTATTCAATGCCGTCAGGAAAATGATGGGGATATCCAGTGTCTCAGGGTCTTTTTTCAAAATAACTGCAGTATCGAAGCCACTGATGTCAGGCATCATCACATCAAGCAATATCAAATCGGGATGCTCTTTCTTAGCCTGCTCAATACACATATTTCCGTTTGATGCCGTACATACCTGGAATTTTTCGTTTGTCAGCAAAATCTTGAGTAGCAAGACGTTACTAACCACGTCATCAACGATAAGTATCTTGTAGTCGCTTCGATTAATTTGAGATGAAAAGGTGTCCCCTAGCTCCATATTTCTTGCATTTATTTTAGTTATTAGATGCAAAAGTAGCAAATATTCGGCATTTCGCCAAATATTTGCCCTACTTTTTTTATTTATATTCGTTCCACGACTTGATTCCTATGCCCTCAATGCCTACTGTACAGAAAGCATGAATGAAAGCACTTGCCAGTCGGCTGTTGGTGATAAGGGGAACATTCAGGTCGATAGCGGCACGACGTATCTTATAGCCGTTCGTCAATTCATGAGTGGTCAAATCCTTGGGGATATTCACCACCATATCTATCTTGTGTTCGTGCAGCAAATCGAGTGCCTGTGGCTTACCATTGTCTGACGGCCAGTGAACCAGCGTATTCTGAATTCCGTTGTCTGTCAAGTACTTAGACGTTCCGCCTGTGGCATACAGCTCATAACCGTGTTCCACCAGCATACGGGCTGCATCCAGCATTTCTGCCTTCTGCTTGGCACCACCCGTCGAGAGCAGTACGGTCTTCTTCGGAATCCTGTGTCCCACACTGAGCATCGACTTCAGCAGGGCTGTATCCGTATTGTCGCCAATACAACCCACCTCTCCCGTCGAGGCCATATCGACACCCAGCACGGGGTCGGCTTTCTGCAGACGGTTGAATGAGAACTGCGAAGCCTTGATACCCACATAGTCCAGGTCGAAGAGGTTTTTCGAAGGACGCTCCACCGGCAATCCCAACATCACCTTCGTTGCCAATTCGATGAGATTCAGTTTCAGCACCTTGCTCACGAAGGGGAACGAACGCGAGGCTCGCAGGTTGCACTCAATAACAAGGATGTCGTTCTCGCGAGCCATATACTGTATATTAAACGGTCCGTTGATGTGCAGAGCCTTGGCTATCTGTCGCGAAATGCGCTTGATGCGGCGCACCGTCTCCACATACAGTTTCTGTGGTGGGAACTGGATGGTAGCATCACCTGAGTGGACACCGGCAAACTCAATGTGTTCACTGATGGCATAAGCCAGTATCTCGCCGTCCTTGGCTACGGCATCCATCTCTATCTCTTTCGCATGCTCTATGAATTTCGAAACCACGACGGGATGATCCTCACTGACATTTGCTGCCAACTGAAGGAAACGCTCCAGTTCCTCACGGTTCGAACAGACGTTCATTGCAGCACCGCTCAGCACATAGCTGGGGCGCACCAGCACAGGGAACCCTACCCTCTCCACGAAGCGGTCGATATCAGCCATCGACGTCAGGGCACTCCATTCGGGTTGGTTGACACCCAACTCGTTCAGCATCTGCGAGAACTTAGCACGGTCCTCAGCCCCGTCAATGTCCTGTGCCGACGTTCCCAGAATGGGCACGTGCTGCTCGTCCAGATACATCGCCAGATTGTTAGGAATCTGTCCACCTGTAGATACGATGACTCCATGAGGCTGTTCCATATCAATGATATCCAATACGCGCTCGAAGGTCAGTTCGTCGAAGTAAAGACGGTCACACATGTCGTAATCCGTCGATACGGTTTCGGGATTATAATTGATCATCACCGAGCGCCAACCCTCTTTACGGATGGTATTCAGCGCCTGCACGCCACACCAGTCGAACTCCACACTCGAACCGATGCGATAGGCACCTGAGCCAAGCACGATGATGCTCTTCTTGTCGTTCTCAAACTGGATATCACTTGCCACACCCGAATAGGTTACATAAAGGTAGTTGGTCTGTGCAGGATATTCTGCTGCCAGCGTGTCGATTTGCTTTACAACAGGCAGGATATTCAACTGTTTACGACGGTTGCGCACCAACAGCGAAGCTTCATGCATGGTCGGTATCTCACTCTCCAGCCCAACGGCACGCGCTATCTGGAAATCGGTAAATCCATAGACTTTGGCCTCACGCAGCAGGTCGCTGTCCAGTGTGTTGATATTCTGACGCTTCAACTGTTCGTCTATATCGATGATATGCTTCAGCTTATAGAGGAACCAACGGTCTATCTTCGTCAGGTCGTGAATCTTGTCGATGGTATATTCAGGCATGTGCATCGCCTTCGAAATCACAAAGATGCGCTTGTCTGTCGGTTCACGCAGGGCGGCATCAATATCGGCAATGCGCAGTTCCTTGTTCTCCACGAAACCGTGCATTCCCTGCCCTATCATGCGCAGTCCCTTCTGGATAGCCTCCTCGAAGTTTCGTCCGATGGCCATCACTTCGCCCACCGACTTCATCGACGAACCCAGTTCCTTGTCCACACCGTGGAACTTCGAGAGGTCCCAACGGGGTATCTTGCAAACCACATAGTCGAGGGCTGGTTCGAAAAATGCCGAGGTAGTCTTCGTCACCGAATTCTTCAGTTCGAAGAGTCCGTAGCCCATACCCAGTTTGGCAGCTACAAAAGCCAGGGGATAACCTGTTGCCTTTGAAGCCAATGCCGACGAACGGCTCAGACGGGCATTTACCTCTATCACGCGATAGTCTTCCGACTCCGGGTCGAAAGCATACTGCACGTTACACTCGCCCACAATACCGATATGGCGAATGATTTTTATAGCTAATGCGCGCAACTTATGATATTCCGAATTGGTCAGCGTCTGACTCGGAGCAATGACAATGCTCTCGCCTGTATGGATGCCCAACGGGTCGAAGTTTTCCATATTGCAGACGGTGATACAGTTGTCGTAACGGTCGCGCACCACCTCGTATTCTATCTCTTTCCATCCCTTCAGACTCTTTTCCACCAGCACCTGTGGTGAAAACGAGAAAGCCTTCTCTGCCAAGCGGTTCAGCTCCTCCTCGTTATCACAGAAGCCACTGCCCAGTCCGCCCAGGGCATAGGCTGCACGCAGAATCACCGGATAGCCTAAATCCTTGGCGGCCTGTCGTGCCTGCTCTATCGTTTCGCACGCCTCGCTCTTGATGGTCTTCACGTCGATTTCATTCAGTTTCTCCACAAAGAGTTCACGGTCCTCGGTGTCCATAATGGCTCTGACGGGAGTACCCAACACCTTTACCCCGTATTTCTCCAGCACACCGCTCTTATAGAGTTCCACACCGCAGTTCAGTGCCGTCTGTCCGCCAAACGAGAGCAGTATGCCGTCAGGGCGTTCCTTTTCTATCACCTTTTCTACGAAATATGGTTGCACTGGCAGGAAATAAATCTCGTCAGCCACACCCTCAGATGTTTGTACGGTAGCAATGTTCGGGTTAATGAGCACCGTCTTCACACCCTCCTCACGCAAGGCCTTCAATGCCTGTGAACCGGAATAGTCAAACTCACCAGCCTCACCTATTTTCAATGCGCCACTACCCAGCAGCAGTACTTTCTTTATATTGTTATCTTTCATAATTCTCAATTGTCAATTATCAATTCTCAATTAGAAAAGTGATTCAATAAAACGGTCAAACATAAATTCTGTATCTACAGGACCTGAACAGGCCTCTGGATGGAACTGGCTCGAAAACCAGGGATTGGTCTGGTGACGAATACCCTCGTTCGAACCGTCGTTCATGTTCACAAAGAGTTCGCGCCAGTCTCTGTCGAGTGTCGAGGCATCAACGGCATAACCGTGGTTCTGCGAAGTTACATAGCAACGGGTGGTACCCACCTCGCGCACAGGTTGGTTATGGGAGCGGTGACCGTATTTCAACTTATAGATAGTAGCACCTGCTGCCTTACCCATCAGTTGGTTACCCATACAGATACCGCAGATGGGTTTGCGACTCATTGACATCTGTTTCTTCAGGATATCGACAGCCTCAACACAACGGTCTGGATCGCCAGGACCATTAGCCAGAAACAGTCCGTCGAATTGCATATCGGTATAGTCGTAGTTCCAAGGCACACGAATCACCTCCACTCCGCGACGTATCAGACAGCGGATGATGTTCTGCTTCACACCGCAGTCAACCAACACCACGCGTCGGCCTGCTCCTTCGTTATATTTAATAATGTCTTTGCACGAAACCTTCTCCACCCAGTTTACATCCTCGTATGCTGAGAACGAGTCGCAGCACACAGAGCCTTCGAACTCCAGGCTGCCCATCATCACACCATGCTCACGCAGCACCTTCGTCAACTGGCGGGTATCAATGCCGGTAACACCGGGCACCTTCTCACGCTTCAACCAGTCGCCCAGACTCTCGCAGGCATTCCAGTGGCTATACGCTTCGCTATAGTCGCTGACAATGATTGCCGAGGCATAAATCCTGTCGCTCTCCATAAACGTGGCCAGTCCGTTGTCCTCCACCGTAAACGGAGGCACTCCGTAGTTTCCCACCAGCGGATAGGTCAGCACCATCAGCTGACCGGCATAACTCGGGTCGGTCAGGCTTTCCGGATAGCCCATCATGGCGGTGTTGAACACCACCTCACCTCTCACTGGGGCATCATAGCCGAAGCTCTTGCCCTGGAATTTCGTTCCATCATCTAATACTAATGTTACATCTTTCATGCTGTATCGTATTTACATTTTTATTTCTCAAAAAGAAGGGCGAAACGTCAATAACGAATCGCCCTTTATCTCATTCAACGGTAACACTCTTTGCAAGGTTTCTTGGTTGGTCAACATTGAGACCTTTGCAAACGGCAACGTGATAGGCCAACAACTGAAGAGGAATAGTGGCCAACAGCGGTTCCAGACACTCTATCGTATCTGGCAGCGCTATCACTTCGTCGGCTATCTTGCTGATGGTCGTGTCGCCTTCGCTGACTATTGCTATCACCTTTCCTTTACGCGCCTTCACTTCCTGAATGTTCGATATCACCTTCTCGTACATACCGTTATGTGTGGCTATCACCACCACTGGCATATCTGAATCGATAAGGGCAATCGGACCGTGTTTCATCTCTGCTGCAGGATAGCCCTCTGCGTGGATATAGGAAATTTCCTTCAGTTTAAGGGCACCCTCAAGCGCCACAGGATAACTGAATCCGCGTCCCAGATACAGGAAATTACGAGCATAGGTGAAGGTGCGACTCAAGTCGGCAATGCGGTCGTTGAGCTTCAACACCTCTTTTATCTTGACTGGTATCTCGTGCAGTTCCTTGACGATGTGCATATAGTCGTCGCTAGAAATCGTTCCCTTCTCCTTAGCCAGAGCCAGGGCGAGCATGGTCAGCACAGTCACCTGACCTGTGAAGGCCTTTGTGGAAGCCACACCTATCTCCGGTCCTACGTGAATATACGAACCAGTGTCGGTGGCACGCGGAATACTTGAACCGATAGCGTTACAGATGCCGTAGATAAACGCACCGTTATCCTTCGCCAGTTGCACGGCAGCCAGCGTGTCGGCTGTCTCACCGCTCTGCGAGATGGCTATCACCACGTCTTCGTTGGTGATTACCGGATGACGATAGCGGAACTCTGAGGCATACTCCACCTCAACGGGTATCCTGCACAGCTGTTCTATCATCTGCTTGCCTATCAGTCCGGCGTGCCATGATGTACCGCAAGCCACTATAATGAAGCGCTTGGCCTGCAACAGTTGCTGTTTAAAGTCAATCACTGCCGAGAGCACTACATTGTCCGTATCTACATTCACGCGTCCACGCATACAGTTGGTCAGACAGTCGGGCTGCTCGAAAATCTCTTTCAGCATGAAGTGTGGAAAACCGCCCTTCTCCAACTGTCCCAGATTGATGTCCACCTTCTTCACCACCAGCTCCTGCTCCTCGCCTAAGATGCTGACCACCTTCAGGTCTTCACCTCGCTTCAGCACGGCAATGTTTCCGTCTTCCAGATAAACCACCTTGTCGGTATATTCCACAATAGGACTGGCATCTGAGCCCAGGAAGAACTCATCCTCGCCAATACCCACCACCAGCGGACTCTGTTTGCGGGCTGCTATAATCTGGTCGGGATGACGCTTGTCGATGATGGCAATGGCATAGGCACCAATCACCTGATACAATGCCACCTGAACAGCCGTCAACAGGTCGAGTTCCTTACGCTCCATCACGTATTCAACCAGTTGCACCAGCACCTCTGTGTCCGTTTCCGAACGGAACGTCACGCCCTTGGCCTGCAGTTTCACCTTCAGGTCGGCATAGTTCTCGATAATACCGTTATGGATGATGGCAAGATTCCTCGATTCCGAATAGTGGGGATGCGCATTCACAGCTGACGGTTCGCCGTGCGTAGCCCAACGCGTATGGGCAATACCTACCGAACCGCTGACGTTCTTGTCGTTGCAATACTCAACCAGATTGTCCACCTTACCCTTGGTCTTGCAGACATTCAGGTCGCCGTTATCATTAATTAATGCGACACCCGCAGAATCGTAACCACGATACTCCAAGCGCCGCAAACCTTTAATCAGAATCGGAAAGGCATCTTTCTTTCCTAAATATCCAACTATTCCGCACATAAATTATTGTTCTCTCTCGTAAGTTTGTGTTTGTGTATTGCTGTCTCTTATTCCTTCTTCGGATCGTACCTCACTGACAATGTCGGTTTGTATGTATTCTCCAAGATGACTGTGATTAAACCGTCGGAGGCATCAAACTTAGCCACCTTGTGGTCGTCCTTCAGAATCGGACAGTTAGGCCATGCGCCCAGCTCCTTCTCCAGTCCGTCGCGCAATTCCTGCCACAGATGGCGGGTACTGTCGTTGGTCGAGAAGGAGTAATTCTCCTGCACGGCTGCTATCTTATCGCCTGTGAAAGCCATCAGCACACGGTATTTCACGTCCTTGTTGGCAAACACCACCGTCTTGCCGCTGTCCGATGCCACACTATCTACGGCAAAGCCGCGAGCCAGCATGGAGTCAACAAACTGAGTAGAGGTAAGTGAAAGGGGCAATCCGCGATAATTAAAAGGAGCCTTCTCGTCAGAACAGGCCAGAAGCACTGTCAAAGTCACAAATAAAAAAGCTAATTTTTTCATATCTTTATGTTTTTGACGCGACAAAGGTACATAAAATCCAGAAAACTGCAAAGGAATTAGCGGGATTTTTTACCGATAACTATAATCCATTTTCATCGACACATAACCTTTGGGCCATTTCTTCTTGTCAACGAAAAACTTCGCATTGCCGTGCGAGAGCAAGAAGAGGTCGGGCCTTATCTCCTTGAATTCATACTGCATATTGTTCTGTTTCTCCTGCCAACTGATGCGGGCTATCTGCCAACAGCCGTCAGCAATATGAACCCGCATATTGTCGAGCTTCACCACATAGAATGTCCTGTTGCCGGCAGTGTAGCTCCCCACATATTTCATGCCCGTCTCTTTCTTTTTCTTATATTTCTTCTGCAGTTCCTTCACCTTCTCGCGTACCTTTTTATAAAACTTATCATAAACATTGGCACTCATCATACCGTCGTGCTTCAGAAACTGCGCAATCTGCTTTTGTGTCAGCTGCTGTTTCATTTCCACCATCCTCACGTTCGACGTCGTAATTCGTCCATTATTAAACAGCACATCCTCAGCCATCGTAATCCCGAAGTGTTTATGTTCCCTCAGTGCCGACACTATTTGTCCGTAACCAGCCAGTCGGGCAGCAAAGGTAATGGTGCGCCGATGAGGGAAAGTCGTCAGGTCGATATCCTTCTCCAACTGACACGTCACCGAATAGCGCAACGCCCTCACCCGCTCCTTGAGTGGTTTAGCATTCGCCAGCACCTGTTTCAGCAGATATTCCTCAAACGTCGTCCCATCTGCCAGCACCACCGTTTCCGCCAGATTCAGCGAATAGGCCACATCTTCGTCCTCGTCCTGGGCATGAACATTCAGCGCCAGAACCAGCACCACAACCGTAACAAAATATCGTAGTTTAGTCATATTCTTCCTCATATATTTTTGCAAATATACACAATAAAACAACGCTGACCAAACTTTTAGGAAGATATTTTCAACCCAGCCTTGACAACCTGAAGCCGACAACACCGAAATTACTTTCGGAGTAAGCAAAATTACTTTCGGAGAAAACAAAATTACTTTCGGAGTATCTTATTGACACACCAATAACATGCCCTTATTTTGCAATAACATGCCCTTATTGACAAATAACATGCCTTTCAACAACTGTTGCAACGTGGCATTGATTGCATCAAAAATAAATATTTGATAACAACAAAGAAATGACTGAAAAATCTGCTTTTTCCATACTACATGTCTTATCCAATCGGATAGAGCGTAGAATTTCTCTGCCGTAAGGGGAGTTAATCTCTTCGGTAAGCGGAGAAATTTCCCGGACGGCTCATACTTCGCCTTTGTGATGAATCCCTCCTGAATTCACATTAAAACAAATGTTGGTTTTTAAGTTTCAGACGGTAAGAATTTCTAACATTGCACCCCCTCTGGGGACATGTAGATTCGAAGCCGTAACGGGGGAAACTCCCGGACTCCCGACTCCCGAACTCCCGAAATGTGTATTTTTGAAAGAAAGAGAATTTAAAATTATATTTATATAATATATATATTATATAAATATAAAAAATTATTTCTTATTTCTTGGAAGTTGAAAACACGGAAAACGGGAGTTCGGGAGTCGGGAGTCGGGAGTTTTAAAAATTTTGAAATAATTTTTACAAGTTTATTAAGTTATGGAAGAAAAGATTATTCGTCCCACAACGAAGCCCGAGGCTATAAAGGGCAAGTTGCTGAAGTACCAAGGTACTGACTATTGTGAATTTCTGCCGCAGTCGCAAGGTGAGCCTCAGTATGAGGGCATCAGCAAGACGCGCAACTCGCAGCTGAAGCGCTCGAAAGGTAAGAACCCCAAACTGGTGGCTCACCTGACAGCGAAGGCTGACTCGATGGATCCCTACGCTGACATGCAGGAGGAACTGGAACATCTGTTTCCCGACAAGGAGAATGCTACACCGAAACCTCGTGGACGTCGGCTGATGGCAGAGTCGGAGATTGAAGTACGCCTGAACAGTGAACAGCGACAGGTGGAGTGTCAGTTTTATATTCCCCTTGCGGGCAATGTGCGTTACACAGAATCATTATTCACCATTTTTTCAAAAATCAACTCATGTTTAGCATTCAATCAAGATTCTTTGAAGCAACTCGTCCATGCTCCCGCGACGAGTTCTATGAAGTAGTGCGCTCCCAGTATGTGAAGGACACCATCCGCAAGTGTCGCCAGCTGCTGGATGGCGGCGACAAGGGAGGCTTCAACAACCAGAAGCGGAAGTTGCCGGGATTTGTATTTATGTCGGAAATCATGCCCAACACCTCGCCCGACAAGAAGGGAAACCCACGTCCCGAGGATCGCTGGCGTGTGCAGGAGGCGGCACGGCTGAACGGTCTGGTGATGTGCGACTACGACGTGAAGGAGAATCCCACACTGACCGACCCGCGCCAGTATTGGGAGCAGTTCATCAGCGAGCATCAGCAACTGCTCGACGAGACTGACGTGCAGACGCCTACCGTGATGCTGGCTCACGTGACTCCCGGACGTGGTCTGCGACTGGTGATTACAGCCGACCGTGCGGTGGGCAACCTCTACGACAATGCGCTGCGCATGGCTGGCATCATCGGGCTGAAGAGTGACGACTCGTGTAAAGATGCCTCTCGCACGTCGTTTGCCCCTCAGGAGGAAGACATCCTGTATCTGAACGAGCACTTGTTTACCTACGACGATGCCGACTATGATAAGGCGTATGGAAGCTTGTATAGGGAAGATGGGGGAAGGAAGATGGCTGATGGAAGATGTAAGATGGATGATGGGGGATGTAAGATGGATGATGGGGGATGTAAGATGGATTCAGACCTCGCATACCACGGCACCCCGATGCAGCGCATTTGCGACGCGTGGATAATGGAGTATCCAAAAGTGGAGACGCGCCACGGGAAAATGCTGGAAGCCGCCAGCGACCTGCGCTATCTGGTGGAGAGTCCACAGGAACTGATTCAGGCTCTGATGCTGCTGGACTGCGTGAAGCAAATCTCTCAGGAACGGGGCATGACGGAGATAGAGAGTGCTGCCAGCTCGGCATGGTCAGGACCCCGATACAAGAAGATTCCCCAGCGTGTGCAGAAAGTGCTGATACGTGCCGGAGTGGGCGACGTGAACGACGTGTCGCCTCATGAGGAGGGCGAGGGCGAGAAGCGTATGCAGATGAGTGCGCTGCGCACCTTTGCCCAGCGGCTGCGCCCACTGCTGGCACCGCCTTACGACACGGTGTGCGAGGGCGTGGAGGATGAGAATCTGCTGTCGCACATCTTCGCCGCCGGTACGATGTTCTGTACGCTGCTGACCCGTTGCTCCTACACCCACTACGACGGACAGGAGCACCGCATGAATCCGCAAACGCTCATCATCGCACCGCCTGCAAGCGGTAAGTCGGGGGTTGACACGCTGAACAAGCAGGTGATGTCGGTGCTGCGCGCCCAGGATCAGATATCGCGCAATGCGCTGAAGGAGTATAAGCGCAAACGCAAGGAGCGTACCACTTCGTCGAAGGAACAGAAGCAGGCTGCCTTGGTGGAGCCGCAGGGTATGATCAGGGTGCTGCTGTCGAACACGTCGAACAACCAGTTCTACAAGCGATTGGTGAATGCCCGTGAGGAGGTGGACCAGGAGCTGATGTGGCTGCATGTGTATATGTTCGACTCGGAGCTGGCATCAGCCAATAAAGCCAACGGCGGTGCCGACTGGATAGGAAAGCGCGACATGGAACTGAAGGCTTTTGAGAACGAGGATGCGGGTTCGGACTTTGCCAACGACGACTCGGTGAACGACTTCGTGCCTGTGCACTGGAACATGGTGACAACGGGAACGGCTATTGCCCTTGCCAAGAAGTTTACGATGGCTAACATCAACGACGGACTTGCCACGCGCGTTGCCATCACTCCGATGGATCCACGCCGCTACCAGATGATAGCCCGTGGCAATCAAGCACGTAATCTGGACCGTGAGGTGCGCCTGAAGCAATGGGGTTTCTGGCTCGACAGGCTGAAAGGTCACCTGCCCATCGACCGACTGGTGGATCATGCGTATGACCTGTGCAGTCAGAGTGCTGAAGAGGCAGAGGCTGCCCAAGACGAAGTGCTCGACACGCTGCGCCGCCGTGCCGTGTTCTATGCCGAATGGTTCACGGTGCCTCGCATCGTGGCCCGACTGAGGCGTGAGGATGGCTCGACAGCACCGATGGAAGAGCTGACGGTGACTGACGATGACCTGCGCTGGGCTACGGTGATGTATGACGCTGTGCTGTACTGGCAGGACTACTTCTTCGGACAGATGCTGCAGGAATCGTGGGAAAACGGTAAACGTTCGTTTCAACCCCGACAAAAAACATCGCGTAATGCGCAAATGTATGCACAACTGCCGGAGGAGTTTACGACAAAGGGCATTGAACAGGTTCTGGATATAAGTCACCATGCTGCAGAAAATCAAATAACCCGTTGGATTCAATCCGGCTATATCGTGCGCATAGCACAGGGAAAATACAAAAAATTAATCACTCAAATTATTTAAATTATGGGAAAAAGACTTTATATTCCTGCCATGAAGCGGGAAATCCTCTACCTGGTAGTAGAGAAGGCAATAGTGGACAACAACATCGACACCGAGGATGAGGTTGCCGTAGTCAGTGAACTGGAGGGGCCGTTCAAGGACGATTCCGGTTACCACTTTATCATCAGCAGAGGGGGTCATGTGATTTGTGACCGTCAGCTGCAGCGGCCTGCCGATGCGGTGAACTACTACAATGCCGAGGGCATCGTGGTGGGATATGTGTTGACGCAGGACGAGACGGGTGCACAGCAGAAAATCAATGCGGCACAGGTGGAATCGCTGCACACGGTGCTGAAGGTGCTCAACAGGGTGTTTCCCAAAGCCACCGTGAAGGTGATGCGGAACAACGCACTGGAGCAGGACGTGAAATCGTGGTTTGCAGAAGTGCCTGCATCTGACTGACGCTCAACGACTTGCAATCGCAACGTCGGTTTCCGTTCGTTATCCGGGCTGCTTTTCTTGGAGGGCAGCCCTTTTCTATGTACCTTTGCATCGTCTGAAAGGTACCAGTGGACATCGTGTTAACTAACTTATTATCAATTTCAAAAAAAATCATTCAATTATGGCAGTAAACAGTATTCAAATGCCTGTCAACATCAAGTTGAATCAGAACGAGGCCATGTCGTCAGCCTATGGCAAGTACTACCTGGAAGTGGCTACCTCTGAGGTGCTCTCCACCGAGGGTCTGGTCAACCACATCACCCATCACAACTGTGCCGTAGGCACCGAGGCTATCGCAGCCGTCATCAAGAAACTGGGTGAGTGTGTTCCCGAACTCGTGGCACAGGGACAGCCCGTGAAGATTGACGGTCTGGGCATTTTCTATCCCACGGCAGAGAACAAGAAGAACGGTCTGTTGAAGTCGCAGCTGCTGGATTCGAAAGTGAATCCGCTGGACGTGCTGGCTGGTGTACACCTGCGCTTCCGTCCGCAGAGTGACGATCTGAACGACCTGACTTCGAAGTCGTTCCTGAAGATGCAGGTGCAGCCTGTCATCAACCTGGTATGTCGCGCCAAGGCGGTTGACCTGACACCCGAGGTCACCGACAAGACCAAGAAGAAGTGGCTCTCGCAGAAGTGCACCCTGTCGGAGTTCCGCAGCGCCGGTGGATTCCCAACTATCGACGGGTCTTCCAGCGGTTCCAACACCGGTGGCGGCAACAGTGGTGGACCATCAACGGAGGGGTGAGGTAAGTGATGAGTTCGAAGTACAAAATCACCCAGTATGCTTGTGCAGTGCTGCTCATCGTGAGTAGCATTGCACTCGCCTGGTACTCCGTGATAGACCACAACGACATAGCCAACGGCGTGCTGCTCTATATCGCTCAGGCTTTCCTGCTGGCTGGCTCCATCTTCGGACTTGAATACTACGTTCAGAAACTATCAAATGCATTACATCATGGCAACGAAACAGAGAATAATCCCCAGGGGGATTCGCAACAATAACCCCCTCAACATCATCATTGGTAACACTTGGCTGGGCGAACGGGAAAAACCCACCGACCCGCGATTCGAGGAGTTTGTGGCAATGCGCTACGGCGTGCGAGCCGCCTTCATCATCCTGCGCCGCTACATCCGACGCTACGGTAAGAACACCATCAATTCCATTGTGCGCACATGGGCTCCCGAAACCGAGAACCAGGTGCAGGCTTACATCGATAACGTGTGCCGATTCACTGGCATCAAGCCCGATGCGCACATCGACTACGCTGACCGCCAAACCATGTGCAGCATCGTGGCTGCTATGGCTCGCGTGGAGTGTGGACAGGATATCCCGATGGCGGAAATTGAAAAGGGATATGAGATGGCGTAGATGAGTTCATAGTTCATAGTCCATAGTTCATAGTTCATAGTTCATAGTTCAGAGACAGTTCATAGTTCATAGTTCATAGTTCATAGTTCATAGTTTGTAGTTTAAA
>JAEEGF011846804.1_pt1 | contig 33493 bp, 34 predicted proteins | sample 9134171 | NCBI WGS metagenome assembly JAEEGF01 (sample SAMN16246542, study PRJNA631951) | gut metagenome | biome: gut microbiome; feature: rumen; material: AP-attached | host: Bos | place: Iran: Karaj | collected 2018-10
AACCAATCCACAGCATCCTTTGCAGTGTAGCACAGCTCTGAGAGATGAGCTATATTAACTACGACTTAATAATACAAGGGGGGAGGGTATGCCCCCCTTCACGTTCAATCTACGCAAAACTGGGAACATTTTTTCGGAAGTTCCCAGTTTTGCTCTCAAGCTGTCGACACTTTGTCGACAGCTTGATATGTTTTTCTCCGGCTCTCGCACTTGCGGGCAGGAGCATGATGTGCTACATTTATCACATAAAAGATCCAGGAGGGCTGCCTATGCGGGGAAAAAACAGTATAAGAGGAGGCAGGCTTATTTCCGCGCTTCTGATCCTGTGCCTTTTGGGACTGCTCGCTTTTCTGATCGTTCTGCGTCTGAACCGCGGGGAAGAAAGCCGAAGTCCTGCGCCTGCAGCAGTCACGGAGGAGCCGCAGGCGGAAATCGTGCATCCTCCCGTGACGGCCATCACGGCTCCGCAGCAGCCGGAACCGGAGCCCACCGCGGCACCCACGCCGCTCCCCACGGCGGATCCTGCGCTGTACCGTCCTATTGTGTACGACGCCCGGAGCTATGAGCTGGTGTCCGACATGGTGTTTGCCTACCGGCATCAGGTGCAAAACCGCGCTTCCATCATTGCCGCGGACGTGGAGGCGCTGAAGGCGCATGATCTCAGACTGGGCCAGGCCTGGGGCGGGATCATGGACTACTGGGATTACGCCAACAGCCGCATGGAGATCAACCTGGACCGGCTGCCGGAGGATCTGCCGACGGATGACAGCCTCTGTATCGTGGTGCTGGGCTTCCAGCTCAACGAGGACGGCTCCATGTCACCGGAGCTGCTGGGACGCTGTGCGCTTGCGCTGCAGGCGGCGGAGCAGTATCCAAACGCCTATCTGCTCTGTACCGGCGGCGGCACCGCCCGCCAGCACCCCGAGATCACCGAGGCGGGCGCCATGGCCGACTGGTTCCGGCAGAATGGGATTGCGGAGAGCAGGCTGATCGTGGAGGATCGATCCACCACCACGGAGGAAAACGCCTTGAACGCCCTGGGGATCCTGACGCGGCAGTACCCGCAGATCCGAAGCCTTGCCATCGTCACCAGCGACTATCATCTGCCGCTGAGCTGTCTGATGTTCACCGAGACCGCTTTGCTTTACGAGTGTGAATACGGCTATACGCCCTATTCCGTTGCGGCCAATCTGGGTCTGCAGGGCTATGGGCTGAATGAATATAAAAATCCCGATGAACAGGCGAAATACGTCTGGTTTGTGGCGAATCCGGATCAACGCCGTTGATTGTACAAAAGGAGAATATGTAATGCAATTTATCTGCTATCCCAAATGCAGCACCTGCCGGAAAGCGCAGAGCTGGCTTGACGAGCGGGGGATCCCCTATACGCTGCGCCTGATCCGGGAGGAGAAGCCCACTGCGGAGGAGCTGCGGCGCTGGCAACAGCTGAGCGGCCTGCCGCTTCGGCGCTTTTTCAACACCAGCGGCCTCCAGTATAAGGCGCTGCAGCTCAAAGAAAAGCTGCCCGCCATGAGCGAAGAGGAGCAGCTTGCGCTGCTGGCCTCCGACGGGATGCTGGTAAAGCGGCCGCTGCTGGTGGGGGAGGACTTTGTCCTGGTCGGCTTCCGGGAGGCGGACTATGCGGAGAGGTTGCAGCGATGAGCCTGGAAAGAATCTACGCCAAAACTGTCCCGCCCATGCTCAGGGAGCTGAGCCGCACGTCGGAAATGCTGCGGCTCCGTGATGTTGGGATGAACTGCGGCTGCGAGTATACGTCCTTTCGGCTTTTCCGGAAGCTGAAGCCCTACTCCCGCTGGGAGCACAGCGTGGGCACGGCGCGCATCGTCTGGCATTTTACCGGTGATCTCACGCAAGCCGTCGCTGCGCTCTTTCACGACATCGCGACGCCCACCTTTGCCCACTCGGTGGACTTCCTGCACGGAGATTCCCTGCGCCAGGAGAGCACGGAGGCGGGAACGGAAGAGATCATCCGCGCATCGTCCGAGATCTGCCGGATTTTGAATGAGACGGGCATCAGGACGGAGAATGTGCTGGATTACCACCGCTATCCCATCGCGGACAATGATTCGCCCCGCCTTTCCGCCGACAGGCTGGAATATACCTTGGGAAATCTGTTCCACTACGGGCTCCGTCCGGCCTTCGTGCTGCGGCAGTATTATTTGGATCTCACTGTTGCGGAAAACGAGGACGGCGCGCCGGAGCTTGCGTTTCGGGATGTGCTCACGGCCATCTCTTTCGGCTTTGACGCGCTGAAATGCTCTCGGATCTACGTCTCGCCACAGGATCGCTACGCCATGCAAATGCTCGCGGAGCTCTTGGCGCGGGCTTTGGAACGGGGCGTTCTGCAGGAGAGCGACCTGATGGGCACCGAGACAAAGCTCATCGAAAAGCTGCGTGCCGATCCGGAGAGCAGGGAAGTGTGGAAGCGCTTTCGCGCCCTGAAAACCATGGTCACGGAGGAGGAAGACGCGCCGCTGGCGCTGCGGCGGGTCATACCCGCAAAGAAGCGCTGCATCGATCCGCTGATCGCCGGAAAGGGACGTCTCTCCCAGGTCTGCCCGGAATTTCAGATAGAGCTGCAGCGTTTTTTAGCGGAGGATCAGAGCGGATGGCTCTGCGCAAAATAACAGAAAAGGGGACAGTATGATCAAGAAGATCTTCCGGCAAATGCTGGTCACGCAGATCCTTTCGGCGATGACCGTCATGATATGTATGCTCATCGACAGCATGATGATCGGCCGTTTTCTGGGCGTCAATTCCATGTCGGCCTATGGATTGGCAAGCCCGGTACTGCTGATCTTTGCTGCCTTTGGCTCCATGCTCTCCGCCGGGATCCAGGTCATGTGCGGCAAGACGGTGGGTGCTGGAGACAGAGAGGGAACCGACGCCTGCTATTCCATATCGCTTTTCATGGCCGGCTTTATCTCCCTCGTGGGACTGCTGCTGGTGCTGCTTCTGGCGGGGCCGATCAGCACGATGCTTGGCGCGGGAAGGGCAGCGCCGGAGAACGAGGTCTTTTTCCTGACGCGGGATTATCTGCGCGGCTTTATCATCGGCGCTCCCGCCTTCATCTTTGCCCAGGTGATGGTTCCGTTTTTGCAGATTTCCGCCAAACGCGTTCACCTTGCTGTGGCCGTGGTGCTGATGACGATCTCGGACGTGGTCTTCGATCTGCTCAATGTGTTCGTGTTTCACGGCGGCACCTTCGGCATGGGACTTGCCTCCAGCCTGAGCTATTACATCGCTGTTGCGGCAGCCCTGCCTGTGTTTCTGAAAAAGGACTGTCTGTTCAGACTGCGACCTTCCTCCGTGAACTGGAGCCTTTGCAGGGAACTGATCGGCTACGGTGTGCCAACCGTGATCAATCAGATCAGCCTTGTACTGCTGGTGTTCGTTTTCAACAAGCTCCTGCTACAGGTGGGGCAGACCCTGGCGGTGGCGGCCTATTCTGTGATTTCCACCGTTGGCAATCTCTGTTACTGCTTCGGCTCGGGCGTGGCCTCCGTCGCGCTGCTCCTGTCGTCCATATTCTACTGCGATGAGGATCGAAAGTCTCTCCACACCCTTGTGCGAACGATGTGCTTTTATGCAGTCGTCCTCGATCTGATCGTTATCGCCGCGGTGCTCGTGACGGCGCCGCTTCTGGTGCGGCTTTTCCTTACGGACAATCTCCAGGCAAGGGATATGGCCATACGGGGCCTTCGGCTTTTCTCCCTGTCTCTGCTGCCCTGCGCGCTGAATACATCGTTCAAGAACTATTTCCAGGGCATAAACCGCACCCGTTTTACCGAGGCGATCTCCGTGATGCAAAACTTCCTTTTCACGGCGGCCTTTGCCTTTGCCCTGAGCCGCTTTTGGAAAACGGACGGGGTTTGGCTGGGCTATGTCTGCGGGGAGTGCCTGACGTTCCTGGTCATTTCCCTCGTGGTTTGGAGACAGAACAAAGGCTTTTCCCTGTCTGTTGCGGCCTATTCGCTCCTGCCGCCGGATTTTGGCGTTCCGGAGAAGGATTGCCTGGAGCTTTCTGTGCACACGGCAGAGGAGGCTGCCCAGGCCTCCGACCGCGTTACCGCGTTCTGTAAGGATCACCTCGACAGCGAAAAGAACAGCATGCTCCTGTCCCTCTGCGTGGAGGAGATGGTGAACAATATCCTGCAGCACGGTTTTGCGAAGGATACGCGGGAGCACAGCATTGAGCTCCGGATCCTGTACAAGGACGGGGATCGTGTGATCCGCATTCGGGATAACTGTGTGCATTTTGATCCTATCGCGTATCTGGAGCTGCATCAGAGCGAGGATCCCTTTGCCCATATCGGGATCCGTATGGTGATGAAAACGGTGAAAAGCGCCAATTACGTCAATTCCCTGGGGCTGAACAACCTGACCCTTGTTGTGTGAAAAGAGAGCGGTAGTCCGGATCAAGGAAAGCCGGGAAGAGTCGGGTTCACGCCTAAATCTCGCATGGTGCAGCTTGCGTAAAAAAAGTTCGGTGAATTCGCGTTCAACTGCGAATTCACCGAACTTTTTTCTTGCTCCATCGGAAGGAATGGGCTTGCGGTTTTGCCGAGCGCTCTTTCGATTCCGGCTCAGAGCCCCAGGTAACGGCCGATCCGGTCAAAGAAGCCGCCGATGGAGTCGATGACCTTCATCACGCCGCCGATAAAGCCGCTGGATTCCATCTTGGCGCCGGAGACCTTGTTCAGGGTACCCTGCACGTCCTCCACCCGCATCCGCAGCGCCTCGGTATCCAGCTGCTCCAGAGAACGGCAAAGCTGGATGAGCTGCGCGATTTGCTGGTCGCTGAGCTTGACGTTGTATTCGCCGGCAATCTGCAGGATGGTCTCACGCAGCTGGGCGTCGCTCATGTTCTTGGTCTCGTCCAGCATGAGCTTCAGATCGTTCACGATGGCGGTGGAGTCCATGCTGCCGATCTCGCTGGCAAGGTCGCCGGTGATGGTGAGCTCCTGGGTGCTGATGAGCTTGGCCAGATCGTCCATGGGTTTGCCGGTCATGTCCTCATAGGCCTTGTATACCCCGGTCAGGGCCGCGGTGCCGCTGACGCCGTAGGGGGCGGCCACTACGATCTTCGCGTCGGTGATGCCGGCGGTGGCCAGAGCGCTCATATACATGGCAGGCGTGCACCAAGTGATGTTATAGGTGGAAACATCCATGCCGGAGCCGCTGGGCAGAAGCTCCACATATACGCTGGAAATGGCGCGGGAGCCGATCAGAGAGGGATCCACATAGCCCTCCAGGGACTGCCGCTCCTCCTGGTTGGTCACCCGCAGCTCGATCACGCTGCCCCGGGAGACGCCAAAGGCCTGGTAGACCTGGGCGATTTCCTCCTCGCTCAGATCCGCGGCGATCACCGCCCGGCTCTGGTTGCCGTAGGCAAAGGCGGAGACTGTAAAGCTCAGCAGCAAGAGAAGCGTCAAAAAAACAGAGATGGTTTTCTTCATGATTCCGTTCCATCCTCCATAAGCATGTACTGGTTCGGTTCGCTTTCGATACCAGCTGCATGGTATCATGGAAAAGGGAAAAAAGAAAGGCATATTTGTGAATATTAAGAAAGCTTATGTTTTGGGAACGCATACAGGATAGCCTCTGGCTGCTGCTTTTTCTGCCGCTTTTTACCGTTTGCGGCCTGCGGCTGCTGCCCCATTTGCGGTTGCCTCGGCTTGGGAACAGGCGGGCGAAAGCGGCGGGCGACGCACAGGGCCTCAAGCCCGGGCAGGCGGCCAGCACGGCTCTCGCCGCCACAGTGGGCACAGGGAACATCGTGGGCACCGCCCAGGCCATTGCCATGGGCGGCCCGGGCGCGGTCTTCTGGCTCTGGTGCGCCGCAATTTTGGGCTGCGGGATCAAGTACGCGGAGATCTACCAGGGGCAGCGCTTTGGCGGCGCCATGGGCTATATCGCCTGGACGCTGGGGCGTCCTGCGGCGGCCTTTTACGCAGCGCTGGCGGCGCTCTCCGCCCTGGTGGTAGGAAACATGGCGCAGATGAACGGGGCGGTAAACGCCATCTGCGGCGGAGTGGGGGCGCTGCCCCGTGTCCTGCTGGGACTGCTGCTTGTGCTGCTATTGTGGAGGCAGCTGAGCGGCGGTGTGCGGGGCGTCGGGAGAGCCTGCGCCGGACTTGTTCCGCTGATGTCCGTCTGCTATGTGCTGGTGCTGGGCTATGCGCTCTTTTCCCTGCGGGCGCGGATCCCCACCGTGCTGGGAGAGATCCTGGACAATGCCCTTGCTCCCCGGGCTCCGATCGGCGCTGCGGGGGGACTTGCACTTCGGCAGACGATCCTCTGGGGCCTGCGGCGGGGCGCCTTCTCCAACGAGGCTGGGCTGGGTACAGCGGCGAATATCCACGCGGAGGTGCAAACGCCTCAACCGCAGCTCCACGCCCTCTGGGGCGTGTTCGAGGTGCTGGTGGATACGCTGGTGCTCTGCACGCTGACGGCGCTGGTCATCCTCTGCTCCGGCACGGCGATCCCCTGGGGGAGCCTCCCCGGCCCGGAGCTGCTGCTGCAGGCTCTTGCCTCGTTTTGCGGAGAGGGGAGCGCCGCAGTCTTCCTCGCGGCGTCCCTCGGCCTGTTTGGCTTCAGCACGGTATTGGGCGTCTATGTCTGCGCGCTTCGCTGCGTCAGATGGCTCTGGGGCGAAGGGACGGAGCGGCATTACCGAGAAGCCTATCTGCTCTGTGCTTTTCTGGGCTGTGTGCTCCCCACCGGGTTCATCTGGCAGATGGCCGATGGGGTCAATGTGCTGCTGGCCGTGCCCAATCTGCTGGCGCTGCTTTTGCTGTCCGGCTCAACAGTACAGGCGCTGCGCTCGATCCGCAGCGGAAAGCCTTGACTTCGAGGCGGAAGCTGGTATACTGTTCCCAACACCTTTTTCGGGAGAGTTCCGATGAAAGTTCTGAAGCCGATCCTGCTCTTTTTCCTGCAGCTTGTGTGTACGCTGGCTGTCCAATACCTGCTTTTGCAGATGATCCTGCGGGAGGAAAACCTGACGGGGGATTATCTGCGCTGCATCTTGTTTTCCGCGCTGCTCTGCCTTGCGGATTTTGTGGGCAGCTGCCTGCTGCTCAAGGGCAATGCGCTGCGCGGTTACCCGTTTATGGCGCTGCAGTTCTGGGATATTCTCCTGTGCAGCCCCATCTTTCTCCTGGCGGTGGTGGGGCTGATCTACGGCGGCGACGGCACCGGCTTCGGGCTGACAGCTTTGTTTCTGGAGCTGCTGCTGGTGATCGAACGCTCCACCAGCTATGTGCTCTTCGATCCGAAACGAAAAAAAACATGAGATCCAACGGTCGCGGCTATCGCGGCCGTTTCGTTTCCAGATTTTTAAAGAATCCTATCTTGCCGCGGAGAAAAGAAAGGTGTAAAATAATCAAAGTGTGTAGATGATTCTACGTCGGGCAGGTGAGGTGAAGGTGAAGATCCTCAGCGGTATCCTGGAGCTTTTGTTTCCCCGGCGCTGCACCTTCTGCCACCGGCTGACCCAGGGCGGAGCGAAGGTCTGTCCCCGCTGTGTCGCCGCGCTTCCCTACACCCGCGGCACCGCCCGGCAGAGCTTTCCCCATATCGAGAGCTGCTGCTCGCCGCTGTACTACGTGGACGACGTGCGCCGCTCGCTGCTCCGTTATAAGTTCGAGGGCCTCTCGGTGTATGCGGAGGTTTACGGAGAATTTCTTGCAAAATGTATTGACGAAAACAAGATTTCCTGCGATAGTATTACCTGGGTGCCCCTGAGCAGGAAGCGGCTTCGGCGCCGCGGCTATGATCAGGCGCGCCTTTTGGCGGAGAATGTTTCCCGTAGGATCGGCGCTCCCTGCGTTCCCATGCTGCGCAAGATCCGCAATAACCCGGCGCAGTCCGGCGTGGGGGATGCGAAGAAGCGGCGGGAGAACGTGAAGGGCGTCTATGAACCGATCCCGGAGGCGGAGATCCGCGGGAAGCGGGTCTTGCTGGTGGACGATATTGTCACCAGCGGCGCGACCCTTTCAGCTTGCGCCGCGATTTTGAGGCAGGCAGGCGCGAAGGAGGTCTCCGCCCTGACCCTGGCCAGAAGAAGAGATTAAGAGACAGAGGAGAAGCTGTATGGTTATATTTGAGAGAGACATAGCTGTTGATATGGGCACCTCTACCACGCTCCTGTTCGAGCAGGGCAAGGGCGTTGTGGCCCGGGAGCCGACCGTTGTGGCCATCGACCGGATCACCGGCCGCATTTCCAAGGTGGGGCAGGACGCCCAGAAGATGCTGGGGCGCACCCCGGCCAACATCGTCGCCATCCACCCGGTGAACGCGGGGGTCATTTCCGACTATGAGATGGCAGCGCAGATGCTGCGGGAGCTGGTGAGCCGCATCACTTCCTTCAGCCTCTTCAAGCCCTGCGTGCTGGCCTGTGTGCCCAGCTCCATCACCGGCGTGGAGGAGCGCGCCATGATCGACGCCGCCATCGAGGCCGGCGCCAGAAAGGTCTACCTGCTGGAGACCGCCGTGGCCACCGCCATGGGCGCAGGCGTGGACATCTCCCGGCCGGACGGGCATATGATCATCGACGTGGGCGGCGGCACCACGGAGATCGCCATCATCTCCGCCGGCGGTGTGGTGGAGTGCGAGTCCATCAAGGTCGCGGGCGCCAGCTTTGACGAGGCCATCGTGCGCTATGTCCGCCGCAAGCACAACATGCTCATCAGTCTCAGCGCCGCGGAGGAAGTGAAGCGCAGCATCGGCTGCGTCATGCAGCGGCCGGACATGGGCGTGGAGGAAGTGAAGGGACGCAACCTCTCCAACGGCCTGCCCAAGACCATCAGTCTCAACGCAAACGAGCTCATCGAGGCCTTTGTGGATCCCATGAACCGGATCCTGGAGTCGATCCACACGGTGCTGGAGCGCACGCCGCCCTCTCTGGTGGGCGATCTGGACACCAACGGCATCGTCATGTCCGGCGGCGGCAGCCTGATCTACGGCATGGATCGGCTCATCGAGCGCAGCACGGGTATCCGCACCACGGTGGTGGACGATCCCATCTCCTGTGCGGCCTACGGCGCGGGCAAGATGCTCAAGCACCTGGAGGATATTCCCGACGGCATGCGCAACTTCTACCGGATGCGCCAGCTGAAGGCGTAATAACAGGAGGGCGGATCAGATGAAAAGCAAGCTGGAGGCAATCAGAAAGCTCTCCCATAAGCTCAGCGGACAGGACCGTCCCCAGAGCTGCGCGGCGGTGATCCTGGCCGCTGGCAGCTCCATCCGCATGGGAAACGACAAGATCCTGGCGCGGCTGCAGGAGATCCCGGTGCTGGCGCGCACGCTGCGCCCGTTTCAGGACTGCGAGCGCATTCAGGAGATCATCGTTGTCACCTCGGCGGAAAAGCTGGAGGCGGTCACCGAGCTCTGCCGGGAGTATAATTTCGGCAAGGTGCGCAAGGTGGTGCTGGGCGGCAAGACCCGGGCGGAGTCTGCGCTCACCGGCGTTTCTGAGCTGCAGGACGATGTGGATCTGATCGCGATCCACGACGGCGCCCGGCCCCTGGTGACGGTGGATCTGATCCGGCGGACGGTGGAGGCCGCGGCGCAGAAATACGCTGCTGTCCCTGCCATTCGCAGCACGGACACCCTGAAAACCGCGGGGGAGGACGGCGCCATAATCGGCAGCGTGGATCGGGAATGCACCTGGCGGATCCAGACGCCCCAGGTCTTCAAGGCCGATCTCATCAAGGGCGCGCTGACCAAGGCCATGAAGCAGGGCATCCCCCTGACGGACGACAGCTCCGCCATGGACGTGCTGGGCGTCACCACCTATATCGTGGAGGGCGATGAGGAGAACATCAAGCTGACAAAGCCCTTGGATCTGCTGCTGGCCGCCGCGATTTTGAAGGACAGGAGAGAGCGCGATGCGAATCGGACAGGGCTATGACGTGCACCGCCTGGTAGAGGGGCGCAAGCTTATCCTGGGCGGGGTGGAGATCCCCTATGAGAAGGGCCTGCTGGGCCACTCCGACGCGGATGTGCTGACCCACGCGCTGATGGACGCGCTGCTGGGCGCCGCCGCCCTGGGGGACATCGGACAGCATTTTCCCGACAAGGATCCCCGCTACGCCGGGGCGGACAGTCTGGAGCTGCTGCGCAAGGTCTGCGCGCTGCTGCGGGAGGCCGGCTACCGGGTGGGCAACACGGATTGCACCGTGATCGCCCAGCGGCCGAAGCTGGCCGGCTTTATCCCCGAGATGCGCCGCCGCCTGGCTGAAGTGATGGAGATCCCGCTCGATCTCGTCAGCGTGAAGGCCACCACAGAAGAGGGGCTTGGCTTCACCGGTGACGGCAGCGGCATCGCCGCCCAGGCCATTGCGCTGCTGCTTCCCCTTGGGGAATAGAAAACTTCACATTCTGCTCTCCCGTGCATAGGATGGATTGCATCGAGGATCAGGATCCCGTCGAGCACGGGATCTTTTTTGATAAAAGGGGAGAGCAGCATGACGCAATATTGGATTTTGTTTCGTTCCCTCACCCACGCGCAGCGGGCCGTGGGGCTCCTGGAGCGCAGAGGGATCACGGCGACCCTGACCCGAGCGCCCAAGGGCCTGAGCCCCAAGGGCTGCGGCTACGCGGTGATCATCCGCAAAAGACCGTCGGAGGCGCTTCGCTATCTGGACGAGGTCAGGATCCCCTACGGGCAGGTCTTTGAGAAAGGCGAAAACGGAGAGTTCCGGGAGGCGGTACGGTGATCTACCTGGATCACGCCGCCACCTCCCTGCAAAAGCCAGAGGCGGTGTACGGCGCGGTGACCCGGGCCCTGCGGCATATGGCAAGCCCGGGCAGGGGCGGACATGTGCCCGCCATGCTGGCGGCGGAGACTGTGTACGCCTGCCGCGCGGAGGCGGCGGAGCTTTTTCACATGGAGAACCCGGAGCGGGTAGTATTCACCATGAACGCAACCCATGGGCTGAATCTGGCCATCCGAAGCCTGGGCAAGGAGGGCTCGCCTGTGGTGATCTCCGGCTTTGAGCACAACGCCGTGACCCGCCCGCTCCATGCCCTGGGCGCGGAGATCCGGGTGGCGGGGCGCAGGCTCTTTGATCCGGAGGACACCCTGGCCGCCTTCCGCAGGCAATTGCCCGGGGCGCGCTTTGCGGTCTGCACCGCGGTCTCCAACGTCTTCGGCTATATCCTGCCCCTGGAGGAGATCTCCGCGCTCTGCAGCCGGGAGGGCGTGCCGCTTGTAGTGGACGCCTCCCAGGGAGCGGGGGTTTTGGATCTCAATATGGAGAAGCTGGGCGCGGCCTTCATGGCCATGCCGGGGCATAAGGGGCTGCTGGGACCCCAGGGCACGGGGCTGCTGCTCTGCGCCGGGGAGGCAAGGCCGCTTCTCTACGGCGGCTCCGGCAGCGAGAGCAGGCTGCAGACCATGCCGGAGGAACTGCCGGATCGGCTGGAGGCGGGTACCCACAACGTCTGCGGCATCGCGGGGCTGCTGGAGGGGATCCGCTACGTCCGGCGGCGGAGAACAGGGGAGATCCTGCGCCACGAGCAGGGGCTGCTGCGCCGCTGCACCGAGCTGCTGCGGGACGCGCCCTGCGAGCTGTTCATGGGAGATCCCGCGGTGCAGAGCGGGGTCCTCTCCCTGCGCAGTGAAAATGTGGACTGCGAGAGCCTTGCCGCCATGCTCAGCGAACGGGGCGTATACGCCCGGGCCGGGCTCCACTGCGCGCCCCTTGCCCACGAGAGCGCCGGCACCCTGGAGAGCGGCACGCTGCGCCTGAGCTTTTCGCCTTTCCTGCGCCGGGAGGAGCTGGAGAGAGCCTGCCGCATCCTGCGGGAGTGCCTGCGGGAGAGGCGGCACGCTTAAGAGAAATTCAGATTATTCTCCTTTCCATCTGTTGCCTTTTCGGGGGAAATGATATATAATGACCTAATAGATAAAGTGGAGTTGTATGCGGTGAAATCGCCGCTGAACCGGAAGAGAGCAAAGAGGGAACGCCTATGGATGCAATACGGTCAGTATTTGTCGCCGTCATCAATGACATCAAGACCATGAGCTTTACGGACTTCCTGGACATTATCATCGTGGCCTACCTGATTTACAAGGTGATCGGCTTCGTTCGGAAGACCAATTCCTATAATCTGGCCAAGGGCATCGTCTTTCTGCTGATCGCGCTGTGGCTGTCCTATGTGCTGAATCTGACGATGATCAACTTTCTGCTGCGCCGCACGGTGGAGCTGGGGCTGATCGCCCTGGTGGTGCTGTTCCAGCCGGAGCTGCGCCGCCTGCTGGAGCGGATGGGACGTGGCTTCTCCTCCCGAAAAAGCATGTCAACGCCCCTGATGGAGGACGCCATCGCCCAAATGGTGGTGGCCTGCACGGACATGTCCACCTCCCACACCGGCGCCCTGGTGATTTTCGAGCGGAAGGATCAGCTCAACAGCGTCATGGCCACCGGCACCGTGATCAATTCGGACGTGTCGGCGGAGCTAATCAAAAATCTGTTTTACAACAAGGCGCCCCTGCATGACGGCGCCGTGGTAGTGCGGGAGGGCAGGATCGCAGCCGCCGGCTGTGTTCTGCCCCTGACCCAGAGCACCAATCTCAGCAAGGAGCTGGGGATGCGCCATCGCGCGGGCATCGGACTCAGCGAACAGTCCGATGCGGTGGTGGTGATCGTCTCGGAGGAGACCGGTGCCATCTCCGTTGCGGTGGAGGGCATGCTCAAGCGGCACCTGACCGCCGCGTCGCTGGACAGGCTGCTGCACAGCGAGCTGATCCGCGAAGAGGAGGATCAATCCCGCGTCAGCAAGGTTCTGCGGAATTTGCAGAATAGCATTAGAGGGAAGAGAAATGAAAAAAATGAAAAAAATAACTGATGGCAAGCTATTCTGGCTGATCATCTCTTTCCTGATCTCCTTCTCTGTGTGGGTGTATATTACCACCGTGGAAACCAAGTCCGACACAAAGACGCTCCGCAATGTGCAGGTCGTGCTGGTCGGGGAGGACACGCTGCTGGACAATTACGATCTGGTTGTTACCGGGCTTGACACGACGAACGTGTCCATCACGGTCAGCGGCCCCCGCTGGATCGTGAACGGACTGGATTCCTCTGACGTGACCGCCCAGGTGGATGTGAGCAGGCTCTCCATGCCAAGCTATACCCCCGCAAACTCCGCAACTCTTTCCTATACCATCGTTTTTCCCTCCGGCGTGGACACCAGAAATCTGACCATCGAGCGGAAATCCCAGGAGTCCGTGATCGTTGAGGTCTCGAAAATGGATGAGATCACCGTTCAGGTAGGCGGGAATTTCCTGGGCACGGTCAGCGAGGAATACCGCAAGGATACGCCGATCTTTGATCCGGCTGTGATCACGGTCAGAGGCCCGAAGAAGTATCTGGTCAATGTGGATCACGCCTATGTGGAGTACGGCGAGGCGAACAGGGTCTATTCCGGCACCTTTACGGATGGGAACGCCCGTGTGGTCCTGATGGACGCAAGCAACAAGCCCTGTGAGAACACCGAGTATCTGTCCCTTTCCGCAGATACCGTTTCGGTGACGCTCCCCGTGCTGGCGCAGAAGCCAGTGCCCATCGCCATCACGCCCCAGTGGGGCTCCGGCGCCACGGAGGAGAACACCCGCATCACCTATGAGCCGGAGACGCTGAAGCTGGCGGGGGACTCCGCCGTGCTGGACGAGATCAACCAGATCCAGCTGGACATCGTGGATATGACCAGCTTCGGCACCTCCACGACCCTGAAGTATCCCATCCGCCTGCCCAACGGGATCCGGAACATCTCCGGCATCACGGAGGCCACCGTCACCATCGAGATCCAGGGTGTTGAGACCAAGATGTTCGAAGTGGACGAGTTCGTGTGGACAGGTGTGCGGGACGACGTGGAAGTCGTGGTGGAGACGGAAAAGCTGCCGGTGCTACTGCGGGGACCCTCCAAGTTCCTAAACAATCTCAACCCCGGCAATATTCGCGTAGAGGCGGATCTGTCGGATCTGATGGACACCATGGGCAATCATACCGTGGAGGTCAAGGTCTCCGTTCCCGGCAACACCAGGATCGGGCCTGTCAAGATCGACGGGGAGCCTACCTACACCGTTTATATCCAGCTGAAGCAGAAAGAGGCGGATTCATGACCCAGGATGCTGTTGTTACAAAGCTCCTCCCCGACGGGATGGCGGAGGTCGCGGTCACGCGGGGCACAGCCTGCGGCGGCAACTGCGGCAGCTGCGAGAGCTGCAAATTCCAGAAAGAAATGCGCACGGAGGCCAGAAACCTCATCGAAGCCAAGCCCGGCCAGAAGGTCGTCATCGAGAGCAAGAGCTCCCAGATCTACGGCGCGGCGCTGCTGGCCTACGGTATGCCGCTGCTGTTTTTCCTGCTGGGCTACGCCCTGGGCGCCCTGCTGGGGCTCACGGAAGGGCTTCGGATCCTGCTGAGCTTTGCCGCCCTGGCGCTGAGCGCCTGGGTGCTGGTGCTGACCCAGCGCAGAAAGAGCGAAAAGAAAAAAATCACCTTCGATATTGTTGCATAGGAAGGAACAGAAGCCATGATCAAGAGTATGACCGGCTACGGCAGCGCCAAGGGCACCGTGGACGGATTGGAGATCACCGTTGAGCTCAAGAGCGTCAACAACCGCTATCTGGACGCCGCCGTGCGCCTGCCGCGGAGCTTCCTCTTCGCGGAGGAGCTGATCAAGGCCCGGGTGCAGTCCCACATCAGCCGGGGCAAGGTGGACGTGTTCGTGAGCGTGGATTCCTCCCAGGCGGGAGACATGACTGTGAAGGTCAACGAGGGGCTGCTGAAGGGCTACATGGACGCCATCTCCCATATTGCGGAGGAGTACGGCCTGGCCAGGGATATGACCGCCATGAGCGTGAGCCGCTTCCCCGACGTGCTGACGGTGGAGAAGCGGGAGCTGGACGCGGAGGCCATCGGCGCCGGCATCGGGGAGATCGCGGAGCGCGCCCTGCAGGATTTTGACGCCATGCGCCTGCGGGAGGGTGAGAAGCTGCGGGACGATGTGCTGTCCCGCCTGGAGACCATTGAGCGCCTGGTGGAGACCGTGGAGGAAAAAGCGCCGGAGACGGTTGCGGAGTATCGCCGCCGCCTGGAGCAGAAGATGGCGGAGGTGCTGGGCACCGCGGGGATCGACGAGAGCCGGATCCTGGCGGAGGCCGCCCTGTTTGCCGACCATATCGCCGTGGACGAGGAGACCGTCCGCCTGCGCAGCCACATGTCCCAGCTGCGGGGCATGATCAACGGCAATTCTCCCACCGGCCGGAAGATCGATTTCCTGATCCAGGAGTTCAACCGGGAGGCCAACACCATCGGCTCCAAGTGCCAGAACTCCCAGATCGCCCACACGGTCGTGGATCTCAAGTCCGAGATCGAAAAGATCCGGGAGCAGATCCAGAACATCGAATAGGAGCCGCCTGTGAAGCTGATCGGAATCGGATTCGGAAACCTGGTGGCGGCGGAGCGGGTGATCTCCATCGTGAGCCCCGAGTCCGCGCCCATCAAGCGCATGATCCAGGAGGTGCGGGAGCGGGGCGAGCTGATCGACGCCTCCTTCGGCCGCAGCACCCGCTCGGTGCTGGTGATGGATAACGGCTATCTGGTTCTCTCGGCGCTGACGCCGGAGACCTTATCCCCGCGCTTTGCGGAGCAATCGGAACAGGAGAGTACAAAGGAGCATGACTGAAAAAGGAAAGCTGATCGTCATTTCCGGGCCTTCCGGCGCCGGGAAGAGCACCGTTGTGAACACCGCCATCCGGGGGAGAGAGGACATGTGCTTCTCCACCTCCGTGACCACCCGGAGCCCCAGACCCGGCGAGGTGGACGGACGGGACTATTTCTTCATCACGCCCGAGCGTTTTCGGGAGATGGTGGAGCGAAACGAGCTGCTGGAGCATGCCGAGTATGTGGCCCACTCCTACGGCACGCCGCGCGCCTATGTGGAGCAGCAGATGGACAAGGGCTTCAACGTGATCCTGGACATAGAGGTGCAGGGCGCCCGCCAGGTGCGGGAGAAGATGGAGGAGGCCGTGCTGGTCTTCATCCTGCCCCCCTCCATGGAGGAGCTGCGCCGCCGCCTGGAAAACCGGGGTACCGACAGCGCGGACGTGATCGAGGCAAGGCTCATCCGCGCCCGGGAGGAGCTCAAGGAAGCTCCCCTCTACGATTATGTGATCGTGAACGACAAGCTGGAGGAGGCCGCAAGCGAGTTTGCCGCCATTCTGAAGGCCGAGCGCTGCAGAACCGCCCAGCGGCTGCAGTTTATCAACAACTTTTGAAAAATCTTCGCCGCCACGCGGCAGAATTGAGGTAATGAATCATGATGCTTTATCCCCCTGTTGCTGAGCTGGTCGATAAGATCGGCAGCCGTTATCAGCTGGTAAATCTGGTGGCCCGCCGGGCGAGAGCCATTTCCGCCGAGGCCGAAGAGGAGCAGATCCCTCTGGATCGGAAGCCGGTTTCCTCCGCCATTGACGAGGTCTATACCGGGAAGCTCTCCATTGCGCACAAATCCAAGGAATAAGTTTCAATCCAACATGAAGGGGTGGTGATCCGATTGCCGGTTCTCATAGCAAAAATTGCGGTGTCCGCGGCAACCTACTGGATCGACCGCCCCTATGATTATTTGATCCCCCAGGAGCTGGGGGACAAGCTGCGTCCCGGCATGCGGGTCTATGTGCCCTTCTCCCGGGGGAATCGCCGCTGCGAGGGGATCGTGCTGGCGGTCACGGACGGCAGCAAGCTGGAGAATCTGAAGCCCGTGCTGGCCCTTCTGGACGAGGAGCCGGTGCTGACGGAGGAGCAGATCCACCTGGCGCTTTTTATGCGGGAGCGTTTTTTCTGCACGGTGTACGACGCGGTGAAGACCATCCTCCCCGCGGGGCTCTGGTTTCAGACCGACGGGAAGCGCCGGGTGCAGGACAAGACCGTGGAGATGGCAAAGCTCGCCGTGCCCGGGGACGAGGCGGCGGATACCGCCGACCGGATCCGGCACAGGGCGGCGCAGCAGGCCAACCTCCTGGACATGCTCTGCAGCTTTGAGGCGCTGCCGGTGAAGGATCTGCTGCTGCACTGCGGGGCGGGGCGGCCTTCTCTGAAGGCGCTTTGCAACCGGGGGCTGGTGGAGCTCTATCGGCGGGAGGTCTTTCGCAGACCCCAGCTGCCGCCGGAGGAGCTGACGGCGCTGCCCACCCTGAACGGGGAGCAGGCGCGCGCCTTTGCGGGCCTCTCGGAGCTTGCCCGCACCGGGAAAGCCGGGGCGGCTCTCCTGCAGGGCGTCACCGGCAGCGGGAAGACCAGCGTCTACATCCACCTGATCGACGAGCAGCTCTCCCTCGGAAAGAGCGCCATTTTGCTGGTGCCGGAGATTGCGCTGACGCCCCAGATGCTGCAGACCTTCTCCAGCCATTTCGGGGACGAGGTGGCGGTGCTGCACTCCAGCCTCTCCGTGGGCGAGCGCTACGACGAGTGGAAGCGGGTGAAGTCCGGCAGGGCGCACCTGGTCATCGGCACCCGCAGCGCGGTCTTTGCGCCGGTGGAGAAGCTGGGACTCATCATCATCGACGAGGAGCAGGAGGAGACCTACCGCTCGGAGAACGCCCCCCGCTACCACGCCCGGGACGTGGCGAAGTATCGCTGCGCCAAGGCAAAGTGCCTGCTGCTGCTGGCCTCGGCCACGCCGGAGCTCCAGAGCCGCTACCAGGCGGAGATCGGGCGCTATGCCTACTTCCGGCTGGAGACGCGCTACAACGCCCAGGAGCTGCCCCAGGTGCGCCTGGTGGACATGAAGGAGGAGCTGCGGGCGGGAAACGGCGGCTGCATCAGCAATTTCCTGGCCGAGGAGCTGCAGAAGAACCTGGACACCGGGGAGCAGAGCATCCTGTTTCTGAACCGGCGGGGCGCCAACAAGCTCATCAGCTGCGGCGACTGCGGCTTTACCTACCGCTGCCCCCGCTGCAGCGTGTCGCTGACCTATCACAGCGTGAACCGGCGGCTCATGTGCCACTACTGCGGCTATTCACGCCGGGTGGACGAGAGCTGCCCCAGCTGCGGCGGCAAGCTCAAGTATGTGGGCGCAGGCACCCAGCTGGTGGTGGAGGAGCTGGAAAAGCGCTTCCCCGGGCGGGAGATCCTGCGCATGGATTCGGATTCCGTGGCGCCGGTGGGCTCCCATGAGGAGCTGTTCGAGCGCTTCCGGAAAGAGAACATCCCCTTCCTGGTGGGCACGCAGATGGTCACCAAGGGGCTGAATTTTGAAAACGTGACCCTGGTGGGCGTCCTCTCCGCGGATCAGAGCCTGTATGCCGGCGATTATCGGGCGGGGGAGCGAACCTTTTCCATGATCACCCAGGTGGTAGGCCGCAGCGGGCGGGGCAGCAAGCCCGGCCGGGCGGTGATCCAGACCTTCACCCCCGCAAACGAGACCATCCAGCAGGCGGCGCGGCAGGATTACGACGCCTTTTACGCTTCGGAGCTGCTGCTGCGCAAGCTCCAGAATACGCCGCCCTTTTCGGATCTTCTGGCGGTGACCCTCTCCGGCACGGAGGAGGAGCAGGTGCAGCAGGCCGGGCGCTTCGTGCGCGAGATGCTGGAGCAGCTTTTGGGACGAGATCAGGTACTGCTGCTGGGTCCCGCGCCTCTCGGTGTGCTGCGGGTCAACAACCGCTATCGCTACCGCATCTACATCCATTGCAAGGCAAACGCCGCCATCCGCGCCAGCATTTCCCAGGCGGTGATCGCCTGCTGTACCGACAAGCGTTTCCGGGGCGTCTCCGTTTTTGCGGAGAACGACCCCTCCAATATGTAAATCATCCGCCCGATGGGCAGAATGGAGAATAACATGGCACTGCGCAATATTCTGACCAAGGAGCAGCCGGGGCTCTACAAAAAATGCCGCCCGGTGACCGATTTTAACAGCCGTCTGCATCAGCTGCTGGACGATATGGCCGAGACGCTGGAGAAAGCCAACGGCGTGGGTCTGGCCGCGCCCCAGGTGGGCGTGCTGCGCCGGGCCGTGCTGGTGCTGGAGACCAATGTGCCCGAGGGGGAGCCGGAAAAGCTCATCGAGCTCATCAATCCCGAGATCATCGAGACCTCCGGCGAGCAGGACGGCGCCGAGGGCTGCCTGAGCGTGCCGGGGGAGTACGGCCTGGTGAAGCGCCCCATGAACGTGAAGGTGCGCGCCCAGGATCGCTACGGCAATTGGTTCGAGGTGGAGGGCACCGGCCTTACCGCCCGCTGCTTCTGCCATGAGCTGGATCATCTGGATGGCATCGTGTTTACCTCCAAGTGCGAGCGGATGCTCACCGAAGAGGAGCTGGAGCGGCTGCAGACCGAGAGAGAGGACTGAGATGCGCGTCGTTTTTATGGGCACGCCGGACTTTGCCGCCGCCTCCCTGCAAAAGCTCCTGGAGGAGGGCTTTGAGGTCGTTGGCGTCTTTACCCAGCCGGATCGCCCCAAGGGACGGGGCATGGAGCTGGCCTTCTCGCCGGTGAAGGAGCTGGCGCTCTCTGCGGGGCTGCCGGTCTACCAGCCGGAGAAGATGCGGGACGGGACAGCGCTTGCCATTTTGCAGGAACTGCAGCCGGACATTCTGGCGGTGGTGGCCTACGGGCGCATTCTGCCGGACGAGCTTCTGGCGCTGCCGAAGTACGGCGCGGTGAACGTCCACGGCTCCCTGCTGCCCAAATACCGGGGCAGCGCCCCCATCCAGTGGGCGGTGCTGAACGGGGATACGGTTACCGGCGTGAGCACCATGTACCTGGCCCACGAGATGGACACCGGGGACGTGATCTATACCGAGGAGACGGCCATCGGGGAGTTTGAGACCTCCGGGGAGCTCTTTGAACGGCTGAAGGACATGGGGGCGGCGCTGCTGGTGAAGACCCTGCGGGACATCGAGGCGGGTACAGCGCCGCGGACGCCTCAGGATCACAGCAAGGCCAGCTATGTGAAGATGCTGGACAAAAGCCTCTGCCCCATCGACTGGAACCGTAGCCCCCGCGCCATCGTGAAGCAGATCTGCGGCCTGCAGCCCTGGCCGGTGGCGACGATGGAGCTTGCGGGCAAGACCTGCAAGGTCTTCGGGGCGGCCTATACCGAGACCCATACGGAAAAGACCCCCGGGACGATCCTCAAGGCGGACGATAAGGGCATCGAGGTCGCCTGCGGCGGCGGAGAGAGCCTGCTTGTCACCGAGCTGCAGGCGCCGGGGAAGAAACGGATGGCGGCGGGAGATTTCCTGCGGGGCCATCCCCTGAAGCTTGAGAGATGAAAAATACGGCAAGATCGGCGGCGCTGCAGGCGCTGCTGCGCTGCGAGAAAAACGGCGCCTGGTCGGGCGCGGTCATCGACAGCGCCCTGCGGGATCAGGGGCTGGAGAGCCGGGACGCGGCGCTGGCTGCCCGGCTCTGCCTGGGCGTGCTGCAAAACGACCGCTATCTGGATTATCAGATCGACCGGCTTTCCCGGGGCAGTCTGGAGCCCAAGCTGCGGAGTATCCTGCGTCTGGGCGCCTATCAGCTGCTGTTTCTGGACAAGGTGCCGGATCACGCCGCCGTCAGCGAGACGGTGAGCCTTTGCCGCAGCGTCGGCCTGGATCGGGCGGCGGGGCTGGTGAACGCGGTGCTGCGCCGCCTGGCGTCGGAAAAGGACAAGCTGCCGCCCATCCCCGGAGAGGGGACGGCGGAATATCTTTCCACCCGTTGGAGCCACCCGCTGTGGCTCGCGGAAAAGCTCATCGCGGAGCGGGGCTATGCGTTTGCGGAGGACTTTTTCCGCGCGAACAACGAGCCCGCGCCCCTCTGCATCCAGGTAAACCGGCTGCGGGTGAGCCCGGAGGACTACATCCGGGCGCTGGAGCGGGCGGAGATCCCGTACCGCGCCTTTCCGGAGCTGCCCGGCTGCCTGGAGCTGGAGGGCGGCAAGGTGACGGAGCTTCCCGGCTTTGAGGAGGGGCTCTTCTACGTGCAGGATCGGGCGGCGCGTTGCGCGGCGGAGGCCGCCGACGTGAGACCCGGGATGCGCGTGCTGGACGCCTGCGCGGCGCCGGGGGGCAAGAGCTTTGCCGCCGCCATCGCCGCGGGAGGGGACTGCGAGATCCTCGCCTGCGATATTCACGAAAAGAAGCTGCGGCTCATCGAGAGCGGCGCGAAACGCCTGGGGATCGGCTGCATCCGCACCCGCTGCATGGACGCCAGGACCTTTGAGCCGGCGTTTGAGGGCGCCTTTGACCGGGTGCTGGCCGACGTGCCCTGCTCGGGGCTGGGCGTCATCCGCAAGAGGCCGGAGATCCGCCGCAAGAGCGAGACGGAGATCGGGGCGCTGCCGGAGATCCAGGCGGCGATCCTCGATAACCTCGCCCGCACTGTGAAGCCCGGCGGGCTGCTGCTCTACTCCACCTGCACGGTGCTGCGGGAGGAGAACCGGGAGCAGATCCGGCGCTTTCTAAAGGCGCACCCGGACTTTCAGATCGAGGGCTGCGCGTATTTTGCAGAGGGTCTGTATGAATTCTGGCCGCAAAAAGACGGAACGGACGGATTTTTTGCCGCCAGACTGAGAAGGATAAAAGCATGAAAAAGGACATTCTCTCCCTGCTGCCCGGGGAGATCGAGGAAGAGCTGGCCGCGCTGGGAGAACCGAAGTACCGGGCGGGGCAGATCTTCACCTGGCTGCATAGGGGCGCGCGGAGCTTTGCGGAGATGTCGAATCTCTCCAAGGAGCTGCGGGAAAAGCTGGACGAGCGCTTCTTCCTCTATAAGCCGGAGGTGCTGAGAAAACAGGTCTCCCAGATCGACGGCACCATCAAATACCTCTGGCAGCTGCGGGACGGCAACGCGGTGGAGACGGTGGTCATGCAGTATAAGCACGGTAACACCGTCTGTGTCTCCTCCCAGGTGGGCTGCCGCCAGGGCTGCGCCTTCTGCGCCTCCACCATCGGCGGCCTGGTGCGGGGGCTTGAGCCTTCGGAGATCCTGGACGAGGTGCTGTTCTCCCAGCTGGATTCGGGGCTGCCCATCTCCAACATCGTGCTCATGGGCATCGGAGAGCCGCTGGATAATTTTGACAATGTGATGCGCTTTCTGGAGCTGGTGAACCACCCCAAGGGCATGAACATCGGCATGCGGCACATCTCCCTGTCCACCTGCGGGCTCATCGAGCGCTTTGCCGACCTGGCGGAGCGGGATCTGCAGCTCACGCTCTCGGTGTCCCTCCACGCGCCGGACGACGAGACCCGCTCCAAGCTCATGCCGGCCAACCGGGGGCGGGGCGTGGAGGCGCTGATGGAGGCCTGCCGGAAGTATTACGAAAAGACCGGGCGGCGCATCTCCTTTGAGTACGCCATGATCGACGGCGTGAACGACACGGAGAGGCACGCGAGGCTCCTGGCTAAGGAAGCGAAGAGCCTGGCGGCGCACGTGAATCTGATCCCCCTGAACCATGTGGAGGAGCGGCAGTTCCGCCCGTCCACCCAGGGGCATATGAAGGCCTTCATCAAGATCCTGGAGGACGAGGGCGTGAACGTCACCGTGCGCAGACGCCTGGGCAGCGATGTGGACGCCTCCTGCGGTCAGCTCAGGCGGAAGATGCAGAAGGCAAACGAAGCAACGAGGTAAACGACCATGAAAAGTTTTGGCTTAAGCGATAAGGGAATGGTGCGGGCAGACAATCAGGACTGCTTCCTGCTGGAGCTCTGCCCGGAGCGGGACTGCCTGATCGCCACCCTCTGCGACGGCATGGGCGGGGCGAAGGCCGGCGGCATCGCCAGCACTCTCTGCGTCAAGACCTTTGTCGCCAAGGTCTATGAAAAGCTCTGCGCCAGCAAGAGCAAGGTGCAAAACTACAGGACGCTGCTCAAGAACGCCTGCAGCGAGACCAACGGCGTGGTCTACGCCTATTCCCAGTTCAGCGAGGACTATCGGGGCATGGGCACCACCCTGGTGGGCGGCGTCATCAAGCCCAACGGCAGCGGCCACATCATCAACGTGGGGGACAGCCGCGCTTATCTGCTTTCGCCCGGGAAGGGGCAGATCCGCCAGATCAGCCGGGACCACTCCCTGGTGGAGGAGCTGCTGCGCTTCGGCGCCATCACGCCGGAGCAGGCGCGGGTACACCCCCAGCGCAACATCATCACCCGCGCCATGGGCACGGAGAGCAAGGCCGAGCCGGATTACTTTGAATTTCGCCTGGGTTCCTCGGAGCTGCTGCTGCTCTGCTCCGACGGGCTGAGCAATATGCTGACGGACGAGGAGATCCTGGAGACCGCCAAAGAGGCGCGGGAGCCGGAGCCCCTCTGCCGCAGGCTCATGGAGCAGGCGCTGGAGCGGGGCGCGCGGGACAATGTGACCGTGGTCGCCGTAAGCAGGTGACGGGAAGGAGCGAAGCATGGACAGCAATCATATTCCCGTGAACCTGGTGCTGGAGGATCGCTACGAGCTTCTCGAGCGCATCGGCGAGGGCGGCATGGCCATGGTCTACAAGGCCCTGGATCGGCGGCTGAACCGCTATGTGGCCGTGAAGATCATGCGGCCGGAGATGGCCCAGGACGAAGAGGTGCGGCAGCGCTTCTTTGCCGAGTCTCACGCCGTCGCCCGGCTCTCCAGTCCCAATATCGTGGCCGTCTATGACGTGAGCCACACGGCCGAGATCGAATATATCGTCATGGAGCTGGTGGACGGGATCACCCTGCGGCACTATCTGGACCGCAAGGGCCCCATCCCCTGGCGGGAGGCAGTGTACTTCGCCAAGCAGACCGCCCGGGCTCTGGCTCACGCCCATCAGAAGGGCGTGGTGCACCGGGACATCAAGCCCCAGAACATGCTGCTGCTGCGGGACGGCACCCTGAAGGTGGGGGACTTCGGCATCGCGGCGCTGGAAAACCAGGTGGCCGAGGAGCGGGGCACCGCCGTGGGCTCCATCCACTATATCGCGCCGGAGCAGATCCGGGGCGAGAGCCCGGACGCCCGCAGCGACCTCTACTCCCTGGGCGTGGTGATGTACGAGATGCTCACCGGCCAGAAGCCCTATAACGGCGACACCGTGGGCGAGATCGCGGTGATGCACATGAATACCCAGCCCACGCCGCCGACGCAGCTGGTGCCGGACATTCCGCCGGAGCTGGAGCATATCACCCTCAAGGCCATGACGGCCAACATCGAGGAGCGCTATCAGACGGCGGAGGAGCTGATCCGGGATCTGGATCGCTTCGCCATCAGCCAGACCCAGCAGGAGGACGAGCAGGAGCTGGAGGCCATGGAGACCCCGGCGGTGGTGCCGGTGCGCTCGGTCAGCGAGATGTCCAAGGAAAAATATCGCCGGCGCAGACGCCGCTCGGCCCGCGTCAGCTTCCTGATGGGCACCTTCGGGGTGCTGGTGGTGGCGCTGCTGCTCGCCTTCACCCTGCTGCACTACTTTTTGCAGGACTATTTTCCCGACAAGGGCGCGGAGGATCGCTCCGCCGGGCATATGGAGATGCCGAATTTCCTGGGCATGTCCGTGGATCAGATCCTCTCCGACCCGGCAAACTCCGTCTTTAACTTTGAGATCGTCTACCTCAACACCTCCGGGGCGGAGCAGTTTGACCCCTCGGAGTACCGGGTGGAGCGGCAGGATCCCGGCGCGGGCACCCGCGTCAGCCTGAAGCCCGGGGGGACGCCGGTGACCCTCTCCGTCAGCACCAGCGTGACCCAGGTGCCGGACGTGTACGGCATGGATTACCGGGACGCCACCAACGTGCTACGGGTCTCCGGCTACTATGTGGAGCTGGTGGACGAGCTGAGCGATACCGTGGAGCGCAACAAGGTCATGGCCATGTGGCCGGCGGCGGGGGAGCCGCTGGAGAAGGGCTCCTGGATCTACCTGACGGTCAGCGCCGGGCCGGAGACGGAGTATGTCTCCATGCCGAACCTGGTGGGCCTGTCGGAGACGGCGGCCATCCAGAAGGTGGAGGAGGCCGAGCTGAGCTACGGCGGCTCGGAGTATGTACAGAGCGACCTGCCCGCGGGCACGGTCATCGGGCAGAGCGAGGAGAGCTATAACCTCATCGCCGCCCACACCAAAGTGATTTTGCGGGTGTCCACCGGACCGGAGGAAGGATGACAGAGGGAAGGATCATCAAGGCGCTCAGCGGTTTCTATACGGTGCAGACGGCCCAGGGGCCTCTCGTGTGCAAGGCGCGGGGGCGCTTCCGGCTGGACGGCACCTCGCCCCTGGTGGGGGATCGGGTGCTCTGCACAAGGGAGAAGGACGGCTCCGGCCGCATCGACCGGGTGCTGGAGCGGCGCAACTGGTTTGTCCGCCCGGCGGTGGCCAATCTGGACGCGCTGGTCTTCGTGGCGGCCAACGTCAACCCCGTCACCGACCCCTTCCTCATCGACCGGGTCTCCGTCATCGCCGAGGAGGCGGACGTGGAGCTCATCGTCTGCGTGAACAAGACGGATCTGGACGCCGGGGCGGAGCTGGAGCGGATCTACCGGAAGGCTGGCTTTCCCGTGGTCTGCACCAGCGCGGAGACCGGCGAGGGCATAGAGGCGCTGCGGCAGCTGCTGCAGGGCAAGCTCTCCGCCTTCACCGGAAACTCCGGCGTGGGGAAATCCAGCCTCTTGAACCGCATCCAGCCGGGCTTTGCCCTGCCCACCGCCGAGGTCAGCGAGAAGCTGGGCCGCGGCAAACATACCACCCGGCACGTGGAGCTCTTCTCCCTGGGGGAGGATATTTATGTGGCCGACACGCCGGGCTTCGCCTCCTTCGAGCTGGAGATGATGGAGCCCATCCCCAAGGAGCGCCTGCAGTTCGATTTCCGGGAGTTTCAGCCGGGGATCGGGGGCTGCCGCTTTCCCGACTGCAGCCACCGCAAGGAGCCGGACTGCGCCGTGCGGGCGCTGACGGACGCCGGGGAGATCCCCGAGACCCGCTACCGCAGCTATCTGCGGCTGTACGAGCTCAGCGCAGCCCACAAGCCCTGGGAGTGAGCTTAGAGTTCAGTGTTCAGTGTTCAGAAGACGGGAGAGACGAATTCGCATCCCTCGTCCTCTGAAATCTCAATCTTGAACTCTGAACCCTCGCATCCCTCGTCCTCTGAAATCTCAATCCTGAACTCTGAACCCCCGTTCCCTCGTCCTCTGAAATCTCAATCCTGAACTCTGAACCCTCGTCCCCTCGTCCTCTGAAATCTGAAAACTGAAAACTAAAAACTGCATACCCACGCCGCCCTTCGCATATCGTGTATGGAAATACCGAATGCGGGGGGCGGTTTGCTGTGCGAAGAGGACGCTGCGGGCTGTGGGGCTTTGCCGCCATCGGCGCCGGACTATTTATCCTGCTGGCGCTGGTGCTGCCGGCGGAATTCTGGTGGTTCTTCCTGGCGGCGGGGCTGATCGGCCTGGGGATCTGGTATTTGCGCTGCTGCGGGTAAAAGGGAGGTTTCGATGAAAATTTATGTGTTTCGTCTGCCGCGCTGGCTGGCCGGGCTGCTCCTGCGCCTGACGTCCCGGCGGCAGCGGCCGGGGACTTGAAAAGGAAAGGAAAGGGATCGCATGGAACTGATCGCAAAGCAGAAGGAGCTGGCGGCCTGGAGCAATCTGGGCAGCCTCTGCCGCCAAAGTCTCATCACCACGGAGAGCGTGGTGCCCGACACGCTGCCGGACGTGGGGCGCATCGTCTGGGTACAGGGCGGGCTGCTGCTCAAGGGCAAGGAGCTGAGCCCCGGGGGCGTGGGCGTGAACGGGGAGGCCTGGGCCTCCGTGCTGTACCTGACGGAGGGGCTGGGCAGTCTGGAGAGCCTGCGGCTCACAAAGCCCTTCCGCCTGGACTTTGACGGCCTGAGCGCCCAGCCGGAGGCGCTGCCCGGCCTCTCCTGGCGGATCGACCGGGCGGAGGCCCGGGCGCTGAACCCGCGGAAGCTCGCGGTGAGCCTGCTGGTGTCGGCGGAGCTGGAGAACTATGCTCGGGAGAGCCTGCCCCTGGAGACGGAGCTGCCCGAGACGCCGGGGCTGCATCTGCTGCGGCGGCAGCAGGAGCACCTGGCCCTCACCGGGGTCTGGGAGAAGAGCTTCAGCCTGCGGGAGGAGCTGGAGCAGCCCCTGGGGCAGCCCTGCCCGGAGCGGATCCTGGGGGAGGAGCTGCGCTTTACCGACCTGAGCGCGGAGCAGATTGGCGTTCGGTGCGTCCTGCGGGGCCAGGTGCAGCTGGAGCTCTGGGGGCTGGATGGCGAGGGCGCGCTGCAGCGCAGCAGGTTCCGCCTGCCCTTCTCCCAGCTTTTAGAGACCGGGGAGGGGAGCTTCACGGAATTTGCCCTCTCGGTGGAGCCCTGCGCCTGCGAGCTGAGATGGCTGGACGGCCTGGACGGCAAGCGGCTGCTGGGGCTGGAGCTGAGCGCCCTGGCGCAGCTTCGCGGCTGGGAGCGGGTGCAGAGCGTCACGGTCTCGGACGCCTACAGCAGCCGGATGCCCTGCGCGGTGCAGGGGGAGGAGCGGAGCTTTCTCGCCGCCCGGGAGAGCGGCACGGCACGCCTGCGGGCGGAGGAGACGCTGAAGCTGCCCGAGGACTTCGGGGAGCTGCTCTCCGCCCAGCCATTCCTGGAGCCGCCTGCGCCGGCGGAGGGGGAGCTGCGGCAGAGCCTGCAGCTGGATCTTCTGATCCGCAAAAAGGACGGGAGCATGGACGCCCTTCGCCGCAGCGTGAGCCTGGGGGGCGAGACCCCGGGGGAGGACTGGATCGTCACCGGCAGCCGCCTGCAGCAGCTTGACCTCCGGCCGGAGGAGGAGGGGCTGCGCCTGCGGGCGGAGGCGGAGCTGAGCCTTCTGCGGGAGCAGCGCAGGGAGCTCTTCTGCCTGAGCTCGCTGACCCTGGACGAGGAGCGCGACCGGAGCGGAGAGGAGCGCCCGGCGCTCTATCTGGTGCGGCGGGGAGAGGGGGAAAGCCTCTGGGCACTGGGGAAGGCCTTCGGCGCATCGCCGGAGGAGCTCGCCGCCTGCAACACAGAGGACGCCCAGACCCTGCTGATCCCGGCGGAAACATAAGGAGTTTTGAGGGGACAGTTTTGAGTTTTGAGCAACCCCTTCCGTCAGCGGCGGGCGTTACACGCCGCTGACACCTCCGCCTTGCGGTGGGGGGAGGAAAGACCACCCGTCTCCTCAAAACTCAAAACTCAAATCTCAAAACTATTCGTTCCCCCGTCTCCTCAAAACTCAAAACTCAAATCTCAAAACTACTTGCCACATGGCTTCTCTTGTGTTAAAATGTCTGATGTTGAATTTTATCACAAGAGGAGCTGTTTTTATGTCCGGACATTCCAAATGGCACAACATACAGAAGACCAAGGGCGCGGCGGACGCCAAGCGCGCGCAGGCCTTCACCAAGATCGCCCGCGAGATGATCGTGGCCGTCAAGGAGGGCGGCGGCGGTGATCCCCGCTCCAACTCCAAGCTGGCCGCCGTGATCGCCAAGGCCAAGGCCGCCAACATGCCCAACGACAACATCAAGCGCACCATCGACAAGGCGCTGGGCGCGGGCAACACCGAGAACTATGAGAAGATCGTCTACGAGGGCTACGGCCCCCAGGGCGTGGCCGTGATCGTGGAGACCATGACCGACAACCGCAACCGCACCGCGGGCGAAATTCGCCACTACTTCGACAAGTACGGCGGAAACATGGGCGCCGCCAACTGCGTGAGCTGGAGCTTCGACAAGAAGGGCGTCATCGTCATCGACAACGAGGACGAGGAGCTGGACGAGGACACCGTGATGATGGACGCGCTGGACGCCGGCGCCGCCGATTTCGAGGCGGAGGGCGAGACCATGACCGTCTACACCGCCGAGGACGACGTGGCCGCCGTGGCCGATGCGCTGACCGAGAAGGGCTACAAGCTCCTGGAGGCGCAGGTGGAGATGCTGCCCCAGAACGGCTACATCAAGATCACCAACGAGGACGACGCCAAGAACATGCAGAAGATGCTGGACATGTTCGAGGATTTTGACGACGTGCAGAACGTCTGGCACAACTGGGAGGACGCGGAGTAATACAAAAACGTCAGCTACTATGCTCCCGAGGCTTGGAACTGACTGACAAGGTACAAAAGGTCTGACACAAAAGAGAGGATGCGGAGAGATATGAAGAAGTTTACCATTGCGTTGATCCTGATCCTGGCGCTGGCGGTGGGTATCCTGGCCGCCTGCGGTGAAACCCAGGCCGATCCCAGCGGCCGATACGTGCTCAAGTCCATGAACGGCCAGCCGGTGGAGGAGTATTTCCAGTCCATGCTGGGCGATGGCGTGGATCCGGACTTCGTTCTGCAGCTGTTCGGCATCTCCTCCTTTGAGGAGCTCATGACCGTGGAGCTCAAGCCCGACGGCAGCGCGCTGGTCGCCATGGCCGGTGAGGGCAGCTACTCCGGCACCTGGGAGCAGGACGGGGACAAGATCACCGTCACCGTGGACGGCGATCCCGTCACCTTTGTCCTGAAGGGCAACGAGCTCAGCTTCGAGGAGAGCGGGGAGAGTATGCTCTTTGTGAAGAAGTAAATATTTTCACATACGAAAGGAGAAACCATGAAGGAAATCGTTGATCTCATCAAGAAGCTGCTGGAGCTGCTGCCCGCTTCCCTGAAGGCGGGGAAGGGCGCGCTGGGTCTCGTGGGCACCGCGCTGGGCCTGCTGACGAAGCTCCTGCCCAAGAAGGCCAAGGCCGAGGAAGCCAAGGCGGAGGAGCCCAAGGCCGAGAAGCCCAAGGCCAAGGGCAAGAGCGCGAAGCTGGGCCTCGCGCTGAGCGCGCTGTTCCTGCTGGGCACCTGCGCGTTCAAGAGCCTGCAGGCGCTGAAGAAGGCCAAGCAGTAATCGAACATCACCGAGGGGGACGCCGTCAACGCGTCCCCCGTCCCATAGAAAGGAGCAGAACGTGGAACAGAATCTGGGAAATGTGGAGCGCACCCTGCTGGCGCCGGAGAAGCTGCGGCGGGAGAAGCCCCTGTGGCAGGATATTTTGATCGGCCTGATCACCGTCCTGATCCCCATGCTGATCGTGGGCTGGACGGTGGCGGGGCTGATGGAGGGCGCCGGGCTGACCAGAAGCTTCGGCTGGATCCTGACGACCATGGTGATCCTCGTCCTCACGCCCATTGCGGTCTTTATCATGCGCCGGCAGACCACCGGCTTCATCCGGCAGCGGCTGGAGATCCGGGAGCATGGCGTCAGTGGCGTGTGCATGCTGAACGCCCTCAGGACCCGGGAGTTTTCCATCCCCTACGGGGAGCTGCGGACGGTGACCGGGCGGAAGAACCGGCTGATCCTGCAGGCCGGGAAGGAGCGGGTCATCCTGAATCTGGAGGACGCCGAGACCGTCGCCGCGGAGCTTTCGCAGCGCAGGGGCTGAGGGAAGGACGCGCAGAGGACGGCCCGCTAATTCGGAATTCGGAATTCGGAATTGAGGTGCAGATCGGCGTTTCCCCTCGTGTCATTGCGAACCGGTGCGCCTTGCCTCCCCTGAAAGGGGAGGTGTCGCCGTCGCCTGCGCCGGTGACGGAGGGGTTCTGTGCGCTCCGCGACCGCCCCGTGCCTCCGCCTGTCATTGCGAACCGTAGGGCCGAGCATTGCTCGGCCGTCCCTCGCCCGCTGCCCACTGGTCGACGCTACGGCGTGGCAATCCGCGTCCCCCCGTAGGGGCGACCCTTGCGGTCGCCCGCCGACCCGCGCCCGTGTCCGACAGGCGGGCCGTCGAGGGCGCCGGCCCCTACGATGCAGGCGGACGTCCCCCCGTAGGGGCGACCCTTGCGGTCGCCCGCCGACCCGCGCGTGTGTACGACCAACGGGCGGGGACAAGCCCCGCCCCTACGCAGCAGACTTGCCTCCCCTGCAAGGGGAGGTGTCGCCGACGCTTGCGCCGGTGACGGAGGGGTTTCCCGCGGCAATCCGCGTCCCCCATCTACCGTAGGGGAGGGGCTTGCCCCTCCCGCCGACATGGGTACGTGTCGGACAAGCGGACGAGCAATGCTCGTCCCTACGAAGCAAACGCACGTTTCCCCGTAGGGGCGATTCACGAATCGCCCGCCGACATGAGTGCGTGTCGGACAAGCGGACGAGCAATGCTCGTCCCTACGAAGCGACCTTTGCAACGGGTTGCAACAGCTTGCAACGGGTTGTCAGGCCGTTGCACCCGTTGCACCTGTTGCACCCGTTGCAGATCCCCCGTCCTCTGAACTCTGAACACTGAAATCTGAACTCTCCAATACCCCCGTAACAGCCTGCAACAGCTTGCAACGGGTTGTCAGGCCGTTGCACCCGTTGCACTTGTTGCACCTGTTGCAGATCCCCCGTCCTCTGCGCACTGAACTCCGAATCCTGACCCCCCACCGCCGAACAAATTCGGGAAAACCGAAAAATTGTTATTGCAATTTAACCGAACTTGTGCTATAATGCAGCCGAATAACCGGAGGGGCGCCTCTTTTTTCTTTCCTGGGCACGTTCGGTTATACCTCACATGAAGGAGGACGTCTATGGAAGACGAAATCGTACACAAGTATCGGGAGCGCCTGCGGGGGAAGCTCTACAACTACCTGGAGGCGGAGAAGCTGCTGGCCGAGGAGCCGCTGGCCTTCGCCTGCGCCGGCTGCGGCGGCACCGCCCGCCTGGCCAACGAGGAGACCTGGTTCTGCCCGGAATGCGGCCGCAGCGGGGGGCTCATGGAGCTGGCGGCGCTGCGCTGGCCGGCCAGAGGGGAGTGGGATCGGATCCGGGCGCTCTGCCGCATCCTGCGCATCCCCGTCACCGAGCTGGAGGCCTTCAGCAGCCGGGAGCTGCAGAACATGGCGCTGCAGCCCCGGGACTACCTGGTGGAGGGCCTGCTGCCCCGGGAGGGGCTCACCCTGCTGGCCGCCCCGGCCAAGACCGGCAAGAGCTGGCTGGTGCTGCAGCTGGCCTCCGCCCTGGTGCGCCAGCAGCCCTTCCTGGGCCGCGCCACCCACAAGACCCGGGTGCTCTATCTCTCTCTGGAGGATACCCCCCTCCGGCTCCGGGAGCGCAGCCAGGTGATGGACTGCCTGGGCAGCCCCGACCTCTACTTCTGCACCCGCTCGGAGCTGCTGGGCAAAGGCTTCGAGGAGGGGGTGGACAGCTTCCTTCAGCGGCAGCAGGGGATCGGCCTGGTGATCGTGGACACCCTGCAGAAGATCCGGGAGGTGGGCCGGGATTCCCCCAGCTACGGCGCGGACTACCGCACCATGGATCTGCTGAAGGAGCTCTCCGAGCGCTACCATCTGGCGGTGCTGCTGGTGCACCACACCAATAAAAAAGAAGAGGCCGCCGACAGCATGAACATGGTCTCCGGCACCATGGGCATCATCGGCGGGGTGGACGGGATCTGGCTGCTGCGCCGCCCCAAGCGGCTGGAGGGCGGCGGCGTGATGCAGATCACCGGCCGGGACACCGACGATATGCTGCTGCGCCTGAACTTCGATAAGGCGAGCTGCCGCTGGCAGTACCTGGGCGAGGGCGAGGCGGAGAGCTGGGCGCAGCCGGGGCTCACGGAGTACCTGGACGACTTCCTGGAGGAAGGGGAGGAGTGGGTCGGCACCACCACGGAGCTGCTGGAGCAGCTTGGCCTCACGGCGCGGATGAACGCGATCTCCCTGGGCATGCAGCTCAAGGAGCAGAGCGCCCGCCTCCGGGAGCTGGGCATCGGCTGGGAGAAGCGCAATACCCAGCGCCAGCGCCAGCTGCACCTCTGGCGCAGGTCGGCGGGGGAGCGCCGGGGGCTGGAGGAGCTCTGCGACGAGGACGCGGGGGAGAACCCCTTTCTTTCTTGAAAATATAGTAAGGTTTCATAAAACTATTTTTTCAAGAGAGTGGGGTGAATACCCCCACCCGCCGGGCGTATACCCGGAAGGGGTATTGGGGAGCTCGGGTTTCAGCGTTCAGAGGACGGGGGATCTGCAACGGGTGCAACAAGTGCAACGGGTGCAACAACCTGACAACCCGTTGCAAGCTGTTGCAGGCCGTTGCAGGAAGAGTGAACAGTGAAGAGAGACGTCGACCTCTGCAACAGGTGCAACAGGTGCAACGGGTGCAACGGCCTGACAACCCGTTGCAAGCTGTTGCAACCCGTTGCAGGGAATTCGGAATTCGGAATTCGGAATTTGTGGGAAACATGTATCCGCGCCGTAGGGACGAGCATTGCTCGTCCGCTTGTCGGACATCGGCGCGGGTCGGCGGGCGACCGCAAGGGTCGCCCCTACGGGGGGACGTCCGCCTGCATCGTAGGGGCCGGCGCCCTCGACGGCCCGTTTATTCGTCCCGCGCCTCAAACCCCTTCCGTCAGCCGCCTTGCGGGGGACGGCGGCTGACACCTCCGCCTTGCGGTGCCCGAAAAACGCTGCGCACATTCGTTTGCTTGCGTTTTTCGACCGCTGCGGAAATTCCGGCTTCGCTTCATCTGCCACTGGCAGCGCGAAGCCGCAATTCCCCCGGA
>JAEEGF011006203.1_pt1 | contig 33492 bp, 25 predicted proteins | sample 9134171 | NCBI WGS metagenome assembly JAEEGF01 (sample SAMN16246542, study PRJNA631951) | gut metagenome | biome: gut microbiome; feature: rumen; material: AP-attached | host: Bos | place: Iran: Karaj | collected 2018-10
ACCGCTGCAATCCCGGTGAGGACGGGGACGTCGATAACTACGTGGACGGTTTCCGCGCCCTCAAGGAGATGGGATACGACAAGTACATCAGCTTTGAGTGCGGCAATATTGGCGATCCCGCCGTTGTGATTCCCGCCGCCGTGGAACTGATCAAGAATCAGTGGAATCAGGCTTAGCCCTTCGCAACAGCTTCAGCCCGGAGCAACAATCGTAGAAAAAACTTCGCGTAGGGAACAGGGGTTCTATGTTCTCCCTGGCCCGGAGCGAAGTTTTTTCGTAGTCTGCGGAGGGCGGTTAGAACTCATTCCCCTGCTTGAGCTTCTCTACAAAAGCGTCTATGCGACGCATTTCTTTGGGAATGTCAATGTTCTGGGGGCATTTGGGGTTGCAGTCGCCGCAGCCGATGCAATGATTGGCCTGCTGCAGTGCGGGCACGCTGCGGTCGTAGCCGACCAGGAAGGCGCGGCGCAGCTTGCGGTAGTTGTCATCTGCCTTTGACATAGGCATCTTCTCTTCCCTGACGCACTTGTTGTAGTGCTGGAATATGCCGGGGATGTCGATGCCGTATTTACAGGGCACGCAATAATTGCAGGCGGTGCAGTCTATCAGCGGGAACTCTATCATCTCCTTGGCTATGCGCTCCAGAAATTCCAGCTCCTCTTCTGTGCAGGGCACAAAGCCGCTGTAGGTAGCGATATTATCTTGCAGATGCTCCAGATAGGTCATACCGCTAAGCACGCTGAGTATCTTGGGATGACTGCCGGCAAAGCGGAAGGCCCAGCTGGCGATGCTGTCGGCGGGCTTGCGCTCTTTGAACTTGCGGGCCACCGTCTCGGGTACATTGGCCAGCGCGCCGCCGCGCAGCGGCTCCATCACAGTCATAGGAATGTCGCGGCTTGCAAGCTCGTTATAAAGGTAAGAAGAGTTGACATTGCGGCCGCTGGCGTGGTTCCAGTCCAGATAGTTGTGCTGGATCTGTGCAAAGTCCCAGTGATACTGGTCGTGAAGGCTCACCACATAGTCAAATGTCTCACGGTTGCCGTGGAAACTCCAGCCCAGATTGCGGATGCGACCCGCCTCGCGCTCGTTTAATAGGAACTCCAGCAGACCGTTCTCCAGAAAACGCTGGTTGAACGACTCTATGCTGCTGCCAACGCTGTGAAGCAGATAATAATCAATATGGTCGGTCTTAAGCTGCTTAAGTGAATTCTGGTACATCCGCTTGCCTGCTGCAAACGAATGGTCGCCCCAGGCGTTGGACATCTTGGTGGCTATGAAATACTTGTCGCGCGGGTGGCGGCTCAGGCACTCGCCCATAATCCCCTCGCTTTTGCCTCCGGTGTAGACTGGTGCCGTGTCGTAGTAATTCACGCCGTGCTCCATTGCATAGTCTATAAGGCGATGCTGGGCGTCCATATCCACCGCGCCGTTTCGGGTGCCGTCCACGGTGGGCATACGCATACAGCCGTAGCCCAGCAGCGACACCTGGTCGCCTGTAGAGGATGTGCGCATTTCCATCTTGCCGGCAGCCTGCTCTTCGGCAGCGGTCAATTTAATGCCGCCGGCGGTAATAGCGGCCCCTGCGGTGGCCAGTGAAAGGCCTTTTAAAAAGGTTCTTCTGTCTATCTTGCTCATAATCACTGTCGTTTAGATGGTGTGATGGATTTCGTGGCCTTCTACGCGGATGGCGCTCTCGGGACGGGCGGGGCAGAGGGCCTGGCAGGCGCCGCAACCGATGCATTTGGCGCTGTCCACGGCGGGAATCTTTACCGCCTTGCCGCCGGCCGACTCACCGTCTACCATAGTGATGGCGCCTGTGGGGCAGTGCTCGGCGCAGTGGCCGCAACTGTCACCGTTGGCCATAGGGACGCACAGCCAGGGATGCCATACGGCGTGGCCAATCTGGGTTGATGCCTTCTCCTCTACGCTTAGCGGCTTGATGGCGCCGGTGGGGCACACGCTGCTGCAGGTGTTGCATTCGGGGCGGCAGTAAGTGTCGTTATATATCATTACCGGCTGCATAAAGTGCTCCAGGTCGGTGGAGGGCTTAAGCACGTGGTTAGGGCAGCTCTGGATGCAGAGCTGGCAGGCTATGCACTTGTCGTTCAGGTTCTTAAGGCTGATGCTGCCGGGAGGGGTAATGCGCGTTTGGCTTGCGGGATTGTTGTGAGGAACAACTGCGCCGGAGCGTTTTCTGCGGCCTGTCTTAGCCTCCAGCGCCGTGGTGCCCAGCAGGGCAGCGGTGGTGATAAAGGCACGACGGCCGGTATCGGTCTTGGCCTCGCCCTTCTTGGCGGCGGCCCATACCGGCTTGTAATGTATCGCGTCGTGGCTGCAGATGGATATGCAGTCCATACAGGCCACGCAGCGGCTGCGGTCTATACTGTGGTTCTTGCTGTCTATGCAGGCCGCCTTGCAACCGCGCTCGCACAGGTGGCAATTGTTGCACTTTTCGGTGTCAATCACCGGCCGGAAAACCGAGAATTTGGAAACGAATCCCAGCACGGTGCCCACCGGGCAGATGGTGTTGCAGTATGTGCGGCCGTTTTTCCAGGCAAGTATGGCCAGGGCAACCAGTGTCACTGCTGCCACAATCACCACCGCAGAGGCCTTGCCCCATACTTCCGTGGGGTAGAAGGCGTAGCTGCCGGCCCTCTCTGCAATAGCGGCGAACAGATTGTTAACCAGGGCATAGATGGGCGCGAAGAAACTGCTGGCAATCCTGCCGTAGGCGCTGTATGGCGCCAGAAGGGCCGTGACAGCGCTTATGCCGAACACAATGGAGGCGACCATTATCACCAGCATCACAACCCTCAGCCAAGTCTTTGGCTTGGAATAGCTGTATTTGAAGCGGTTCTTCTTTTTGCCGCGTTTCCCAAACCAGGCTATGATGTCCTGCATCACGCCCAGAGGGCAAATGACAGAGCAGTACACCCGCCCGAAAATGAGGGTCAAAAGCAGCAATGCCACTATCACCGCAACATTCACAGAAAGGATTGCGGGCAGCAGCTGAATCTTGGCCAGCCAGCCCAGAAAAGCGTGGGTGGCGCCTGTGAAATCTAAAAAAAGCAGCGTTATGCCCGCGAAGGCCAGCGCTGCAAGTATAATTCTGATTGTCCGTAACATACGGACAAATCTAACAATTATTTCTTAGAAAAATGAAGGTTCATTGACACACCGCCCATTATCCAGAGTCCCGGTTGGGGAATCTCGCCAAAGTCGTAGTAGGGGCGGCCAAGGATATTGTTGAACTTGATATAGGCCTGAATGTCCTGGGCATCGTAGTTCAGCTTGGCGTCCAGAAGGTGGTAGGGCTTGATCAGCTCAGAATCGGTGGCACGGTCCACATAAATATAAGAGAGGCTGGCGCCAAGGCGTTTCCAGATGGTTATGTCGGTCTGGACCGAGGCTTTGCCGCGCACGTATTCCAGAGCGTACATACTGCGGTAGTTGTCGGCGAGTGTCTTGGCCGATGCCTCCATACCCTGCGCTCCCATTGAAACGCGGCGCAGGAAGAAATTTGGCAGATTCAGCAGCACGGGCAGGTTCATCTGTATCAGGACTTCCTTTCCGGTGGATACTATCCGGGTGTGGTTCACGCTCATCCAGGGGGCATCTTCGCCGGCCGTGGTGTCCTTGATCCAGTCTATCATATCGCGGCCGTTATTTGCAAAGTAAGACGCAACTACCCGGTAGCCGGGGCCGGAAAACTTCACCCCGAGTTCCAGGGCATCCATCTTTTCCGATTTCAGGTTGGGGTCGGCCAGATGCCCGCCCACAGAATAATAGAGGTCGGTGAAGGTCGGCATCCTGTAAGAAGTGTTCCAGGAGCCGAAAAGACGCAGGTTGTCGGTGAGCCTTATGCCTATGTCGGCGCCCGGGAAAAACTTGACGCCTTCCCTGTTTCCGGTGTTATACACTGCTGTGACTCCGGCCGAAGCGCTGAACCATTTAATGTTGACGTTGTGCTCCAGGAACAGATTGTAGGCGGTGCGGCCCAGCCCGCGGACATAGTGGCCTTTGGGGTTTGGCAGAGGCTCGCCCAGGTTGGTGCTGTGGATGGCCTCGTGGCGTCCCTCGGCGCCAAAACTTGTGCGCCCCAGCCGGGAATCGACCCGGCAGTTGAGGTTGATGCCTATAGTGTTGGTCTTATGGTAGTTGAACGGATACTTGTCGGGGTCGCCCCGGAACAGTTCAAACTGGTCTTCGCCGTGATTCCAGTAAAGGGCGGGGGTGAAATGCAGCAGGCCGCGTCCCTCGCTCTTTATGGCGACAAACGTCTTCACCGTGCCCTCGTACTGATTGTCGAACTTAGGAGAGTAGAATGTCCCCGCGCCGAAACCCTTGTAACTGAGACCGGCGTGCCAGGTGAGGTTGCGCTTTGCCCACTCGTGTCCGCCGTTGTAAAAAAGCTTTGCCGCCTTGAAATCGGTGTTCGGTGTCCCTTCTGCACACTTGCTGAATCCCTTGCTCTGGGAAAGGCCGTAGGATAGGCTATTATAGTTGTTGCAGTCGGCCATATCAACAGAGCCGCCTACATTGTAATAGCCAAATGAACCGGCCTCCGCCCGGATGGAGGTAGAAAACGTCTTTACGTTTTCTTCCCTGGCCCAGATGCGGCCCGAGATGTCAGAATCGCCGGTGGTGCCCTGAACAGGGGCGTTTACGTGGCCCTTGGTCACTATGTTGATGGCTCCCATCAGGGCCGAAGTGCCGAATACGCGTGCGGCGGGGCCCTCTACGATTTCTATGTGGTCCACGTCGCTCAGATTCACGGGAAAGTCAAATGAGTTGTGGCCGGTCTGGGGGTCTGTGATGTTGATGCCGTTTAGCAGCACTGCAATCTGATTGTATGTGCCTCCCCTCATACTGATGTCGGTCTGCACTCCAAGGCCTCCTCTCTGTCGAACATCCACGCCTGCGGCATATTTCAGCAGGTCGTTTACGGTCTCCACCGGGGCGGAGGCTATCGCCACGCTGTCCAGCAGTGTCACGGTGCGGGCACTGGCGTGCAGTGATACCGGCACCCTGGAGGCAGTCACTGCCACTGAATCAATTGAATAAGTTTGCTCTTCAGGTTCTGCCTGAGCGGCAGAGCGCGGACTCCAAAACATCGCAGCCAACGCGACGGCGATACAAATCATCACTTTTTTCATAGCGGACCGCGAAGGTACAAAAAAATCCGATGCCTAGAAGCAGAAACCTACGGCAATTGTGGCGCTATTGTATTTAAGGGGGAGGGTTAGCCAGCTAGCCGACAGTGCGGTACGCCCAAGCAAAAGGGTGGCGCCCAATTCACAACAGACACCTCGGTGAGATCTGTCTTTGATAAGCATCCAGTCTCCTTCGGAATCTTCCCAGCAGAGCTGTCTGATGCCGTAGCCGGCACCGCCAAACAGAGCCAGATTACGGTTAATTCTCAATATGGGTCCGCCTGTGGCAAAGAAGCGGTCGGTGGCGGCCTTGCCGCTGGTCCATATTCGGCCGTCGCCAGAAGAACCGTCACTCAAGGCGCTGTAAGCTATGTTATGGAAAGAGAATGAACTCCTCACAGAGGCCCAAATGCCAAGCCGCCGTCCCCAGTATTCACCAGAGACTCCATAGGCCATTTCGGGGGCTGAGACAGTGAGTGAAACGATTTTATAGGAGGGCCATAGAATGGGTCTCGGTTGAATGCTCACACCTTTAAGAGCGGGAGTGGAGAAGCGACTATGGGCACCTTTGGGAAGGGGTGTTCTCGCTATGGCCGGGATTGTTTCGGGGCGGGTATCTGCAACTACGCCCGTTGCGTACATTTTGCGAATGGCATAAAACCGTTTACGGGCAGCCACTGGCATCTTGTCGCTCACATTTTTGATTTCGCCGCGAAGTGACGCCAACTGGTCCATAAGAGAAGACAACTGGCTGGAAGACACAGGCTCTCCGGCATCTCTTTTTTGTTTGAGAGACAGGCACTTGCGGCAAATCAGCTCAAACTGGTCCAGGAGTTCGTCCCAAGGTGTAGTGCCCTGCACCTCCACACAGGGCCCGCCGGCTTGTGCACCGATTGCGGAACCCAACGGGACCAGCAGTAAAAAAGCCGCCAGGACACACTTGAGAACTCTATTCATAGCGTTGCAAAGTTAACAAAAAGATAGTACCTTTACATTTATGGACGACAATATCTCCGGCTTTTTCAATCCAGTGGAAGGCTACGGCAATCCTGACCTTACCACCTTCACTCAGATTCACACCTCGGAAGATGGGAGGTGCGATTTGTACAGGGGCGAAAGGGCGGGGCGTTTCCGCGTGTACAAGTGCCTCAAACCTAGGTATAGAGGCAGTATGTTGCACGAGGGAATCCTTAGAAAAGAGTTCGAGCAGGGTTATTCGCTAAGGCACGTAAACATCTGCGAGATATATTCTTATATGGAGGTTGACGGGTTGGGCAATTGTATTGAGATGGAGTGGATAGACGGTGTAACGCTGGATGAATATCTGCGGCTTGGCCGTCCGGACGAGCGCACATTCCAAAAAATTGCTTCCCAGATATGTGATGCCTTGGATTATATGCACAGGCGGGGCGTGATTCATCGCGATATAAAACTCTCCAACATTATGGTGAGCCATAACGGCTGCACAGTAAAACTTATAGACTTCGGTTTTTCCGACGACCCATCTTCCAGTATATTCAAGGCGCCTGCCGGTTCTCTTAATTGGGTGGCCCCTGAAGTGCTGGCCGGGCGTAAGGCGGACGTTCGCAGTGATATTTATTCGCTGGGTGCAGTGCTACGTGAAATGACCTGCAGGCACCGTGCGTGTATAGCCAGGTGCACTGCAGCAGATCCTGCCCAAAGGTACGGGTCGGCAGAAGATGTCAAAACGGCCCTGAATCGCTATAATCCAGTCTGGCCGATATTTCTCACAACTACACTGGCGCTGGCCCTGATTGTAATCACGGCGCTTTTGGCAGGCAAAAAACAATCTCCGGCAGAGAATCTGCCGGCTCCGGCAGTTGCCGACACCATATATGTCCTTCCGGCCAATGCGTCAATGGAAGATAAGCCCGACACAAATCCCACACACAGACACCCTGAAGCCTCTAAAAAGAAGCAATCGCCAGAGCCCAAACCAGAAAAAAGTATAGATGAGATTTTTGAGCAGGCCAGCGACCTGTTCGAAGAGAATCTCTAACTCTCTGTTCTAATCAGATTGAGTCCGGTGGATTTGCCGGCAATGAAAGATGGCAGCCGGTCTTCTCCGCGCTGAACTGATGGAATTATCAGCGGCAGTCCCTTGAAAAAACAGGAGCACTGCAGGCGGTCGCCTTCGCGGAGTTTGGAGTTTATGCTTTCCTCGACTTCAAACAGACTGTCACCCACCTTGCGGAGTCTCACCACCCTGTTGGGCTCCCATCCAATTGTGACCTCTTCGTTCTGTTTCACCTCGTCGGCAGACAGGATGGTGACATCCAAAAATGCAGAGGAGTCGTTGGCGCTGCCTAGCAGACTCAGGCGGTAATCCTTGAAATCTTTATGCCCGACAAACCGTGCCAGCACATCAAGAGTCGCTTTGCGCGGGGTGGTCTCCTGTGAAACATAGTTCCAAAGTCTCTTGAGTGTAGAAGATGACAGCGTCTCCCGTCCTTCAAACTTAAGGATGGCAGCAAGGACATTGAAATCGTTGGTGCTCAGCAGAGGAGCGCCGTATTTCTTTTCTACTGCGCTCAGCAAGCTTTGCAATTCAGGAACTTGTTTGTAAGACATATCGAGTGATGGTTTATTCTGGTGTCGTAAAATAATTCTGGGCGGACTGCTTTACATTCCTGCCGTTGCCAATGAACAACCTGTAGCAATATGTTGTGCAAGGGTCAAGATGCTCCAGGATGACCTCAAACTGGCTGCTGCCTGTTTTGATTCCGTGAACCCTTGTCCATTCGGGTTCCTCTGACAAAAAATCATCGGTATAATCCAGCCCGTATTCCTTTAACTGCGACATAGAACTCATACGACATACAAAACTGATGCCTCCGGAGTCATTGTCGTCTATCGTCACTTCCTCAAACTCGGGCGTGAGATATGCCTCCGGCGGGGTCTGGGTGCAGGCGGCGGAGAAAGCTGCCAGGATCAAGGCAATTGAATGAAATAATCTGTGTTTCATATCCTGTACAGTGCTACTGAGGCGCTTTTCTTTGCCATCCAAGTTGAACTACCGATATATCGCCAATCGTATAATTGTTGTCGATTCTGATATAGCCGTACCTTTCGGTGATGCCCAGATTTTCCTGAGGCTCTGCGGACACGGTATAAGTCATTATATCGTCACTGTCGATCCCTCCATATACCAGATGAATCCAGGGAGAGTGTTCAATCGTTGCGCCGCCAGGTCCGCTTTTTACATATATGGTTTGTCCTGACCCATCGGCAGGAATCGTGATAAGTTCACAACTCCAGTAGGGATTGGCCGGGACCTCAGGATTCCCCAACTGTTTGACCAGGACGGATCCGAACAAGTCAAAATAAAAAGTGTGATATCTGTCTTCCCGATATGGATTTGGCTGGGCATAGATCATGTAGTCGCCGGAATCGTGCGACATTGTTACCCAGTCTGTAACGCTCCAGCTGAGGCTGCTGCCAATACCATATATGTTTTGAAGCCTTCGTGCTCCTCCTTCTGCAGGGATGATTATCCCGCCAGCTCCGGTGGCATATTCAAACGTGTCAAAAGGACCGGCTATGGACATAGTTTCGGCCTCGTACACGATGTCTATCTTTGTTGTTGACGTATTCCCGCCGCTGTCAAGCAAAAGTAGCACATAGCCACGTGCAAACACTCTCGTGCAGGTAATAGTGACCCTGCCGGTAGTGGCAGACGTCCGTAATACTTCGGTCACAAAGTTGCCGTCTGAGGCGGCGGACACTATGGCCGCCTCCGGATCGGTTCCTGAAATAGTGAAGTCCAGAAAAAGTCGTATATTCTTTTTGATAATTAGCCCTTCTGCCGGGACTTCAAGCGACAGGGTGTTTTTCAGATATCTTGGGATGTCTATGCTTGAAGAATCCGACAGGAAGAGTCTTACAAAAGAAGGGTTGGAAGTGTCTATGTCTGTAATATAGGACCTGTCTTCAATATCCTCTGCCATTTTTTTGATATCCGGCGAGTCCCCGATAGAATATACCATTACGGAAGAGCCCTTTGAAAACTCCAGATACCAGCCTGCCACCTCTCCGTCTTTCATAATGGGTGTAGTCCGGACAAGATAATCCCGCTGGTCTATGGCATCAACTATGGCGCGTGTCGCTGCCAGATTGTTGTTGAGTTGGTTAACAAGATTCTTCAGGGCCATGTGAGCACTCCAGGTAGTCAGTTGCAGCACGGTTCCGTCCGCCAGGGTAATTACCACAAAATTGGAGTTGGAGGTATCAATCGACTTGAATGAAGATCCGCTTCCCGATGCATAGTCGGTTGCAATCCAGCTCCGGCCATTATCCAGCGAGACAAACCAAATATCGCCCTCGGCCTTGAGCAGGGGGGTGTTATCGTCCACAGCGACCATCTTGCCATCCTTGTCCAGCAACCACTGACTGTCTATAGTCCAGTAATAATCTCCGCCGTCAAAAGACTTGACGCTTATAATAGGGGCGCGTTTTTCGGCCGTACTGACATAGATGGTATGTCCGGAACTGAAGGCGAGGGTATAGCCCATCACGGCGCCATTTTGCACATCGGGGATGACATCCGTCACCAATCCTCCCGTCTGCACCTGCTCAATGGTGGCGCGCAGCGCGGAAACATCGCTGTTTGCCGCTTCTACCAAAGCTTTTAACCGCTGGAGTTCCGCCTCGTGCTGCTTCAACTGCTCCTGAATATCCTGAATCTCGCCATTGTTGCAAGCAACTGCGCACGTCAGGCAAAATAAGACCAAGAGTATCCGTGTGAGTTTGTGCATACTTAAAAGAATTTCATTCTACAAAGATATACAATTATAATTTCAAAATTGGGCCCAAATGACACGCACTGGAAATGAACCTATTTGGACCAAATATGAACCTAAATGGTTGATAGTTTCAATGATGGCTGTTGCTAATTTTGTATTAATTATTCCATTTACGAGTGAGGATTAAGACAGATATACCACAGATAGCCAGGCTCAGAGACGAAGTCTGCGTCAAGGCGGGTTTTGTCCCGGCTGTACACGCCGAATCCGCCACTGCCTGAGGGGTGCAAGTGCTCAGGGGTCGGAATCTGCCGTACATGCAATTGGATATGTCACTATGGCTCTTATTGATAATGAAATAAACAATAACATCCAATAATAATGAAACAAACCAAAGCTATCTACAAAACACCATCCTGCAAAATAATCGAAATTGGATTCAATGAAGGGATTCTGCAAAGCAGCACAACCGGAACTTGGGATGATTCAATGGAAAGAGGTACAATATGGCAAGATACGGAAGACGATTATGGGCTTGAATAATATTATTAATGAGATGAAAAAGTATAATATATCACTTTTAGCTGTAGCGCTTATTATGGCGATTGTTTCTTGTACGAAAGAAAAGGACAATCCCGAAGCCAATAGTATCAATAGATCCCAGATGAAAACAGTAACACTTTCTGCCCAAATAATTCAAACCAAAACCACATTGGATGCCGACCACTTCAAACTGGTTTGGAGTGCAGGGGATAAGGTTAGTCTTTTCAATGACCAAGACAATACCAATGCAGAAGTTAATTATATTTCAGGAGGAGATATTGTCGTTGAAGTGCCTGTCGCAACTCATGACATTTATATGCTATATCCGTTCAACGGCGACAACACATCAGGGCCTGAGGCTGCAGATATTTCCATTGCCGCTAATCAGATTCAGACAAATCCGGGTCAGTTAAATGGCTATTACTATCCGATGGTGGCCAAAGGCACTGTCGGAGTCGATAACAAGGCATTTGTGGCGTTCTATCCAGTTGCTGGCGCTCTCGCCTTGAATATTTACAAGTCTAGTCTTGATGGGGCCGAAGCCGTATCTTCTGTGACAATTTCTGTCTCAAATACAGGCATTGTTGGAGAACAGACAACGGATATTACAGACGATAACATTCGCTATGAATCGCCAGATAAAGATGGTCCGATCACTGTGACACTGACAAATCCGCTGTCGCTTTGCGACACGAAACCCATAGACAAGCGTAAGTTTGACGGCCAGATATATATCTGCCTTGCAAAACAGTTGTACAGCAACATAACTTTTAGGATCCGTACAGACAAAGGTTTATATACCATAACCTCAAATTCTTCCGTGTTTGATCTTGAAAATAACGATTTTTCTCCTATCAATATTGATCTTGCAAAAGCAAGCTTTGTAGAGTTTGTTATCCCTGAAGCTGTCGATCTCGGTCTCAGTGTGAAGTGGGCCTCGTTTAATCTGGGAGCATCCAAACCAGAAGAGATTGGAGACTATTACGCTTGGGGCGAAACGGAGCCGTATTATACCCAGGGGCACGCCTACGATAGCCCTTGCAGTGATTGGCATGCGGGTAAAACTAAAGGATATGACTGGTCTAGTTATTCGCTGTGCAATGGTACGTCATCATCAATAATCAAGTATAATCGCTCTGATAACAAACAAATCCTCGATCTTGAGGATGATGCTGCTTTTGTCAAACTCGGTGGGAATTGGCGTATGCCAACAGAAGCTGAATGCAGAGAGTTGATTAGTAACTGTAAGTGGTCATATGCGAAGGTAAACGAAGTAAAAGGCTATTTGGTAACCAGTAAGGTCCCAGGATATGAAAATGCCTCTATTTTCCTTCCTTGGTCAGGATTCCGCTCTGGCGTGAATATTATCAATTATCAAAATTATGGGTATTGTCTTTCATCTTCAAGATTCAACGAGACGGGTTCGAGACAATTGTATTTTAATTACTCTACGTATGGTGCGGGAGTCAATATTAATGTGAGTGTAGGGAACAACGCGCGTTGTTATGGATACACCATACGCCCCGTCACTGAAGGAGTTATCATTGTCGATGTCACCAGTGTGAGCATCAATAAGAGTAGCGTTACTTTAAATATTGGAGATACTGAGACCTTGACGGCAACATTTAGTCCTTCAAATGCAACGAGCAAAACTGTCTTTTGGAGATCAAGTAACACAAGTGTCGCTACGGTTGACGATAACGGTACAGTCACCGCTGTTGCCCCCGGCTCTGCAATCGTAACTGTCACAACAGATGATGGCGGATTTACTGCGACGTGTACTGTAACAGTATCTGAACCGACTACTGGATCACTTAATGGATATGATTGGGTAGATCTTGGTCTTCCTTCTGGTCTTAAATGGGCGACATTTAATGTAGGCCTTTATTCGCCAGAGGGGGTCGGGGAGTATGGGGATTATTTCGCATGGGGCGAGATCGAGCCCAAGGACAACTATGACTGGTCAACTTATATTTGGTGCAATGGTGATGATTATCTATTGACTAAATACAACACAGACAGTTCATATGGCCCTGTGGTAGACAATTTAACCATATTAGAACTAGAAGACGACGCTGCCCATGTAAACTGGCGTAGTGGCTGGCGTATGCCCACTGATGCAGAATGGACTGAACTTATTAATAATTGCATGTGGACGTGGGCTACACAGGGCGGTGTAAGCGGAAGGCTAGTCGCCGGTCCTAACGGCAACAGCATATTCCTGCCTGCTGCAGGAGGGCGGTACGACACGGATCTCATCAATGATGTCTTCTACGGATTATACTGGTCTTCTTCACTCGATACAAGCGGCTTGAGCAGCGCATTGATTGTGATTTTCACTTCCGACGGTGTCTATATGGACTATGACAATCGCTGTCGCGGGTACTCGGTCCGTCCCGTCACAGAATAGTGAGTATATTATAAAATAACATAGTATTGCTTCAATTATGAAACGGATCTTTACCATTAGCATTTTCTGCCTAGGTTTAATGATGGTTCTTGGCAGTTGTCACTCCAAAATGAAAAGTGACATTGCCGATCTTCAGCAGCGAGTCAAAGCGCTTGAAGACCTTACTTCTCGGATGAATAAGGACGTTGAGTCAATACAGACAATCGCTTCTGCTGTTCAAAATGGCAATTATATCACATCGGTCACTCCTATTTCTTCCGGTGGAGAGACCTCGGGTTACACAATTGCATTTGTAAAAGGCGACCCTATCACCATTTACAACGGCAAGAATGGTACCAACGGTACTGATGGCCACGACGGAGAAGATGGGCACACTCCTATTGTCGGTGTCAAGGTTGCTACCGATGGTATTCTCTACTGGACCTTGGACAATGACTGGTTGCTAGATGCAAATGGCCAGAAGATAAAGGCAGTCGGAACAGACGGTAAGGACGGAAACGACGGGAACGATGGCCTTAATGGCGAAGACGGTATAACCCCTCAACTGAAAATCGAAGACGATTACTGGTATGTTTCTACCGACAAGGGGGCTACCTGGACCAAGCTCAGCAAGGCGAAGGGAGAAGACGGCCAGTACGGCACAGGTGGTGACTCAATGTTCACGCATATTGATTATTCGACAAGCGGAGATTATGTGATTTTCTCGCTCTCTAATGGCGTTAATCTTCAAGTACCCACTTGGTCGGCATACGAAAGACTGAACAACCTATGCGTCCAGATGAACTCCAACTTCGAAGGCATAGGAACCATACTTGAAGCTATAGACCAGTCCTATTTCATCAGTACATATTCCACATTGATTGAAGACGGCAAGGAGATAGGCTACGCCATTACCTTCAGTAGCGGTGAGAAGATAATCATCTACAACGGTCAGGATGGAGAAGACGGGCATACCCCTCAAGTTGGCGTGAAACAGGACTCTGACGGTATGTGGTATTGGACGCTTGATGGAGAATGGCTCCTTAATACTGACAACGAGAAAATAAAGGCAGTAGGGGCTGATGGTGCTGATGGTGCTGATGGTGCTGATGGTGCTGATGGTGCTGATGGTGTTACTCCCCAGTTAAAGATAGAGGACGGATACTGGTATGTATCTATGGATAAAGGAGAGAACTGGACTCAGTATGGCAAGGCCACTGGTGAAGACGGAGTTGATGGCGATAGTCTCTTTAAATCCGTCACGCAAGATGAGAACAACGTCTATTTCACCCTATCGGACGACACCATAATAACAATTCCCAAATCATCTGTTCTTGAAATAACCTTTGACCCTGATGGAGAAGTATTTCTTCAGGAAGGAGTAAAGTCGGATATCACATATACAGTTACATCTTCGCTTACGCCAGTTACAGTAAGGGTTGTTACCTCCTCTGATATAAAAGCAAAGGTGACGCCTGCCGATTCGGATGGATTGACAGGCACCATATCTCTCGAGACAATATCCAAGATAGACGAGTATAGCCACATTGAAGTGATGATTGACAACGGCGCAAAAATGACGATGGCTAACTTGACTCCGGTTTCTTTTACCCCCGCATGGGTGGACCTCGGACTGCCTTCAGGTGTGAAGTGGGCGACCTGCAATGTGGGCGCAGCTTCACCCGAAGAATACGGCGATTACTACGCCTGGGGTGAGACGGAGCCAAAAAGTGAATATAATTGGGCAACATATAGCTTTTGTAAGGGTACCCAATCGTCACTAACAAAATATAATACAAGTAGTACATATGGTACCGTGGACAACAAATCCACATTGGAGATGACAGACGATGCCGCTAATTCAAAATGGGGTGGCAGTTGGAAGATGCCTACGAACGATGATTGGACAGAACTCAGAACAAAGTGTACATGGGCTTGGACCTCTCAGAATAACGTGAAAGGATATCTGGTTACCGGCCCCAATGGTAGCGGCATTTTCCTTCCAGCATTTGGCCTTATTGATGGTACATCATCCCAAGATGTCGGCTCAAAAGGTTACTATTGGTCAGTAAATTTGCACACATCATATCCATATGCTGCTAGGTGTATTCATTTTTATTCAACCGGAACGGTATTTACGTCTTTTACGCATCGCTACTTTGGTCTTCAGGTTCGTCCTGTTCTAAAAGGAAGTCTTTAGTATGATTAAGATAACAATTCCCCATCAGAATAAAAGTGAATTTACATGGAGGATATTACAAGTGTCGTTTCCAGAAAGTGGCCTTCATGTTCTATCTGTTTGCACTAGTCTCCATAAAAGGGAACCAAAGCTTGAGGTGATTGAGTAAAAATAGATATAATCAAACCTGATAAACCTCGCCCGAAAAAGGGCGGGGTTTTTTGTTTTTGAAAGAAATAGATTTCTGCCGGGGACTTAGATTTCGTTAACCACCTTATTCTTTTACCATATCAAGCTTTTTTTCAAAAACAGACATCTTTCAGCAAATAGTCCGGAATTATCTGTTTCGGAAGGGCTTTTTACGGATATTTGATAAATACACGATGCGTCGTGTTATAATTATTTGTAAAATGTTATAATGTTTGGTATGTTTGTGCAAGTAAAACAAACGGAGATGTCTCACAAATTCATACAGGTGGGCAATAGTAAGGCGCTGATTATCCCTGCCAAGATGGTCCGCAGGCGGGGGTATGACTGCAATACCGAATTCGACATCATTGAAACCAGCGATGGCTTCAGGGTGGTTCACAAGTTGCCTTCGCTTTCATCGTTGACGTTTCCAAAAGTGTCCAAAATTGCCGTTTCTGAAAAAGTGCGGAACCTGAGCGGCATCGTCTCTTTTTCTGAAGAAGAGATTCTGTCTGATGAGCGGCTCAAATACATTTTGGAGCGATGAGGGTTTTTCTTGATACCAATGTCATACTGGACGCCATTGTCCGGCGCGATGACCCCGGCCTTACCGAGAATGCCACGCTGATTCTTTCGCTGGGCGAGGCCAGGGTCGTGGATCTGTATATGTCGGTTCTCTCCATCCCGACCGTCGCATATGTCCTTAAGAATATGACCGCCTCCGCCAAAAGGGGCATTATCCGCGACCTTACGTCTTTTATAAGTGTCCTTCCTTCTTTGCCCGGTCACGTCAGCAGCATACTGGAGGGCGGTCTGCCGGATATCGAAGACGCGTTGCAGGTCCAGTCGGCCCTGGAGGGCACTTGCGATCTGATTGTCACCCGCAACGACAAGGACTTCGCCGCCAGTCCCATTCCGGTCATCTCTCCCGAAGATTTCCTGAACCGTATCGTTACTTAAGCGAAGTAACCCTTCTCCGATAAAATAAAGGCAGACCCTTATGAGCCTGCCTTTTCAGTGCGTTGCGGTCATAGACCTTCTTGGATTTGTGCACTGCGCGTCGCATTGAGACTTGACGGCCGTGCTGCGCAATTTCTTCGGCCCTGGCCGCGCGTCGGTTTGCCAGGACGTAATCGCCCTCCGTGATCCGGAGTTTCTTTTTCTTCTGCTTCATATCCTTTGGTTTCCATATTAAATGCAAGAATCTCAAAATCCTCACAAAAGAGCCGTACCAAAGTGACGTCAAGGGCGAATTGACGAAATTGCTGTCATAGTTAGTTCAGTGGTCGATTTGTGATGAGGAATCTTGACGTCAGTCGACAAATAAGGGCCTCCAGACAGGTCGACCCCAGCCAAACCATCATATAGCAAGGGGCTGCTTGACGTCACTTTGGCACATCCCCCCCGCTACTCCCACTCAATGGTTGCCGGCGGTTTCGATGATATGTCGTAGCACACTCTGTTGACGCCGCGGACCTTGTTGATGATGTCGTTGGAGACTTTGGCCATAAAGTCGTAGGGGAGGGGGAACCAGTCGGCGGTCATTCCGTCGGTGGAGACCACGGCGCGCAGGGCCACGGTGTATTCGTAGGTGCGCTCGTCGCCCATAACGCCCACGCTGCGCACCGGCAGCAGCATCACGCCCGCCTGCCAGATGGCGTCGTAGAGGTTGGTGGCGCGGCGCAGCGGCTCGCTGGCGCAGGGGAGGTCGCACTTGTAGGCGCGAAGGCCGCGGATAAAGATGTCATCGGCATTGCGCAGTATCTCCAGCTTTTCTGCGGTGACTTCTCCAAGGATGCGGATGCCCAGAGACGGCCCGGGGAAGGGGTGGCGGCCCACAAGTTCGTCTTTGATGCCCAGGGCGCGGCCCACGCGGCGCACTTCGTCTTTGAACAGGCTGCGCAGCGGCTCCACAATCTTGAGGTTCATCTTCTCGGGCAAGCCGCCCACGTTGTGGTGCGACTTGATTTTGGCAGAAGGGCCGTTGACCGAGCAGGATTCGATCACGTCGGGGTAGATGGTGCCCTGCGCCAGCCAACGGGCGCCGGTGACCTTCTGCGCCTCGGCGTCGAACACCTCTATGAAGGCGCCGCCGATGGCCTTGCGCTTGGCTTCCGGCTCGGATTTCCCGGCCAGCGCGGCCAGGAACTTCTCGCCGGCATCCACGCCGGTAACGTTCAGACCCATATCCTTATATGACTCCAGCACGTCGCTGAATTCGTTTTTGCGAAGCAGTCCGTTGTCCACGAAAATGCAGTGGAGCTGGCTGCCGATGGCTTTGTTGAGCAGCACCGCCGCAACTGTGGAATCCACACCGCCGGACAGGCCTAAAATCACGTGGTCGCTGCCGATTTGCTTGCGCAGCGCCGCCACGGTGGTGTCTATGAAACTTTCTGCGGTCCAGTCGCCCTTGCACCCGCAGATCCCCTTGACGAAATTCTCCAGAATCTTGGGGCCCTCTTTTGTGTGGAACACCTCCGGATGGAACTGTACGGCGTAGGTGTCCTCGCCGCAGATATGATAGGCGGCGTTGGCCACATCCTCTGTGGAGCCTATGACCTCGGCGCCATCCGGAAGGCGGGTGATGGTGTCGCCGTGGGACATCCAGACCTGGGTTTCGCTGCTGATTCCGGCCAGCAGCGGCGAGGCGGCATCCACCACGCGCAGCATAGCGCGGCCGTATTCGCGGCTGCCCGAATTCTCTACGCTGCCGCCGTAGGTATGTGCCAGATACTGAGCTCCGTAGCAGATTCCAAGCAGCGGCAGGCGGCCCTTGATGCCGCTCAAATCCAGCCTGGGCGCATTTGCATCACGCACCGACGCCGGGCTTCCGGAAAGAATGACTCCGCGCACGTCGGGGCCTATCTCGGGCATCTTGTTAAAAGGGTGAATCTCACAATATACGTTGAGTTCCCGGACTCGCCGGCCGATGAGTTGAGTCACCTGAGAGCCGAAGTCCAGAATGATAATTTTTTCTGTCATAATCGATTGGAAGTGTAGGCGGACAAAAGTATAAAAAAAGTTGTATTTTTGCGCCCGAACAGAGATGATTATGCAAGAAATTAGAAACATAGCTATAATTGCCCACGTGGACCACGGCAAGACCACTCTCGTGGACAGGATGATACAGCAGACCACCCATATGCGCGAGGTGGAGAAGTTGGGAGATTTGATTCTTGACTCCGGCGACTTGGAGCGCGAGCGCGGCATCACCATTCTGGCCAAGAATGTGTCCGTGACCTACAAAGGCGTAAAGATCAACATTATAGACACTCCCGGCCACGCCGACTTTGGCGGCGAGGTAGAGCGCGTGCTGAATATGGCAGACGGCGTGCTGCTGCTGGTGGATGCATTCGAGGGCACTATGCCTCAGACCCGTTTCGTGCTGCAGAAAGCCATTGAGATGGGCAAGAAACCCATTGTGGTGGTGAACAAGGTGGACAAACCCAACTGCCGCCCCGATTTTGTGAACGAGCAGGTGTTCGACCTGATGTTCACCCTCAACGCCACCGAAGAGCAGCTGGACTACAAGACCGTTTTCGGCAGTGCCAAGCAGGGTTGGATGTCGCTGGACTGGAAGAAACCCACCGACAGCATCTCCCCGCTGCTGGACGTCATCATAGACGAAATCCCCGCGCCGGAGGTTGTGGAAGGCACTCCCCAGATGCTGATTTCTTCGCTGGAATACAGTCCTTACGTGGGCCGTATCGCAGTGGGCCGCATTACCCGCGGCGTGCTGCACAAAAACGACAATATCTCGCTTTGCAAGCGTTACGACATAGTAGAAAAGCAGAAAATCAAAGATCTGATGGTGTTCGAAGGTCTGGAAAAGAGTACCGTGGATGAGGTCCAGTGCGGCGACATCTGCGCCGTGGTGGGCATCAACGGATTTGAGATTGGCGACACCATCGCCGACTTTGAAAACCCTGAGGCCCTGCCGCCCATCGCGGTGGACGAGCCCACTATGAGTATGCTGTTCAGCATCAACGACTCACCTTTCTTTGGCCAGGACGGCAAGTTTGTGACCAGCCGCCACCTGAAAGAGCGTCTGGACCGCGAGTTGGAGAAGGACCTGGCGCTGCGGGTTAAGCCCGGCGTGGGCACCGACTCTTTTGTGGTTTATGGCCGAGGTGTGCTGCACCTCTCCATCCTGATTGAGACGATGCGCCGCGAGGGCTTCGAACTTCAGGTCGGGCAGCCCAAGGTGCTGGACAAGACCATCAACGGCCAGCGCTGCGAACCTATTGAAAATCTGACCATTGACGTGCCCGACGAGTTTGTGGGCCGCGCCATTGAGATGGCCACCCGCCGCAAAGGCGCCCTGGTGCATATGGACAGCCGCGACGGCCGCACCCATCTGGACTTTGATATCCCGTCCCGCGGTATGATGGGTCTTCGCAGCAACCTTCTCACAGCCAGCGCCGGCGAGGCAGTGGTGTCGCACCGCTTCAAAGACTACGAGCCTTACAAGGGCGATATAGAGAAGCGTATCAACGGTTCCCTGGTGTCTCTGGACACCGGCACCGCCATCGCCTATGCAATGGACAAGCTGCAGGACCGCGGCCGCTTCTTTGTGGAGCCGGGTGAGGAGATTTATGCCGGCCAGGTGGTTGGCGAGCACACCCGCGAGCGCGACCTGAACATCAATATCTGCAAGACCAAGAAGCTCACCAACGTGCGCGCCGCAGGCAGCGACGAGAAGGTGATGCTGCCGCCCGCCATCAAGTTCAGCCTTGAAGAGGCGCTGGAATATATCCAGGAAGACGAGCTGGTAGAGGTTACTCCCCATTCGATGCGTCTTCGCAAGATTCTGCTGGACGAGACTGCGCGCAAACGCGCTGCGTTAAAATAGGTTGCAAACCAAAAATAAATTGCTATATTTGCACCCCAATTTGCTTAAGGTAAAGCGATGAGCGAGATTGTCATACCTCTGCACGGCGCCACCCGCAAAGGTCAGGAGTTTGATTATGAGCTCTCTGACGCGTTTTTGAGCGACTTTGGCCGTGACGTTCTGGAGGGGCTGGACTGCAAGGTCCACCTCTTTGTGGTGCAGAAAGGTGACTGGCTTGAGGTTCAGTGCGCAATCAAAGGCAATGCAAAGGTTCAGTGCGACAGGTGTCTGGAGGATTTGCTGCTCCCCGTGGATGTAGAAGAGACTCTGACAGTTCGCTTTGACGCTGCTCCGGAAGATGTTGTGAACGACGACGACAACGTCATCATCCTTCGCGAAGGTACTTCCGAGATGGATCTGGGGCAGACGCTGTATGACCTTGTGTGCGTGTCCCTGCCAATGTGCAAGGTTCACCCCGAGGGTGAATGCAACCCCGAGGCTCTCGCCCGCCTTAGCAAAGAGGAAGAAATGGCCAAAGAACCGGTAAACACCCCGTTCAGCGGCCTTAAAGATTTGCTGAAACAAAAAGAAAATTAAAAATAAAGAACAATGGCACATCCTAAACGAAAAGTCTCCAAACAGCGCAGAGACAAAAGAAGAACCCACGACGTAGCTCCTATGCCGACCCTGGCTACTTGCAGCAACTGCGGTGCAACTGTAATGTATCACCACGTTTGCCCTGAGTGCGGCTACTATCGCGGTCGTCAGATTATTGCCAAGAAGGCACAGTAATCAGGCCCCCACAAATGGCCTCTTAGTTCAACGGATAGAACGGAGGTTTCCTAAACCTTAAATACAGGTTCGATTCCTGTAGGGGCTACACAAAACCCGGTGCATTTGCGCCGGGTTTTGTGCTTATTTGACCTCTATCAGTATTCCCTGGTTGGATGCTACGTGTATCTCGTAACGGCCGCCGCATTTGCGCTTTACCTTCACGGGGCCTTCGTTGTTCATCACGGAGATTCTCTTGCGGCATTTGAAGCTGAGTGTGTGGCCCTGCGGGTTCTTGTCGTACGGGTCGTCTGACACACAGATAAACAGTGCCCGTCCGCGGCCGCCGTCGCGCGCCTCCATTGTGCCCACAATCAGAGGGCAGCCGGCAGTGAGGTCCCGGAACAGCCCGTCGTCATAAACTTCCTTATTTTCCATTCCGCTCCCTTCCAGCATATCGGTGCCTTCGAAGCCGACGCAGCTGGTGGCGGTCCTCCGGTATTTCATATAGCGGGGAGAGAAGGCGTGAATTTCTGCATTCACGGTTTTGAGCTTGTCATATTGCTGGGTCTTGTCGCCGTTGCCGTAGAGGACCTGGTTGTACCACCAGCCCCAGGTGTAGCAGGCCCAGGTGATGTTTTCTGCACCGAATGCCATAGCGCTGTAGGCCTGGAAACGGAGCTGGTCCAAGGTGATCCATTCGTCCACCTTGTTGCTGTTGACCTGCACCGTGGGCCACATACTGCGGCCGGTGGCCAGGCAAGCGTCGGCCACAATCCGCATATTGGCCAAATCCAGCGGCACGCCGCCGTGCTGGTAATAATAGTCGTAGGCTATATAATCGCACGGGATATATTTGCAATATGCGTCTATGTATTCCTGATAGGTGGCTGCGCCCAGCGCCCCTTTGGTGGGGTCGTTGCCGCTCCGCGGCCCCGGCGCGTATGTCGGATGCAGGTTGAGGTGTGCAAACTGGTTGGGGAAACCCTCTTCCACCGCGCGCACTACTTTATTATAATAGGGGAAATCCAGGCAGGAAGGTTCGTCGCCTATGGCGATGCCCCAAATGGCCGGATGGTCGGTGAAATTGGCCGCCGCTTCGGTGTATTTGTTCAGGGGATGGGTTGCCTCCAGGGTGCCGGCATTGTCGCCGAAACCGCCCCACCAGAGGGGCACGGTGCCCACAATGATGGCCCCGACGCCATATTTGGAGAAGATGTCCAGCACCGCCGGGTCGTTGTTCATATACATCACATAGTCTATGCCGCACTCCGCCAGGTCCTTGATGTGGGCATCGGTACGGGCGTACGGGGCAAGGTGGTAGGTGCCTATGTTTATGCGGCTGCGGTCCATCCGGGCGTGCTTGGTCACGAATCCGCCGCTGTCCTGTGCGTTAAGGCACAGGCAGGCTGCCAGCAGGATTATAGAAAGTAAAATCCTTTTCACCGCTACCAGTCTCTAAGATTGGCCCTGTCTTCCACAGCGTGGCGTTCGTGGGCAGTGAGGTGGGGGAAGAAATCAATGCCGGTGATGCGCTCTATCTCGTCTATCGTCACCACGCATTTTTTCATTGTCTGGTTGCGGTCCACATTGTCGCATATAAAACCGATGCCCTTTTTCTTGCCGTTCATGCAAACGACCACCTTGAAGAAGGCGTCGGGCACGGGCACTTTGTTGGGACCGATGGTTTCTGGCCTGGACCCGAAAATGGGGCCGCTGACGATATACAACTCACCGTATTCCAGCGCCCATTCGCGGCACTGCATCTCTATGTTGTTCCACACGCCGGAGTTGCAGCGCTCTGTCTGGGGGCAGATATTAATCAGTGAGAACGAGTCGTACATTGCCTGCTTGTCCCACTTGTTGTCGCCGGCGGGACACATATGGCCGCGGGAGAAGCCGCTGCGGCGGTAGTCGGCCAGCGTGGCGCGAGGCTTGGCAACCTTTCTCTCTTCGTGATAAGCATTGCCGCTACGGGCTTCATCACCATTTACGTGGTCGGCAATCAGCCGCCAAAAAACCCAGTTGGGCTGGAGCGTGTTCTGGTTGTAAGATGTCGTGTAGCCTTTCTTGATTATGATCTGTTCCGGCACTCCCTGCATAGGGGCGGGGATGTGCCTCCTCTCGGTCCTTGAGAGTTTCATAGTGCCGCAGCCTGTAAGCAGCACAATCAGGGCAATGGATAGAAATCTGAAGAGTTTATTCATTTCGGTTTTCTTTAACGAAGAGCAAATATAGTGACAATTTGGCAGAAAAATGCGGATGGCAAATATGTTGATTATGGTTTAGGCAAAGGAGAAATTAAAATGAATCAGAATATTCAGGAATTGGAAAAATACGCCGTAAACCTCAACGAGAGGGCGCGGCAGTCTAAACTGGATCCTGTGATTGGTCGTGACGACGAAATCCGCAGGGTGCTTCAGATTCTTAGCAGAAGGACTAAGAACAATCCTATCCTGGTGGGCGAGCCCGGTGTGGGCAAGACCGCCATCAGCGAGGGCATCGCGCAGCGAATCATAAACGGTGATGTCCCCGAAAACCTTAAAACCAAGACCATCTATTCGCTGGATATGGGCGCGCTGATTGCCGGCGCCAAATATCAGGGCGAATTTGAAGAGCGTCTGAAGGGCGTGGTCAAGACCGTGTGCGAGAGCAACGGCGAAATCATCCTCTTTATAGATGAAATCCACACTCTGGTGGGCGCTGGACGTACCAGCGGCGCTATGGATGCCGCCAACATCCTGAAGCCGGCGTTGGCCCGAGGCGAACTCAGGGCCATAGGTTCCACAACCCTAGATGAATATCAGAAGTACTTCGAGACCGACAAGGCGCTGGAGCGCCGTTTCCAGATGGTGATGATAGACGAACCTTCGCCGGCCGAGTCCATATCCATCCTGCGTGGTCTTAAAGAGAAGTACGAAAACCACCACAAGGTGCGTATAGAAGACGATGCTATTATAGCCGCCGTGCAGCTGTCGCACCGCTACATCACCAACCGTTTCCTGCCCGACAAGGCCATTGACCTGGTGGACGAGGCGGCCAGCAAGCTGCGTCTGGAGATGAATTCAGTGCCGGAGCCCATAGACGATCTGAACCACCGTATCAAACAGCTCGAAATAGAGAAGGCGGCCATCAAGCGCGAGGGCGAAGGCGCCAAGCTGGACAAGATAGAGGCTGAACTCAAGCAGACAAAAGCAGAGCAGGAGCGGCTGATGTCCAAGTGGAACAGCGAGAAGAACGTCCTGAGCGACCTTAGCAACAAGCGCCAGGAGCTGGAGAATCTGCGCCACGAAGCCGAGACTGCAGAGCGCAGCGGCGACTACGGCCGTGTGGCCGAGATTCGCTACGGCCGTATGCAGCAGGTTCAGAGCGATATAGAGAGTCTTACAAAAGAGAAGGAATCCTGGGAGAACCCCATTATGAACGAGGCGGTGAGCGAAGACGACATCGCCGAGGTCGTGGCCCGCTGGACCGGCATCCCCGTGAGCAAGATGATGCAGAGCGAAAAAGAGAAGCTGCTTCATATAGAAGAGGAACTGCACAAGAGGGTCGTGGGCCAGGACGAGGCCATCAGCGCCGTGGCAAATGCCGTGCGCCGCAGCCGCGCCGGCCTGCAGAACGAGAAGCGGCCAATAGGCTCGTTTATGTTCCTTGGTACCACCGGCGTGGGCAAGACCGAACTGGCAAAGGCCCTGGCGGAGTATCTGTTCGACGACGAGAATATGATGACCCGTATCGATATGAGCGAGTACCAGGAGCGTCACACCGTGTCGCGTCTGGTGGGTGCGCCTCCGGGATACGTCGGTTATGAAGAGGGCGGTCAGCTCACTGAGGCGGTGCGCCGCAAACCCTATTCAGTGGTGCTTCTGGATGAGATAGAGAAGGCCCATCCCGACGTGTTTAACGTGCTGCTGCAGGTTCTGGACGACGGCCGGTTGACCGACAACAAGGGCCGTACGGTGGACTTCAAGAACACCATTCTGATTATGACTTCCAATGTCGGCAGCGACGTGATTCAGGATGCGATAGCCCAGGACGAGGACTTTGACAAGTGCCGCGACAAGGTTATGGAGCTGCTAAAGCACAGCGTGCGTCCAGAGTTCCTGAACCGTATAGACGAGATAATAATGTTCCACCCGCTGAGCCGCGAAAACGTGCGCGAGATCCTCAAGATCCAGATGGCCGACCTCAAGGGCAAACTGGCCGCTATGGATATCGACTTGGAATTCACAGACCAGTTTGTGGATTACCTCAGCGACAAGGGATACAACCCCGTCTACGGTGCACGGCCCATCAAGCGTGTGCTTCAGCGCGACCTGATAGACGAACTGGCAAAGCAGCTGCTTGACGGCAGCCTGTCCAAAGCCAAGACCATCACCGCCGACATCCGCGAAGGCGAAATAGTTCTGTCGTAATCTTATTCGCTTACTATCTCGATATCGGCTACGCCTTTACGGTTGATAGTAAGGATATTGTCACAGCCCCTCCAAGTTCCGAATTTCCACTGGGACTTCTGGAGGGGTTTTCCGTTAGAAAGGACCTTGGGCTTGAAAGAAAGCTTGATCCGCTCGGTGCCGTCGGCATCCAGCGCGCTGTATTTCACGCTGCCGGGGCCGTATTGCACATCCTTCATCATACTGGTTGTGCTGAAGATATGGTCGGTTCCTTCCGGGATGATTTCGGGCCAGGCGGCCATACCCTCCAGGAAGTGGGGCAGGTAGTCGAAGTAGCAGTCGGAACTCCAGATGCCGGCCCAATACAGGCCTACCGAATTGACCGATATATTGCCCTTGGATGTCTTGTTGTAAGCAGTATACTCTGCAAGGGCCAGTGTGGCCAGCGCCTCATTCTTGGCCTGCTCGCAGCCGGTTTCTGCCGCCCAGCGGGCCAGCACGGAGCCGTAGCGGGCGGTATGGCTTCCCATCTCGTAGAAGCAGGCGTCCTGCTCGTTGATGCTGGCAGCGCCATAGCGGACGGTGCCGCCGAAGCGCCCCTTGACAAAGGCGAGCAAGTCCAGAACAAGCTGCTTGTAATTCTTGCAGGCGTCGGGATTGTCCAGCATATACCTTGCAGTTTCCATCGGGGAGAACTGGTTGATATTGTACAGTCGCTCGGGAACATCCTCGAAATATCCTGACCAGAGGCCTGTTTTTACCGGGTTGTCCATTATCCAATTGAACACAAGGTCTCTCTTTGCCTTAATGTCCGCCTTATCAAGAGAAGTATCGCAGGCTAGCATCTTGTCCAGGAATTCCACCACGAAAATCATATCGGCAGTATAGGCATCTTCGGTTTCTCCGGTGCGCATATTAACACGGAAGGGGAGCGGTGATACTTTTTCAGAGCCCTCTTTGATGTTCTTCAGCAGGAGTTCAGCAATATGCTCTGCCATCACCCAGTATTTCTCTTCGCCTGTATACTTGGCATAATCCATAAAGGCGATGCCGGTCATACCGGCCTTGTCGGGTTCAAGCCTCTCGTCCAGCCATATTCCGTCGGGGTTGTCGTTGTCCTGGGTGCGGACCATACCAGGCCAGGCCCAGTCGTCGGGAGTGAGGAACATCAACATCCTGTCAAGGATATTTTTCACGGGAACCAGCGCCCTGAGGTCTCCGGTGTATGGATAATAATAGCGGAACAACTTCATTGCAAAATAGACGTTGCTGCCCTGGTTGTTTGGAATCATATTTCCCCGCCAGATGCCATCTTCTGTCAGGACCTCAGGAAAAACCATAGCCCATTTCTCGTAAGATGCGGTTGCGAGGTAGCCCGGGAGAACGCCGTCTGGTGTCTCTACCTTGGGTCCGTCGATAAGGAAGTTCATTGACCATACCAGCAGTGTGTCGTAGTTCATCCAGGGCTGCAGCCAGCCGTCTTTGACAGTCACGGGATGTTCAAATATTTCCTGGATGTTATCGGCATCTTCGGGGCCCGGAATTCCCTGCGAATTAACAACGGGAATCCTGGGAGTCATCTGGGCTGTTGTCGCACTCTGTTTGCACCCGGTCAGGACAATGATGCAGGCCAGGGGGATCAAAAATCTTCTCATAGCGTATTATTGGTTATTCATTTACAATTTCGATGTCGGTCACGCCCTTGCGGTTGATGGTGAGGATATTGTCGCAACCTCTCCAGGAGCCGAACTTCCAGCACGATTTGGGCAGAGGTTCGCCGCCGCAGAGGACCTTGGGCTTGAAAGAGAGTTTCATTCGCTCGGTGCCGTCGGCTTCCAGTGCAGTGTATTTTACGCTGCCGGGGCCGTATTCTACATTGTTGAGCATACAGGTAGTGCCGAAGATATGGTCGGTTCCCTCGGGAATAATCTCCGGCCAGGCGGCCATCCCTTCGAAGAAGTGGGGCAGATAGTCAAAATAGCTGTCGGAATACCAGATAGGATACCATTCTATGCCCACTGAATTGACCGAGATATTGCCCTTGGATGTGTGATTGTAGGCCGAATACTCAGAGAGGGCCAGGGTGGCAAGAGCCTCGTTTTTGGCCTGCTCGCAGCCCGTTTCGCGGGCCCAGCGGGCCAGCACGGAGCCGTAGCGTGCGGTGTGGCTGCTCATCTCCAGGAAGCAGTCGTCCTGCTCGCAGATGCTCACTCCGCCAAAGCGCACTGTGCCGCCAAAGCGGCCCTTTACAAAGGCCAGCAGGTCCAGAACGACCTGTTTGTAATCGCTGCAGGTTTCAGGATGGTTAAGCAGATACCTTGCGGTTTCCAGCGGGGCAAACTGGTTCATATTGGTCAGGCACTCGCTGTCAATATCCTCGAAATACCCCGACCAGAGGCCGTTTTTCACCGGGCAGTTCATTATCCAGTCGAATACCAGATCCCTCTTTGCCTTCACTTCAGCCTTGTCCAGGGAGGTGTCGCAGGCGAGAAACTTGTCCAAGAACTCCACCACGAATATCATATCGGACGAATAGGCGTCCTCTGTTTCGCCGGTGCGCATATTCACCCTGAAGGGGAGGGGCGACTCTTTCTCGGAGCCCTCCTTGATATTCTTGAGGAGCAGTTCGGCGATATGTTCGCCCATAGCCTTGTATTTGTCTTCGCCGGTGAATTTTGCATAATCCATATAAGCGACGCCCACCATAGCGGCCTTGTCGGGCTCCAGTCTTTCGTCCCGGTAGATTCCGTCAGGATCGTCGTTGTCCTGGGTGCGGACCATTCCCGGCCAGGCCCAGTCGTCGGGAGTGATGAACATCAGCATCCTGTCCAGAAAGTCTTTTACTGGAACCAGCGCCCGAATGTCTCCGGTATATGGATAGTAATAGCGGAACAGCTTCATTGCGAAATATGCGTTGCTGCCTTGATTGTTGACCACCCTGCGCTCGCGGTAAATGCGGTCTTCGGTCAGGACATCTACATAAGCCCCCCTGTAGGTGCCGAAAGATGATGTCACAATATATCCCGGGAGCAAGCCTTCGGGCATATCGAACAGCGGGCCGTCTATCAGGAAATTCATAGACCAAACCATAAGGCTGTCGTAGTCCAGCCAGGGCTGCAGCCACCCGTCCTTGACCACAACTTCGTGGTCAAGAATGGTTTGATGGCCCCTGCTGTGTTCAGGGCCGGGCAATCCCTGCGAATTGTACACGGGGATCCTGGGGATCATTTTTACTGTACTTGAATTCGATTTGCAGCCTGCCAGAACCAGAACGCAGGCCAGCGGGATCAGGAATATGGATTTTTTCATAGTAAGCCAAAGGTATAAAATAATAGTATACGTAGGCTCCAATTATTCAAGATTTAGGCTTAGTGCGCCTTTGGAATAATGTCAACAATTACTTAACTTTTAACTTTTGAAGTGTGTTCCCATTCCTGACGATGAGATTGAAGATGTGACACGGGAACTTGTTGCTGCAGGAGACTGGGCAATCGTTGCCACTGTCGAAGAGGCAGATTTCATCCTTAAGGTAGAGTCCAAAAAGAAAATGGTTTTCAACAGCCCTCGCACCTGGCTCACCCCTTCTGTGCTGGACAAGGCCGGCAATGAACTCTGGAAATCCAAGACCCACCAGGCCGACGCCACTATGTTCAACGGTTACAGAGCTACGAACACCTGCATCAGCAAGGTGATTGAAAAGAGTTTCAAAGGCGATCTGTTCAAAAAGGCAAATAGGTAATCACTAAAGTCCTTTTTATTGAGTATTAAGCCCTGCAGCTATTCTGCGGGGCTTGTTTTTTACTCTCTGACAAGTACGACTACTTCAAGTAATATGCCTTATTTGGTCCCCTCTCTGCATCAAATTTTGAAAAATGATGCAGAAAAATAGCAAATGATGCAGAAAAAGGCTATATTTGCACTGAAATAAAGAGACACTATGCACGAATACGATTTCATAAACCGACCAAAAGACCTGTTGACTCCGGAAGTGGTTGCTATGCTCACACGGCTTCACGAGGGCCGCGGCCGTCAGGAACTCTTCATAGAAGCAGAACCTGATGTTCTTACCGCTCTTTTGGAAGTTGCCAAGGTTCAGAGTACGGACGCATCCAACCGTATTGAGGGTATCTATACAACCGACGAACGGTTGAGGGCTCTGGTCCAGGAGAAAGTACAACCCCGCAACAGAAACGAAGAGGAGATATCGGGATATCGAGATGTGCTAGCCACCATCCACGAATCATACGAATACATTGCCCCTCGCCCCAATAACATACTCCAGTTGCACCGGGATCTGTATTCTTTCAGCAGCAGTGCAGTTGGTGGCGCATATAAGAACTCTGACAATATTATAGCAGAGAAGAAGGCCGATGGAACTGAAACAATTCGTTTCCGGCCTGTCCCCGCTTTCCAGACAGCTGAGGCCATACAAGACTTGTGTAACAAATACAACGACGCCATTGAAGCCGGCACATACGATCCGCTGGTATTGATGCCCATCTTCATCCTTGACTTTTTGTGTATTCATCCGTTCAACGATGGTAACGGACGTATGAGTCGCCTTCTGACACTCTTGTTGCTCTATCGCGCCGGCTTCATCGTGGGCAAATACATAAGTATAGAAATGCTCATAGAGAAGAGTAAGGATTCTTACTATGAAGCACTGCAGGAAAGTTCCCAAAACTGGCACGAAGGAGACAACAACTATATGCCGTTCCTGAAATATATGCTGGGGATTTTAGTCAAAGCCTACAATGAATTCGAAGACCGCGTAGAGCACCTACGCTATCGCAAGGTATCAAAACCAGAGCGAATCAAAGCCATAATAGAGCGTACCCCTGGAAAGATTACCAAGAAAGAAATAGCGCAGGTCTGCCCGGACATCAGTCTCACCACCATAGAGCGCACCCTTGCAGACCTTGTATCCTCCGGATTCATCAGCAAGGTTGGCGAAGGAAGGGCAACAGCCTACGTGAAGAAATAGCCTATCTACAAACTGGCGATACCGGATACTGGAGCAAACTGGTTCCTGTATCCGGTTTCTGTATCCAGAAGGATGCACCGTGCGTGAACCTGATACGACTCCAGGTCAAGACCCCAGATAGATTTGTAACCTGTGATGGACACTGTCTGTCGCGGTTCGCTCGCGGTACCATCAGCCAGAAAGTTTCTCATAGCTCCCGGATTCCGTCCGCCGCCTGGGCGAGTGAGCTGTACTTTGGTCAGCAGCCGGTACCGTCCATTCGGATCATCCACCTCCAGTTGCAGCTTGAGTAGTAGGATATCTCCAATTACCGAGGCCCCCAGCAATTGTACAATAAACGACGGAAACGGCTCAAATGGAGCAGGGGAGGGTATATGCTTGGCACCCAGTGTGGCGAACCCGTGATAGGCTGAGATAAAGAGATTGTTTCCCGATATTCGTGCCAGATGGTCGAACGGTGGCCGCTATGATCAAGATGGTGGAGGAGCCCACCGACGCTGCCGTGGATATTCACGCCGAGTATGCTGCCAAGAACGGCGCCCTGACCGCAGGCGCTCCCAAGGTGTTCTTCCGCTACTTCTACGTCAACTCCGAAACTGGCGAGAAGTCCGGTGTGATGCTGGCTGAGACTACCTGGACTCCTGGAGCGTAGGCTGGTGAAGCTACTGCGACTGATAACCTCTTTTGACAATGACGCCCCTGCCGAAATAGACGGTAGGGGCGTTTTGTTATTGTTTAGAAATAAACGACTCTGAGACTTCTGCAACCCTCGGCACCAATTGCCGTATCCACAGAAGAATCAGAGCCGTGAGCTTCCGCCATACGGTAGAACCTCGAAAGAGGGGGACGTATTTTACGAAAGCCTTCAACGATGGATGCTGGCTTTATTATAAAGCTTGCCGCCGGAATAGAGGAAATAACCCCCGTCAAAAGACCCTGCCGTGGCAAGCTTGGCTCTTTGTATATGATTACTTCTAGACAGGCCTAATCCCTATCCATATCTCATAAACAAAGTACCCAGACGCAAAGGTGCGAATTGCTTGTTCAGGCACAATAGTATACAAGGCTTGTATTAAGGGCGAGATCCGTCTTAAAGAATAATAACTTTGTTTTCAAAAAGAATCTGCCAAGATGTAGTAGTACCGGGATTAGCCTAATCAGTATGAGCCGTCGGGATGCCTTTCTTATATGTGGAATAAAAAGCGCTGAACCTTACTCTGACTCGCCGAGCCGCGTTGCGCCAAAGAGGAGGAATCGCTTGCGGAACGATTCCAGAGTATTACATCAAAAAAGGTGCGAGTGCGCCTTGTGCATCGCTCGTCGTAGAGCCACATACGTGTGCATTCGGATCTTTGTGGGGTTGCTTATACAGCCCCACTTTTTTGTTATGTCAACGTGTCCGAATCGCGATGATGAGCCTTGTTATAAAATAGAGGTCAGCAGAGGTTGTCCTCAGCGAAATCAAATTCGCAGGAAAGCACCAAAACAGACCTCTAATCTATTCCAAAGAAATAACGGGTAGTTCCGACGGGTTGGTGCATAATACCCCTCTCTCTACGTCCTGGACGCCTTCGGACAATGGTCCCGTCTTGCTAATAGCGCACTTGAATCTGCAGTACCGAGAGACGAATCTCCTTTCAAAGCCACAGTCGTTTCAATTGCGATTTTTTATTTGAAATCAAAGGTATTCCAACAAATAACTTGACGATAATTTATACAAGCCTTGTAGTTATTATGTAGAGGCATTGGGAAGGCTTACTTTAGCAGCAAGAAACCAATAATTCTTTGAACCATGAACATATACAATGTGATTATCCTGGACGAGAGCGGGAGCATGTCGTCCATCTACCGTGAAACCCTGACCAGCATAAACGAAGTGCTGGGCGGTATCCGTAAAGACCAGGAGGAACATCCAGAACAGAAGAATTATGTCACCATAGTGACATTTGAGGGGAATGGTATCAAAGGCATAAAGACTCGCCGTGACCGGGTGCCCATCGAGAGCATAAAAGACTTTTCAGAGGCTGACTACAGACCCGGCGGATGTACGCCGCTTTACGACGCAATGGGCAAGACTCTGAATGAGTTGGAGGGACTAATCCACAAAGATGACCGAGTGCTGGCCACGGTGATTACCGACGGGATGGAGAATTCTTCCCAGGAATATTCCGGCAAGACCATCAAAGCACTTGTGGACAGACTGCGTGAGAAAGGCTGGACTCTGGCATACATCGGTGCCAATCAGGATGCGGTGGAAGTGGCCAAAGAACTGCATATTCACAACGCTTTGGATTTCGATGCCGACGAAGATGGTATGGAGGAGATGAGCGTAAGGTTTAGTATGGCGAGGTCTAAGGCTGGTATAATGTGGAAAAAGCAGAAAGAAGAAGGTATATGTTGTTCTTTGCTTGACATCTTTGATGAGAAGTAGTCTCAACTCGATGTTTCATTTAGTACTGACAACGAATTCAGTCCTATATTGAAACCGGAATCACTTATAATGACTGTAGGTTGATGAGTTCCTTTATTGGATTCGGACGCGGTTATAAGTGATTCCTTTTATATCGATTATTACCTATCTTTGTTTTCACAAGAAGGCATAAATGGACAACTCTTTTTTTGACAATCTTTTTACCGGCACACCGTATAAAGCTGTGGGCGCAGTGCCGTTTCCGGTCAATCCCCGGCACGTCTGGCTGATTAATAATGGATGCGGGCGGATTGCGTATTCTGACCGTATGAAGATTGAATCAAAACTGATAGAGAAAGGATATGAACTCAAGTGCTATAACTGGGTAATGCCAAGCCTGTCAGCTGAGTCCATTGAGTATAACTTCCCGGGCCTTGCCCTTGACGTTGACGACCTATGTGAAGAAGCCTTCGATAAAGCTGTAGCTGGGGCTCTTGGTCTGAAAATGGAATCCGGTGTCCGTTATCTGGTAAGGTATGACCAAGAAACGGATAAATTCTATGTGGTGGGGATTGAACTGCCAGAATGCCCGGATGAAGTCATAAGAAGCCGCAAGGCATTGAAGGACATCTTTGATGTCGACAGAGATGGCGATATCCGATTTTCAATGCGGAAATCCAGCAGAGAGATCAAAATGCCAGATGACTTTGAATGTGATTCTGGCGTTGAAGTAATCGAGGGAGAGGCCATTCCCCCTCTCGGCCGCCCCACCAGGAGTGAAAAAGAACTTCAGAAGTTGGCAGAAGAAGTGGAGGCAAAGATCGCACTGCTGGTAATGGATGATTTCCCCACATCTGTCATAGAGGCCTGGATTCAAAAAGCTGTA
>JAEEGF012115071.1_pt1 | contig 33466 bp, 29 predicted proteins | sample 9134171 | NCBI WGS metagenome assembly JAEEGF01 (sample SAMN16246542, study PRJNA631951) | gut metagenome | biome: gut microbiome; feature: rumen; material: AP-attached | host: Bos | place: Iran: Karaj | collected 2018-10
TTCAGGAAGCAGAAGAACTACGAAACGCACCGTCACTGAAGCTTCAGGATATTCTGGACAATCAGTACGCCACAGCACAGATGGACGTAATGATCAGACAGCAGAGCAAGGTTCTGGAGCAGTATGAGGCAAGGCTTGAAAAAGTAAGGGTCAAACTCACCAGAAACATCCAGGAGAGAAAGATGCAGGAGATACTGAGAGACAGGGCATTTGCCGAGTTTCTTGAGGAGCAGAAACAGGAAGAGTACAAGGAAAACGATCAGAGAACCAGTTTCACCTACGGACAAAAACAAAAGGAATCATAAGGAATGGCTGATACAAGTTTACTGAATTCGCCGGAAGATCCCAAGGCCGCCAGGGCCAAACTGAAGGCTGACAGAAAAGAATACAAAAAGACCTTAAAAGAGCAGCGCAAGGCACAGAAGGAAAAGGAACGCGAGTTTGCCGACAGGACCGCCGAGATAAACGGGGACAATGCCGGGGGACTGGCTACTTTGGTGATCACATTTCTGATCATCCTGATCTGGCTGGTCATCATGGCTCTTCTTGTCAAGCTTGATGTCGGCGGTTTCGGCTCTGATATTCTTGCGCCGCTTATCAAGGATGTTCCGTACCTGAATCTTATCCTTCCCGAGGGAAGCGTGGAAAAGAAAAATGAGACCTCCACAACACAACTTGCTGACGGTACCACTTCGGAAAACGGAGCGGAAGGCGGGCTTGAAAATCTGGAGGACGCCCTTGCCTACAACAAAAAGATCGAGCAGCTCCTTCACGACGAAATGGAAAAGAATGCCCTGCTGACAGCGGAAAATGAGAAGCTTAATGCCGAGGTCGCAAGGCTTGAGCCCTTCGAGCAGCAGCAGAAGCAGTTCTATGAAGAAAAACAGAAGTTTTATGAAGAAGTTGTCTACAGCGACAACTCACCGGATCCTGAGACCTTTAGGCAGTACTATGAAGAGATCGATCCCGACAACGCTGCAGAGATCTACAGGCAGATAGTCAAAAATGAGGCGGATGATGCAAATATCCAGGCTTTTGCCAAGACCTACTCCGGTATGAAAGCCAAGTCGGCTGCCAAGATATTTGATGAGATGGTCAGCGAGAATCAGATCGAACTTGTGGCCAAGATCCTGGTACAGATGTCTGTGGAAAACAGAGGAGATATCCTGGCTGCCATGGAAAAGGAGAATGCGGCAAAGATCACCCAGCTCCTTGAACCAACGGCTCTTGAACAGAAATCGACAAAAATCCCGGGATAAGTGTTAAGTTTTTTTATCAATCACCGATATAAATATCGACAGGTTACAGGCATATTATGTAAAGAGCAAAACTTAATATCGAAAGGAGGAGCTTAATGAGCAGTGCAAACAACGCGATAAGCTACATGAGCGCGATCATGATGCAGGGCACTGCAGCGGCAAATGTTTCGGGAGTCTCAAATGCCCAGAGAGAACCAAAGGCAGGTTCAAACAGCTTTGATCTTGTTTTAAACAGGGCTTCAAATAATCTGGCACAGGCAAAAGAGACAGATGTATCAAAGAAAGTTGAAACTTCTAAGGCAGACGGTGGACAGACAAAATCTGATCTTACAACACAGGTAAAGAATACCGATACGGATCAGAACAGTGGACAGGAAAACAGCAATGTAACCACAAATGCTGTCGAGTTTGAGAAAACCACACAGACAGCTACAGATAACACGGCAGAAACAACAACAGTAATAACAGAAATGACAGAAAATGTGCAAGTGCCGGAAGTTATCGAGACAGTCGAAGAAGAAACACCGGTTTTAGCTGAAACAGATAACACACTTTTAGAGATCATCGACATATCCCCGGAAGAATTACCGAAGCTGCAGGAGGCCATTAAAGAAGATGTGAGGGAGCTGATCTCACAGATTTCAGAAGAATTCGATATCGATGAAGAGGATATCGTAAATGCAATGCAGTATCTTGGACTTATGGCTACAGATCTTTTAAGTCCTGCCAACATACAGCAGGTTATAACACAGGCAGCCGGACCGGAACAGACAATAGATCTTATAACAGATTCTGATATATATACTTCACTGCAGGACCTCATGGAGGGTGCGGAAAGTATGAAGGACGAACTTATGAATGAGTTCGATCTATCAGAAGAAGAGCTCCAGACCGCTATCGATGATACCGGAAAGAGCTTTGAGGGAAATTTAGGGGAAGTGATCAAATCGGAGCAGGAAGAGATACCTGTTACCGAACCTGAGATCATAGTAAAAGAAGATACTGCTTCCAAAGTTCCCGTAAAAGAAGCAAAGGCACCACAGTCTGAGGCGTTCACTACAGAATCTTCAGTAGAAACTCCTTTAGAAGACAAAATACAGATAAATACCCAGGGTTCAAAGGACTCCGGGAACAAGTCTCTTTTCCATGAAGGGACACAGCCCCAGAATCTCTTTAACCAGGTAATGAATAACATCACAGAAGCAGCTGTAAATGCTGAGAGCTTTAACAGCGTATCCTACACAGACAGGGCCCAGATGGAAAACATCATCAGGCAGATCACTGACAGGATCACAATATCCGCAGGAACAGAGGAGACTTCAATGGAGCTGGCGCTTCATCCTGCCAGCCTCGGCAATGTTAACATCCTTCTCACCAGCGGAAAAGACGGCATAACAGCCAAATTCACAGCTCAGAATCAGATCGTAAAAGAAGCTGTTGAGAGCCAGATGGTAAACCTTCAGCAGAAGTTCGAAGCACAGGGCATCAAGGTTACATCAGTGGAAGTAACCATAGCCAGCCATGGATTTGAGCAGAATCTTGAGCAGGGTAATGACAGAAACAGCGATGGGACAAACGAAGGCAGAAAGGCAAGAGGCTTAAGACGTATAAACCTTGCTGAGATTGATGATGAACTGGCTGAGGAAGCAGCAAGCGATGCAGAGAGAATTGCAGTTCAGATGATGCAGCACAATGGCAACACAGTTGACTACAGTGCCTGATATCATTACTTTAAACCGGCCCCGGCCGGAAATGGCCGGGAAGAAAAGAGGTCTTTATGGCAGACTTAAATTCAGTAAGTGCGATAATCAATAACGGGGAAGTTACCAACGCCGGAAATAAGGACGACAAGACCAAGGCGCCCAACGGTTATGACAAGGATGCTTTCATGCAGATTCTGGTAGCACAGATGAAATATCAGGATCCTTTGGAGCCCACATCCAATACAGAGTACATTTCCCAGTACGCCACATTCACACAGGTTGAACAGCTCTCCAACATGGCAAGCGCCATGAGCCTTTCAAGAGCATCCGAGATGGTTGGTAAGACAGTGACCATCAACCAGTACAACCCTGATACCGGAGAGAAAAAAGAAGTCCAGGGAGTTGTAGACTATGTGACCTACAGCGGCAACAAGGCGTTCTTAAATATTAACGGAACCGGCTACGATATCGATGATGTTACAGAGGTTCTTGACAGCAATTATACCAATGCGCTGGATGTTATCACGGATTTCCAGAAGGCTCTGGATGAACTTCCGGCTCTTGAGCAGATATCCGATGAGGAGCACGGTGCAACCATAGATGCCATGTACAAGGTTTATACCGAGAGCATGACCGACAAGGCAAGGAATCTCATGGATAAGAATTATGTGACGACCCTTCAGCAGTATGTCAACAGGATTGACGAGCTGAGAGAAGATGAGCAGAGAACACTTACACCAAGTTCTGAATTTTAACTTTTTACTGACGGAGGACTAAAAGATGATAATGGATGATCGTCAGTTCTACTCAATAGGACAGGTCCAAAATGAATATTTAGCCCCTAAGACTCCTAAAACAGGCAAAGAAAAAAATTCTTTGCCTGCAGGAGCAAATTCTTTTGCATCTGTTCTAAACAAAATACAGGATCAATCCGATATAAAGGTTAGTGAAGAACCTGTCAAGTTTTCTAAGCATGCTATGAACAGGCTGAGCCTTCGAAATATCGAGCTGACTCAGGACCAGATGGTCAGATTAAACCAGGGTAAAGCTGAGGCAGGAGAGAAAGGGATCAAGGATTCACTGATCCTCATCGATCAGCTGGCATTCATAGTAAATGTACCAAATAACACAGTAGTGACAGCAATGGATCAGACCGAAAATAAGAGTAACGTATTCACCAACATTGACGGAGCGGTTATAGCATGATTGGACCGAAGCAGAAGAGAAGCTTCTGCCAGGAAATCTTTTGAGCCGGACAGACTGCCGGATCATCCCGTATAACAAGCTTCGTCCAAAGTCAAAGAGCAGTTAATTATGATGGAGGACAATGCCTTATGATGAGATCACTTTATGCTGGTGTTGCAGGTCTTAAGACCCACCAGACCAAGATGGACGTTCTTGGTAACAACATTGCAAACGTAAATACAACTTCTTACAAATCCCAGTCAATCACATTTTCAGATCTTATGTATCAGACCACACAGACAGCTTCTGCAGCAACACAGACACGTGGTGGTGTAAACGCACGTCAGATCGGTCTTGGTGCAAAGTCAGGCGCCATCGCAACAGCCATCGAAGGACAGGGCGCATCCCAGACAACCAACAATCCCTTTGATATCATGATCGCCGGAAAGTCATTCTTCGTAGTTGACAACGGCACAGGTACAAACATGTACACAAGAGACGGATCCTTCTTCATTGACGGAGCAGGAAACCTTGCCATGCAGGCAAACGGATATCTGGTACAGGGCTGGGTTGCTTACACAGATAAGGATACAGGTGAGATACTGGTTGACCAGTCAAAAGATTTAGAACGCCTTCAGATTATGAACTCTGATAACTACACATACGCACCTGCTGCGACAGATGCTGCTCTTATTAGTGGCAACATAGACGATAACGACAGAAATATCAATTCTGACGAAGGCAAGACAATGACCCTTGAGTTCTATGATAACAAGGGATATCTGTATACTGCAAAGTTCAAGATTGAGAATGTTTATCAGGATGGTTCAGATGATCCTGTGCCTCATCAGTTCAAGCTTTCACTTGATGATATTATAGATTCAAAGGGTAACAGTATCAGGAATGACACGGTCACAATACCTGAGCAGGTCGGATTTGATATGGGATACGACGAAGGAAAAGATGATTTTGGCAAGGAACTGATCCTTAAGTTCAATGCCAAGACCGGTGACATCGATGGAATTTATGATACTGACGGCAATCTGATAAATGGAACTGATGAAGATGGAAATAAAGTTCAGGGCGGAAATTATAAGGCTCTGCTGAGATTCAATCAGGACACAGAAGGACTTCAGCCTTTCGGACATCAGAAACTGCCTTCATACGACGAAAAATTAACAGGACAGATCGAGATAGACTTCTCAACCGTAACAAATTACAACACCAACGGCACAGCAACCATCAAGGCAGTAAAAGGTGATAAGAAGAGCCTCAATACCGGACGTGCTGTAGGTGAGATGAACGGTATCAACATCAGTACAGACGGCCAGATTTACGCAACCTATACAAACGGACAGACCAAGCTCCTTGGCCAGATCGCAACAGCACAGTTTGCCAATGCATCAGGTCTTTCCAAAGAAGGTGACAATCTCTATTCCACAACACTTAACTCCGGTGTTGCAACAATACAGGACATTACAGCAGATGGCGGCTACATGAATACCGGTGTTCTGGAAATGTCAAACGTAGACCTTTCTAAGGAATTTACAGAGATGATCACAACACAGCGCGGCTTCCAGGCCAACAGCCGTATCATAACCGTATCAGATACACTTCTTGAAGAGCTTACAAACCTCAAGAGATAAACAGTCTGATAAAAGTAAGTACAATCCATCATAAAAACTCGATATTCCCTCTAAGTATTCGGGGTTTCTGCTCCGATATACTTAGGGGGAATATTTTATTTAACTTTTAATTTGCGTTAATTCATAGTTTATATTTCGGTGATACAATTAGTTTGGGAGTATGTAGTGTTCTCTTTTTGTATAACGGAGGTTATTCCATTATGGAATTTAAATATCACACGAAATCAATTATTTACAATATTATTGCAAAACTGCTATTGGTGCCGATTGTTGCGGGACTTCTGTTTTTTGATATGGATTTCACTTCATATGCTGCGATAAAAGTAAAAGGGTTCTGCGGTGAAAATCTTACTTATGAAGTAACCGGTGAAACCACCAACATTTTGACACTAACCATAAGCGGCAAAGGTGAAATGTGGGACTTCAGTGCAGGCGCCAAGGCCCCATGGGCAAACGACACTGCAAACGGTGTCAAGGCAGCTAATATTACAACTATCAGAATTGAAAATGGTGTTACAAGCATCGGCGAAAACGCATTCAGTGTCAAATCTGCATATAATTCACCTATTATTTTCCCCTCTTCTTTAAAGAAAATCAGCAACAATGCATTTACAGGATCAAGTATCTACGGAGATCTTATAATTCCCGAAGGCGTAAAATCCATAGGCGCAGATGCATTTTCCGGTTGTGCGCGTCTGAATGGGAGAATTTCTCTTCCGTCAACACTGGAATCAATAGGCGTAAATGCATTTAAGGGCGTCAGTAAAATGATTGGTACTATAAATATTTCCGATAATATCACCACCATTCCTGAATATGCGTTTTCGGGATGCGCCGGGATTACAGGAATTACATTTGGGTCCAATGTCAAAAGAATAGAAGCTTTTGCTTTTGATTCCAACGGCGCGACAAGTATCAGCCTTCCTGAAGGAGTAGAGTATATTGGAAAATCTGCCTTCAACAAATCCAAGCTTGAAGGGACATTACTGGTTCCGGCATCTGTTTCTGATATAAAGGACAGTGCATTTAAAGGCACTTTGCTGGAAACCGTAAGATTTTTGGGCGATGCTCCCGCAGAAGATGAAACAGCATTTGAAAATAAAAAGATAACTGTTTTATACAGCAGTAATGCCGCTGGTTTTACATCCCCCAAATGGCATGGCTACAATTCAAGCGTTAATGATGATCCGCTTCCCGGTGATGATAACGGCAATGATGGAACCAATGATAACACCGGAGATGGTAATACCGACGGAAGTACCAATACCGACGGAAATACCAATACCGACGGAAGTACCAATACCGGAGGAGGTACCGGAACAGGAGGAAGCACCAATCCCGCAGGAGGCTCCGGCACAGGTGGAAGTACCAATCCCGCAGGAGGCTCCGGCACAGGTGGAAGTACCAATCCCACAGGAGGTACCGGCACAGGCGGAAGTACCAATCCCGCAGGAGGTACCGGCACGGGAGGAAGTACCAATCCCGGAGGAGGAACAAGTACCGGCGGAAGCACAAATACCGGTGGAAATACCAATACCGGTGGGAATAATAACAACAGTAATTCACAGAATGGAGGCTCATCAGGTACAAATAACAGCGGCAGCGGTTCCGGCACTTCAAATAATAACAGTGGAAATTCTGTCACGCCTTCAACAACAGGTGGTAATCAAAGCTCCGGAACGTCCGGCGCCGGAAATAACTCTTCGGGCAGCGGCTCAAACACAGCCGGGAATCAGGGACAGAACTCCGGGACATCGAATTCACAGACCGGCGGACAAAGCGGTGCAGCAAATACCGGATCCGGGTCAGGTCAGAACAATGCACCTGCAGCAGGGCAGAATGCTGCGGCAAACAACTATGAATATACCATTGTGTTCGATAGCAATAATGCCACTTCCGGACAGATGGAAGAGATTAAGCTTACAGCAGGTAAGGCCGGTAATCTGCCAAAGAACAAGTACGCCAAGAAAGGTTATGTATTTAAAAACTGGCGTTATATAATCGGAGGAAACACTTATTATGTACAGAATGGCGGTGCAGTGACAATATCAGAAGCCCTGCTCAAGGTAAACGGTATGGATGTAGTCAAGTTTACCGCCCAGTGGAGTAAGATTCAGGCAGCCGAGGCTGAGAAGATCGGCACCATGATCACAGACAAAAAGTCGGCCTCCAAATATGTAGTATCCTCCAGCAAGAACAGGACAGTCACATACAAGAGGCCTACCAGCAAAAACGCAACCTCCATAAATATTCCGGGCACCATAACATCAAAAGGAGTGACCTATAAGGTGACCCAGATTGATGCAAAAGCCTTCAAAAACCACAAGAAACTTAAAAAGGTCAAGATGGGCAGCAACATTACAAAAATCGGCAACGATGCATTCTATGGATGTACAAAGATAACATCAATAGAAATAGGTACAAATGTAACTGCCATCGGAAGCAGGGCATTTTATGAATGTTCGGCTCTTAAAAGCCTTGAGTTTCCGCGCAATACAAATAAGCTTGGGAAACAGTTTGTCGCAAAGTGTAAAAAACTCAAGACCATTTACATAAGGAGCAGCAGTATAACGGTGAAGACCTTATCTGACGGGGCCTGTTCCGGAATTGGTAAAAATGTAGTAATTAAAGTACCGAAGGCGAAAATTTCATCTTACAAAAAGTCCTTCAGAAAAAAAGGACTTTCAAAATCGGTTAAAGTTCAGGCATACAGACTGCTCAGATAGAAAAGCTTATCGAGCAAAGGGAGTTTTGTGATATGAAGAAAAGTGCAAGATTATTAAGCGCAATACTGATAATAGTTCTTTTTACAGCACAATTAAATGCCCTGACCGTTAAGGCAGCATCACTTGACGAAAAAAATGCTGCCATCGTCAGTGATGCGATACAGCGCACACAGCAGCTGAGAAGAAGTCCAAAGAAAGACTATTTTACGACCATGTCAGATGGCAGTACAAGATTTGTAAAGGCTCTTGCGATAACAAATCTGGACAGGCCGATACATGGAAAGCTGCTGGATCAGAGTGCATCCGTTGTTACCGATACAGGCATCTCCTGGGATATTCCTGTGATATGGGTGGACAAGGATGGCAATATAATACATGTGGCCATTGAAATCGATGACATTGTAAAGAGCTATCCGGTCTTTGTTTTTTACATGCCGGAAGGGTATTCTCTGGTTTTGGGAGAGAACAGCGGCTATGACATTCAAATGCCTGATTTTGTCGTTGATCTGATGAAGGTCAACGGCGTGACCACTCTGTCAATACCTGAAGGGGGAATGACTTATATATCGGCAGTTCTCCCTGAAATGGACGGTTTTAAGGTTATTCCCGAAGATACAACAGAAGAAGCTGATTCAAACAGTGAAGAGCAGGCGGATACTTCAAATGACGATGTGAGAGATGAAGAGCAAAGACAGGACCCCGGTAACGAAGATCCTAATCGTCAGGAAGACCCCGTCCCGGATAATCCGGATCCCGGTCCGAATCATGAAACTGAGGAACCGTATCTGACTCCTGAAACCGACAATGATAAGACGCCGCCGGCTACAGATCTTACTTATGATGAGAATCTCCGGCTTGTGCAGGCTCACTGCGATGAAAATGTAATAAACATAATAGGCGTCGATAAACTGGCAGCCCTTGTAAACTGGGTAAAGAACACCCTTGAGCCGGAAGCGGTAAATCTTCTTACAAGTAAATTCAGCGCATTCAGGAAGGCATCCGAGAAGGGCGAGCTTGGAAAAGACCTGGGATTATATGTATATTACGACACATATTATGAAGAAGACGGAACCACCAAGGACAAATCCAGATCTCTGGCGTCGGTGGATATCGTCAGTGACAGCAGCGGAAATGTGAAATACAGGCTTGCAGTCAACGCCGGAGGCTTTTATGAGCGCGATGAGGAAACGGGAGACTACGAGTTTAACAAGACTGATGCATATTCAGATCTTGACAATACACTGGTACATGAGCTGATGCATGCCTTCATGTCGGACTACACCCGTACCGGAATGACCGGCTGGGAGTATGACAAGTCCGACGGCACATATGACCTTGCCGCAGAGGATGATATAAAATTCCCCAAATGGTTTTCGGAAGGTATAGCAAGTACCGTAGAGAATGCCTATCAGTACTGGAAAGACGAGTATTATCAGATCTTTAATGATGATAAAAAGTCTTTATTTTCCGAAGATGTAATGAAAAAATCCTACAAAAACAATCCGGAGTATAACCTCAACGGAAGTGAAGAGGAAAGTGATTATATAACCGGATATCTGGCCTGCCTTTACCTGTCATATCTAAGGGCTAAGCAGGACAACAAGGATGCGATCTCGGGGAGCATAGAGACAAAAGACCTCAGAGTAGACAGTGCGGTCATCAGGGACGGACTAAACAGCATCCTTGAGGATCTGCATGGCGGCAAAACTCTGGATGAGATAATAGCAAAGGCTTCAAAGGTTGACGGGAAGTCACTGTACAAGGATACACAGGATTTTGAGGATAAATTTATCATTGGAGATTCTACCGATAAGGAATCCCTGAAATTCTGTACAAGCCTGCTGAACTATATGCACAAATCATCTTCAGGCAAAAAGACCGCCAATGGTTCGCTCCTTATAGATTTTTCCGATACAAATACAACTCAGCTGAGCAAGTCTCAGTTGAATGATACGCAGAAGGCGTTTAACGTTACCGATTCAAGTAATCTTGCCACTTCAACAGTCAATAAAAAGAATGCACTAAAGAGTGGCGGTACATCCGGAACGGGTATAACATCATCGTCCGGAAGCGATAAGGCTGAATCAATTGGCGGTGATTTCGTTGTCGCCGATCAGGCTGCAAGGTTAAACAATAAAGTTCCTGAGAATTTAGTGGCAGTCAAGGCTGAAGATGATCTGGTTTCGCCGGATGTTCCAAGGGATACCGTTGGAGCAGGAGCTGCCGAAAAAGCTGATACAGAGAAAGATTCAGACAAAGCTGCAGCTACAGATAATGGATCACAGAACTCGGAAACGGTAAAAGAAAATTCTGAAGACAGTGAAGAAGTTGTGGCCGACAATACTTCGGAATCAAAAGAAGATGGAAGCGTGTCAGGCGAAATGGCTACGGAAGCAGCAGAAGATGCGTCTGTGCAGAGCAGTGAAGATTCAGAAATCTCTGATTCTGCCGATAGTAAGGATGTGACTTCTGATGAAGAGGACATCGATGATTCCAAAGAATCAGGGGCAACAAAAGATGATGTAGCTGAGGTCGATAAAGAATCTGAGAAAAAAGAAAACGTATCTGCAGAAGATGCAAATGAATCAGAAGATGTAGCCGTTGAGCCAGAAGAAAGCGCGGATTCAAAAGAGATAGCAAACGGGCAGGCAGAGGCTGCTGATAACACTGGAGAAAAGGCAGACGAAGCTACTGAAAGCACTGAAGAAACTGCAGATGAAGCTTATGAGAATACAGAAGGAGAATCAGAAGAAACTGAGGATACTACAGATGATGTTGAAGCTGCAGAAGCACCTGAAGCCACTGAAGTAACAGAAACTCCACAGGCTGCAGAAGAGATTACAAATGAGGAGACAGAAACTGCTGAAAATACTGCAGAAGCAGTTCAGGCAGAAGAAACAGCACAAGCTCCAAATGACAGTGCGGGTGAAATAACAGAAACAGCTGAAACTGTTGAAGAGCCGCAGCAGGAGCCTCAGGAAGAAACTCAGCAGGAACCACAGGAAGAGCCTTTGGAAACTGCAGCAGAGCAGGAGAGCTCCGAAAGCAGTCAGGACTCACAGGAAAGTGAATCAGTAGAAGAGACGGAACCTGCACAGGAGAGTACATCTTCTGACGATGAAGTATCCGAACCGGAAGAATCCGAAGAAATTTCCGAAAATCCCATCGTGATCTCTGAGACCGAAGAAGAACCTGAGCCGGACAACAGTGATGACAACTGTGAACAGGTACTTGACGTAATTACTGAGGATGATTCGGATGATGCGGAAAATACCACAGCCGAAGAAGTTTCAGACTGAACAGATATGGTAAAACAGACATAAGAACAGATCTTAAAGATCCCCCGGTGTTTCAAACCGGGGGATTTTTCACAAAATATATATTCTTATTATAAAAATTTTATGCAATTAATACTGTTTTCTACATGGAAAAGTGGTACAATGATTTCGATACCACAATATCTAGTATTATGCCTTGAGATATTTGTGGTATATCACGGAAGAGTTGGTGGGGGGAACGGATTTCTTCAATTAAATTTCAAATTGATTTCCCACAAATGAAATTATGCTCCAAAATAGTCTTGCTTATGAACACTTGTTACAGATTTTGCCCTGAAAAAGTGTTAAAATTATGTTAGACAGAAATAAAGTTTCAAAAAGAGCTGAAATTTTTACTATCTGTGAAATTTTTCTCTTGAAAGGGGCAGTTATAAATGAGCAGGATGATCGAATTGACCAAACTGGACACCAGAAAGATATTAATAAACCCGGACATGATCGAGACTGTTGAGGGAAACCCCGACACAGTCTTAATTCTGTACTCAGGTCGCAAACTCCTGGTAAAAGAAAACCTGCAGGAAATATACGACATTATCAGGAATAATCAGTAACACCATGTACTAATAAAAGAATATGATATTCAGCTTTACAATAAATATGCGTAAGGGGGAAATGTTGTGGATATTGCTTCATTACTTGGCGTAGTACTATGTTTCGTATTCATGATCCTCAGTATTGTTTTCGGTGCCGGAATCACCGGTGTTAAGTACTTCCTGGATGCACCTTCGGCCATGATCACATTCGGAGGAGCCTTCATGGCGGTTCTGGCCTCCAGAAGTATGCCCAGCTTTATCAGCGGGCTTAAGTCCTACACACTTATCTTCAAGATGCCGGCAGATGATACCAAAGCTGTCATCAAGACCATTATCGATCTTTCCAATACAGCAAGAAAAGAAGGCCTTCTTGCTCTGGAAGAAGCGGCAGGAAATATTGAGGACAAGTTCATGAAGAAGGGCGTGGGACTTATAGTTGACGGTACCGAGCCCGAACTTGTTAAGAGCATACTTGAGGCTGAGATAGATGCCATGGCTGAACGTCACAAGGATAACTATTCATTCTTCGGTGATGTTGCTGGTATGGGCCCTTCCTGGGGTATGATCGGAACCCTTCTCGGACTGGTTCTGATGCTTCAGAACATGTCAGATCCTTCATCGATCGGACCTTCCATGGCGGTGGCCCTCATTACGACTTTCTACGGATCGGTTCTGGCCAACTGGTTCTGCTACCCGGCAGAGAACAAGCTAAAGGCCAGGAGCAATGCGGAATACATGACAAAGAGCATAGTCATCGAGGGACTTTTGTCCATACAGGCCGGCGAGAACCCCCGTGTTACGGAGGAAAAGCTTAAATCCTTCCTGTCACCTTCTGACAGGGCAGCCTATGAGGCTGAGAACGGAACCGGAGACGGAGGCGGAGAATAATGGCAAAGAAACCGGAAGAAATAAAACCCGGCCTACCCGCGTGGCAGGGTACCTTTGGAGATCTGATGAACCTGCTCCTTTGTTTCTTCGTTTTGCTTTTCTCCATGGCAACAATGGATGCCTCCAAGTTTGAAGAGGTGGCTGCATCCTTCAGCCAGGCCTTCAGCGTCTTTTCAGGCGGTGAGATGGCCATAGGAAAGGGAGCGCTGATAGGAGACGGTGTTTCACAGCTCAACGCTTTATCAAGCTATGTCACATCCATGGGTCTTGCCCAGAGCGGTGAGGACTCGGATGAGAATGAGAAGGCTGTGGGAGAGATGGAACAGGAAGAACTTCTGGAGGCTGCAGAGGCTGAACAGTTGGAGGCTTCTGCCGAGCTTGCGGAGAAGATAGAGCAAGCCCTTGATGAGGGCGATATAGAGAATATGGTTTCCCTAAACTATACAAGCCAGTTTGTACAGCTGGATATTCAGGGAGCTATCCTCTTTGACTCAGGTAAGGTTGAGGTCAAGGAAGATGCGATGCCGGTACTTCAGAAGGTGGGACAGATCCTTGAGTCCTATGCAGGAGGTACCATCGAGATAGAGGGACACACAGACAATGTTCCCATGAGCGGTGGAGGCAAGTACTCCAATAACGATGAGCTCAGTGCAGGAAGGGCTCTTAGTATATTTTATTATCTTACAGAGAACACCAATCTTGATCCTGCCAACATAGTCCACACAGGAAGAGGTCAGTATTCACCTGTTGCCGACAATTCAACCGATGAGGGCAGGGCCAGAAACAGGCGTGTTGAGATCAAGATATACAATCCATTGAGTGCTTCATATTAAAACAGGGAGACTAAACCTATGAAAAAGAATCTTTTGTCAATCATCATCCTTGCACTGCTGGTGGTAAATCTGGGCATGACAGGTTTCATGATGCTCAGCGTAATGACCACAAACTCCAAGACGGCCAAGCTGATCTCTGATATTGCGGCTGCTCTTGAGCTTGAAGCTAACGGTGGCAATAGCGGAGGCTTTTCAGGATCTGCTTCCGGAGTTGTTGCTGTAACAGACATGATGACCTGGGGCTTTACGGGAGATGATCAGCTGACCATAGCACTTAAACCGGGAGAGGACGGCAAGACCCATTATCTGGTTGTTGAAGTTGTCTTTTCTATCAACAAAGCCCATGCTGACTATGCGACACTTGGAACTGAGGAAAATCTTGCCAATGTAAAGGAAGTTGTTAAGTCAGAAGTCACCAATACACTTGCCAGCTATACCATGGAAGAACTGCAGGGCGGAATGGACGAGGTAGCAAGAGAAACAATACTTGAGAATGTACAGGCTATGTTCAACTCGAACTTCATCTATGATGTCAAGTTCTCAAGTGTTCTTTACAGCTGATTCGGATGAAAAGAGTTTTAGAGGAGACACACATTGAGTGAAGTACTATCACAAAGCGAAATAGATAGTCTGCTATCGGCGCTCTCTACCGGCGAACTTGATGTGGATCAGATGCAGGCCGCTGACGAGAAAAAGGTCAAGGATTACGACTTCAAACGTCCGGCCAAGTTCTCCAAGGAACACCTCCGCACACTGGAGATGATCTATGAGCACTATGGGCGTCTTTTGTCCACAACACTCCCTTTATATCTGCGCAAGAACGTTTCTGTTTCTGTCGCCAACTCTGAGACGGTCACATACTCCGAGTTCAGCAACGCGCTTTCCAATCCGGTTATTCTGGGAGTTATAAGTTTTTTGCCGCTTCAGGGAACTATTATTCTTGAACTGCAGGCCAATATCGGCTTTTCCTTCATAGACAGGATGCTTGGGGGCGAGGGCAACGGTCTTGATAAACCAAGGCCCTTCACAGACATTGAGATGCCGCTTATCGAGAAGCTGGTCACCATCTGTATGCAGCTTATGGTTGAACCATGGCAGAACGTTGTGGCAATCAATCCTGTTATGGAGAGGATTGAAACCAATCCGCAGTTTGCCCAGGTCATATCCCCCACGGATATGATCGCTATCGTAACTCTCAACATCAAAATAGGTGAGACAGAGGGACTTATGAATGTCTGTCTTCCTTATTTCACCTTAGAGAGTGTCATGGACAAGCTGAACACCAAGTTCTGGTTCTCCACAATGCAGAAGAACGCAGAAGAGGATTACCAGGATCATCTGGAGACCATGGTCAGGCACGTGGATGTGCCGGTTAAGGCAGTTCTTGGAAAATGTAAAGTCTCTGTAAATGATTTTGTTCATTTACAGGCAGGGGATATTATAAGACTCGACAACAGAGTCAATACAGACATGCAGGTCTATGTGGGCAATATATTCAAGTTCACTGCGCTGCCCGGAACTGCAAAAGACAAATATGCCGTACGTATTACGTCGGTGGTAAGAGAGGAGGAAGAGTAGGAGCATGGATGGAATGTTATCTCAGGACGAAATTAATGCTTTGCTTGCCGGTATGGATACTTCCGGTGGGGGCGATACTGCACCTGCAGATGCTCCTTTGGATTCTGGCATGGGGGATGACTCCTTCGGGGCAGGAGCTTCTGCGCCCGTGGGAGGAGATGCCATTGATGAATCACTTTTGACTGACACTGAAAAAGATGCAATTGGTGAAGTGGCCAATATAAGCATGGGGTCTTCGGCCACCACGCTGTATTCCCTCGTAAATCAGAAGGTCAATATCACAACTCCTCAGGTTGAACTCGCAAACTGGGAGAATGTAATCGCGAACTATGAGAGACCCTGTGTATTTATACAGATCAAGTACACTGTAGGTCTTGATGGAACCAATATCCTTATTCTGAAAGAGCACGATGTTATGGTCATCACCGACCTGATGATGGGTGGTGACGGAACCAACACCGACGGAGAGATCGGTGAGCTGCAGCTGTCTGCCATTTCAGAGGCAATGAACCAGATGATGGGGGCTGCTGCCACGTCGCTCTCAACCATGATCAACCAGAAGGTGGACATAAGCCCGCCTCAGTCAACGCTGCTTGACATGATCAATGATGACCCTTCTGATATTGCGGAGTTCCTGACCGGAACCTTTGTAAAGATATCCTTCAAAATGCAGGTTGGAGATCTGGTGGATTCAACGCTTATGCAGCTGTACCCAATCGATTTCGCCAAGACACTGAAGGATACGGTAATATCGGCAGGTGACACGGGTTCAGCAGAGCCTGAGCCTGCTCCGGCACCGCCGCCGGCTCCGGAGCCTGCGCCTATGCCTACTCCGATGCCGATGCCCGATCAGGGTATGCCGCAGATGGGCATGCCGCAGATGCAGATGCCTCAGATGGATATGTCTCAGATGGGTATGCCGCAGATGGGCATGCCACAGATGCAGATGCCACAGATGCAGATGCCGCAGATGCAGATGCCACAGATGATGAACATGAATATCCAGCCTGCTCAGTTCCAGAACTTTTCCGGTGGAACATCCATCATGGCAGGCGGCGAGAACATCGGCATCATCAAGGATGTGCCTCTTGAGGTGACAGTTGAGCTGGGACGTACAGCCAAGCCCATCGCAGACATTCTGGACTTTGCTCCGGGTACCATCATAGAGCTGGATAAGGTTGCCGGTGAACCCGTCGACGTACTTGTCAATGGCAAGTTTGTGGCCAAAGGAGAGGTCGTAGTCATTGAGGAGAGCTTCGGTGTTCGTGTAACAGAGATAGTTCAGTGATATAGGAGCGCATCTTATGAATTCATATCTGCAGTTTGTATCTATGCTCCTGGTATTTGTCGCTGTTCTGGCTGCAACATATTTTTTTACAAAATGGATGGCCGGATATCAGAAGGACAGGAATACATCGGGCAATATAGAAGTAATAGAAACCATGCGCCTGTCAACTACCAAATATATCCAGATTGTACGCATCGGACAGCGGTACGTGGCAATCGCGGTTGGCAAAGACGAAGTTACAAATTTAGGTGATATTTCCAGGGAGGACCTTATCATCAGGGAGGATAAGCCGGAAGATACAGTGAGCTTCAAGGAGATCCTTGATAAGCTTAAGGGTGAGAAAAAGGGTTAATGAACAAAAAGCGGGGAGATGAAAAAACTCACATCAGAATATTGCATCTTATGAGGAAGTGCTTTTTTACTGCACTTACCTGTCTTTTTGCTACACTGTTTCTTTCTCTTTCTTTTCCTGTATATTCAGGTGCTACGGAGAACATCATAGTAGATGATACTCCCACCGATATCACCAGAGACAGGGAGACTAACCTGACCGGAAGCCAGGAGGACAGGACCAACATCACTGATCCAGGCTCCGCGCAGACCCCGGATGATCTGAAAGAACTGAATATTGCAAATACGGTTACTGTCACATATGACAACGGCAACGGGACTTTGAACGGTGCCCTGAGGATCCTGATAACGCTGACGCTTATTTCTCTTGCGCCGACACTTGTGGTGATGATGACCTCTTTTACCAGGATCGTCGTTGCCCTGCATTTTACCAGGACTGCCATAGGAACCCAGACGTCACCGCCAAACCTGGTGCTTATAGGAATAGCTCTTTTCATGACGCTGTTTATAATGCAGCCTACACTTACAGAGGCTTACAACACAGCTGTTATCCCATTTGAAAACGGCGATATGCAGCAGCAGGAGTTCATGGAGACGGCCATGAAGCCCTTCAGGGAATTTATGTACGGTCAGACCCAGACCAAGGATGTTCGGCTATTCATGGAGATAGACGGAATTGAATGGGACGGCGCACTGGAGAGCATACCAAATGTCGTGCTGATTCCCAGCTTTATCGTCAGTGAGCTGCGAACGGCATTCATCATCGGTTTCCTTATCTATATACCGTTCATTGTTATTGATATGGTAGTAGCATCCGTACTTATGAGTATGGGTATGATGATGCTGCCGCCTACCACAATATCGCTGCCTTTCAAGATTCTTCTTTTTGTACTGGCGGACGGATGGTCTCTGATAATCGGAAACCTTGTTAAATCTTTTTACTAAAATGATCAGGAATGGAGGAAAGAGAGTTGATCACACTTGCTGATATAAACCAGATAATAGCAGAAGCCCTAATGCTGATCATCAGGATGTCACTTCCCATGCTCCTTACTTCCATGGTGATAGGTCTTGTTGTCTCAATATTTCAGACCGTCACATCCATCCAGGAGCAGACGCTGACATTTGTTCCCAAGGTTATCGGAGTATTTATGATGATCATGATCTTCGGCAACTGGATGCTGACTGAGCTATCGGGATTTATAACAAGTCTCTGGTCTGATTTTTCCAAGTATGTTCGCTAGAGGCAACGGCTTATGATCGATTATTCATTCAGCTATGGCGATCTGGAGATTTATCTGCTGATAGTGGTGCGGATAATGACATTCATATATATATGTCCGTTTTTCGGAGGCAATCAGACACCGAACATTGTTAAGATCGGCTACGGCCTTCTGATTTCGATACTTCTTTACGGAGCAGTGCCTTTTTATCCGCCGGATTATAACACCGTAGTGGGATATGCCGTCATTGTTTTAAAAGAAGCAATGGTAGGTCTTCTCATCGGATTTGCCGTGACTTTATGCGAGCAGATAGCTGCCTTTGCGGGAACCGTGGTGGACATGCAGATCGGACTTTCCATGGTGTCGATCATGGATCCCGCCACCAACCAGCAGGTAACCATAACAGGTGCTCTTTATTCACAGTACCTGACAGTGGCCCTTCTCATTACGGGAATGTATCAATACATTCTGAGGGCTCTTGTTGATTCCTTCACGCTTGTACCCATAAACGGCGCTGTCATCAATGCTGACAAGCTGCTTCTGGTTCTTTTGAACTTCATGAAGGAATATATAGTGATCGGCTTCAGGATATGCCTGCCGATATTTGTCATCACATTTATGACAAACGTAGTGCTTGGAATACTGGCCAAGGTTTCACCTCAGATGAACATGTTCTCTGTGGGAATACAGATCAAGATCATTGTGGGTCTTGTCATCATGTTTATAACAGTTACCATGCTCTCTGACGCAGCCAACTTCATCTACATAAATATGAAGGAGATGATAAAAGAGTTTGTATACAGTTTGCAGAGCGGCTGATGATACCGGCTTACTAATAAAATATAATCTGCAGTTCTTTGCCGAGGATGCAAACGGCGCTGAAAAGACCGAGGAACCCACAGCCAAAAAGCTGGACGATGCCAGAAAAGAAGGTCAGGTAGCCAAGAGTCAGGAAGTTGCAACAGCGTTTTCTTTGCTTGCTCTGTTTTTGATACTAAGAATTCTGTATCCATTTATGGGAACCAACTTTAAGGCAATTTTTGAGAGAGTATATAACAACATTCCCAATGTTGCCAGAACATATAATGGCATGCTGCCCATATCCTATATAAGGAGTATTATCAGCAACGCGATACTTACCATGCTGATGATCACAGCGCCATTTCTGATCATAGGTTTTATCATTGCCTTTATATGCGACTTGGTACAGGTTGGTCTAAGGCCCACGACCAAACCACTACAGCCCAAGCTTTCAAAACTCAATCCCATCAGCGGAATGAAAAAGATCTTTTCCGCAAGAAAGCTCTTTGAACTGGGTAAATCATTATTGAAGCTGGCTGTCATGTCCGTAGTGATATTTACATTTTTCAACGGAAGGACCGAATCGCTGTTCCTTTTGTATGATATGCCGCTTCAGCAGGCCATAGGACTTATGGGCAATCTGATCATATCGCTGGGCTTCAGGATAGCAGCGGCCTATATGGTCATCGCCGCCATTGATCTGATATATCAGAGGCGTAAGTTCCACAAGGATATGATGATGACCAAGAAAGAGGTCAAGGACGAGTACAAGAATTCAGAAGGAAGTCCTGAGATCAAATCCGCCCAGAAGCGTCGAATGATGGAAGCATCAAGGCGTCGTATGATGCAGGCGCTGCCTCAGGCAGACGTAGTAATCACGAACCCGACCCATTACGCTGTGGCGCTGAAGTATGATGCTGATGAAGCCGATGCCCCCATTGTCATAGCAAAGGGTGCAGATTATCTGGCTCAGAAGATAAAAGAGATTGCAAAAGAAAACGATGTCGAGATAGTAGAGAACAAGCCTCTCGCCAGAATGCTGTATGCAAATGTGGAAGTGGGAGAGATGGTTCCGCCGGAACTGTATAAGGCCGTGGCAGAAGTTCTCGCATACGTATATCATATTAAAGGAAAAGTATCATAGTGAAATAAGTGTACCTTGTGTTTTGAAAAAGATTGAGTGAGGGGCAAAAGGCCTGATCTGCGGGTGACGGAGGCAACATTTACAGGATTTTGTGAGATTCGAACCACGAAGATGAGACCTATGAATCAGGAGTGCCATTGCACGAGTGATTCATCGCCCAGGGCTCATTGGAGTGTCCGGTTCGATGCGAGCAAAAACTGCAAATGTTGCCTCCGTCACCCGCAGACCAGGGCTTTTGTCACGGAGTATAAATTCTACAGATGGAAGGAGGATAATGATGGATCTTAAGAAATTAGCAGGAAGAGTCTATGACTATGGTCTTGCTCTCTATATCGTTGCCGCTGTTGTTATGCTCATTATCCCTTTGCCGGATTGGCTTTTGGACGTGCTGCTGGCCTTTGACATGTCATTGTCCTTCGTTATCATGTTTACAGCCATGTTCGCCACAGAAGTTTTACAGATGTCATTCTTCCCGACCATTCTGTTGTTCACGACCATCTTCAGAATCGCGCTAAACGTTTCATCCACGAGACTTATCCTGACACAGGGTGAAGCAGGACAGGTTATCGAAGTGTTTGGTTCCTTCGTTGGAGGCGGTGACCTCATAGTCGGTGCCATTATATACATCATTCTTATTATTGTGCAGCTGATGGTCATCAACAAAGGTTCTGAGCGTGTGGCTGAAGTATCAGCCAGATTCACATTGGACGCCATGCCCGGTAAACAGATGGCCATAGATGCAGACCTTAACACCGGCGCCATCACAGACGCAGAAGCCAAGGCAAGAAGAGACAAGATACAGGAAGAAGCCAGCTTCTTCGGAGCCATGGACGGTGCTACCAAGTATGTTAAAGGAGACTCCACTGCGGGTCTTATAATCACGGCAGTTAACCTGATAGGCGGAATCGCAATGGGAATTTTAAGAAAGGGTATGGATGTCAACACTGCCATCAATACTTATTCGATCCTGACCATGGGTGACGGCCTGGTAAGTTCGATACCTTCACTGATGATCTCTATGTCAACCGGTATCCTGGTAACCAAGGGCTCCAAGGAGGCAGACTTTGGCCATGCTCTCATCGGGCAGCTTTTCGGCACCGCCAAGACCCTTTACCTGGTGGGCGGAGTTGTGGCAGGACTCGGAATATTCTCGCCGCTGCCTACAGTTCTGTATGTTACCTTTGGAGCAGCTTTCATAGTTCTTGGCAGGATCACTTCCCAGACTATGGAGGAGGCAGTTGTTGAAGGAGAAGTGGCCACAGAGGAGGAACAGCAGGCTGAGGAGATAAGACAGCCTGAGAATGTCACAAGTCTTTTGCAGGTCGATCCCATCGAGCTGGAGTTTGGCTACGGTATCATTCCTCTGGCTGATGTCAATCAGGGCGGTGACCTGCTTGACCGAGTTGTAATGATAAGAAGACAGGTTGCTCTGGAGCTTGGTACTGTGGTTCCCATCATAAGACTGAGGGACAATATCCAGTTGAATCCCAACCAATATATCATTAAAATTAAGGGTATACAGGTCAGTGACGGCGAGATCCTCTTTGACCACTACATGGCCATGAATCCCGGACATGTTGAGGACGAGATCACAGGTATTCCGACCTTTGAACCTTCATTCCATCTGCCTGCCACCTGGATCACAGAAGGCCAGAGGGAGAGGGCTGAAAGTCTTGGTTACACCGTTGTTGACCCGCCTTCCATCATTGCCACGCACCTTACCGAGGTCATCAGGGAACATATTGCAGAACTTCTTACCAGACAGGATGTACAGAACCTTGTTGACAACTTAAAAGAGAACAATCCGGCTCTTGTGGACGAGCTTGTGCCTAAGCTCATGAGTCTTGGCGAAATCGAGAAGGTTCTTCAGAACCTGTTAAGCGAAGGCATATCCATAAGAGACCTTGTAACAATATTTGAAACCCTGGCGGATTTTGCTCCCTCCACCCATGATCCCGATATTCTGACGGAATATGTGAGACAGAGCCTTAAGAGAGCAATATCCAGCAAGTACTTTATGCCCGGGGAGACCACCAGCGTTCTCACACTGGATCCCAAGATTGAGCAGGAAATCATGAATTCAGTCAAGCAGACTGAGACCGGAGCCTATCTGACTCTGGATCCGGCCAGGACCAAATCGATTCTCACTGCTGTGGGAGAGAATATCCGGAGGCTTGAAGAGGCCGGCAAGATGGCCATCATCATGGCATCTCCCATTGTCAGAATGTATTTTAAGAAGATGACTCAGGATTATTACAAGGATCTGATAGTCATTTCATACAATGAAGTTGAGCCGACTATTGAATTACAATCTGTGGGGATGGTAACGGCATAATATGATTATCAAAAAGTATGTTGGAAAAACTGAAACCGAGGCAACAGAGGAAGCCAAGAGGGAACTTGGCCCCAATATTGTTGTGATGAATGTGCGTCCTGCCAAGAAGACAGGGTTTTTTGCGCTGTTTCAGCCGCAGAAGATCGAGGTTACCGTGGCGCTGGAGGAAGAGAGTGAAAAGCCGGTAAGGACCTACACTCCCCAGAGAGACAGCGGCAGACAATCTGTACGTCCTTCCGAGGACAGCTCCCAGAGGGATACCATAATAGCTTCAGGCGGAGGTATTTCATCGAAAGCCCTGGATTCCAAGGACGACAACAGCGCCATAGAGGAGAAGCTTGACAATTTAAGTTCTCTTTTGGAAAAGAATTTCTTAAAGACCGAAAAGGAAGAGCGCCTTGACAAGCCGGAAGCCGTATCTGATGACCCGCCGGCAAGAAAGAGGACATCACCTGACGTCTCGGAGGAGACCCTCGCCTTTATTAAGATACTTTATAATACTCTTATTGAAAATGAAGTTGATGAGATATACGTCAATCAGCTCACAGATGAAGTTGAAAAGATAAGTAAACCCGGCATTCCTTTTGATCATGCACTCTACAGTGTATATATGAAAATGGTTTTGAAATTCGGCAAGTCAGAGCCGATCGAGCCATCCCAGGGAAGTGCCAAGGCCGAGATATTCATCGGTCCCACCGGTGTCGGCAAGACAACCACCATAGCAAAGCTCGCTTCAGATCTCAAGGTTGTTCAGCACAAAAAGGTTGCTCTTCTTACTGTGGACACCTATAGAATAGCAGCAGCCGAGCAGCTAAGAACCTATGCGTCCATACTGGAGATACCCTTCAGGGTCATCTATACTGTTGAGGAAATGGTCAAAGCAGCAGATGACTTTAAGGATTATGACTACATCATGGTGGATACCGCGGGACATTCGCTGCACAATGAAGAGCTTAAACAGGACGTGGAGAATTATATAAGAGCTCTTGAAGACATCATGGATTGCGAGAACTATCTGGTTCTTTCGGCCACTACCAAATACCGTGACCTTATCGAGATAGCAGATGCCTATTCTGCGGTTGTGGCTTATAAGCTGATCTTTACCAAGATGGACGAGACCGGCGCCAAGGGCAATCTCTACAACATAAGAATGCACACCGGAGCACCCGTGGCCTATATCACAAACGGACAGAACGTTCCTGATGATATCGCTGTATTCGATGCACAGCGGATCGTCAAGAATCTTCTTGGTGGAAAATGTTAATTTGGGGAATATATATGGATCAGGCGCAGCAGCTTAGAAATATAATCAAAAATCAGAGCCAGCCGCAGCGTCCTCTCGCCAGGATAATCACCGTAACCAGTGGCAAGGGAGGAGTCGGCAAGAGCAATGTGGCCATAAATCTGGCTGTCCAGTTCAGGAAAATGGGGAAAAGAGTCATCATTCTGGACGCGGACTTCGGACTGGCCAACATAGAGATCATGTTCGGAACAATTCCGAAGCACAACTTAAGTGATCTGATTTATCAGGGAAAGAATATAAAAGACATAATCACCTGGGGACCCGAGGGGGTTGGTTTTATATCCGGCGGTTCGGGAATCTCGGGAATGTATAACCTCAGCAGGGATTATCTGGTATATATTATTGTCAATCTTGCTGAACTGGATGCAATTGCTGATGTTATCATCATTGATACAGGAGCGGGGATATCCAGTGCTGTGATGGAATTTCTTGTGGCCAGCGGTGAGATCATTCTTGTGACCACGCCGGAGCCCACATCTATTACAGACTCATATTCACTTTTGAAGGCCTTAAACCAGTCACCGAGATTTTCCAGGGAGAATACTCAGGTCAAGGTTGTATCCAACAGAGTGACCTCCGGTGATGAGGGACAGCAGCTCTTTAACAAGTTAAACGCCGTGGTGGCCAGATACCTGAAGCTGCCTCTTACATATCTTGGGGCTATTCCTCAGGATCAGATGCTCTCCAGAAGTGTGATGCAGCAGTCGCCGGTATCAATTCAGTATCCGAACGCCAAATCTGTAAAGGCCTTCGAGAGCATAGCAGGACTTCTGATGAATCCCGGAGAGGCCACGGAGGTTAAGCAGAGGGGGATGGCAGCATTCTTTTCACATATTATTACCGGAAGGAAACTGAGCTCAGCCCAGATACAAAATCCTGCCAATACCACATCGGTACAAAATTAAAGTTATAGTGTATAATAAGATATAAATACATGGGGGTTGACCTACAAATATGCTCACTGACTACATTTCACCAGGCAACAGAGTTGAGCTTAAGGCTACGGGCAAGGTATGGATGGAAGATGATGCCCGGACAAGACACATTTACATGAGTAAGATCATGGACGTGATCTCCGACGACAGAATAGAGGTATTGATGCCGTTTGAACATGGCAAGATAGTTCTTTTACCTGTTGATGCCGAATACAGCCTGTGCTTTTACTCAACAAAAGGATTATATTCGTGCTTTGCCAAGATTGTTGACAGGTACAGAAGTGATAATATGTATATTCTCGTTTTGGACCTCACCAGTGAGCTGTCCAAGCTCCAGAGGAGAGAATACTACAGATTCAGCTGTGCACTGGAACTAAGATCAAGGATATGCACCAAGGAAGAGCTGGAAGCCTTCGAGCGCAACAGGAAGTACCTGGTGGACGCAGGTGATGACCTTCAGAAAAGCGTTGTTGTTGACATAAGCGGAGGCGGCCTTCGATTTGTGGCGAACTTCAGGTATGAGGAGGGCAGTACCATCTACTGCTCGTATCATCTTCCCGGAAATACCAACAACAAAGAGTACGAGATGATCTGCAACGTCCTTAAGGTTCAGGAACTTGAGAGCAGGCCGGGACTCTTTGAACACAGGATCCAATACGTTTATATCGATGAAACTTCCAGAGAGGATATCATTCATTTTATCTTTGAGGAAGAACGAAAAATCAGAAAGAAGCAGACTTAATTATGAAAAAAATTCTTATTATTGATGACTCTGCACTCATGAGAACTGTACTCAGTGATATTATTAATGCAGACTCAAGATTCAAGGTAGTTGACAAGGCAAAAGACGGAATAGAGGGACTTGAACTTCTGAAGAAAAACAGCTATGACGCTGTGGTTCTTGACATCAATATGCCGCGTATGGACGGCATTACGATGCTGAAGGAAGTACAGAAGGCCAAAATCAAATGCAAGATCATGATGGCCAGCACCGATACAAAAGAAGGTGCCAAGGTCACAATGGATGCGCTGGATCTGGGTGCACTGGATTTCGTACACAAACCTGACAGGGCTTCCGAATGCAGGGGCGAAGACTTTGCAAAGCAGTTCATTAACACTCTTGCAGCAGTCGCAAACAGTAGAGCGCCTGTTTCCACCAAGGCATTTACTTTTGCGGACGCAAAGGAGTCCAGGAAAGTTGTTGAGCTGGTAACTAAATCTGCAAGCAAAATTACCGGTAACAGGATAGTTGCCATTGCAAGTTCAACAGGAGGACCCAGAGCACTACAGTCAGTAATACCTAAGCTTCCCAAGAACCTCAAGACGCCTGTGGTACTTGTGCAGCACATGCCTGAGGGATTTACCGCATCTCTGGCCGAGAGGCTGGATTCACTTTCCGATATCAAGGTGAAGGAAGCCGCTGAAGGCGATGTGATAACACCCGGAACAGTATACATTTCAAGAGGCGGTAAGCACATGCATATCATAAAGAGCGGCGGCAGGAACACCATCCACTATGTGGACGGTCCCACCAGAGAGGGCGTAAGACCCTGCGCGAACTTTATGTATGAATCGCTTATGGAATCTGATTACGATGAGATCTGCTGCGTCGTAATGACCGGAATGGGTGCTGATGGCACTGAAGGAATAAAGAATCTGAAGTCAAAAAAGAAAGTATATGTAATCGGACAGGAAGAGAGTACCTGTACCGTTTATGGAATGCCCAAAGCTGTAGCAACGGCTGGGCTTGTGGATCAGGTTGTAAAACTTGATAACATTGCCCAGGAAATAATAATGCATGTCGGTGTGAATTGAGGGATTTCATTCTTTTTTAATAAATATTTTTCTTTTAAGACATAAATTCCTCCATTCAGAAAGCCGATAATATGTTCAAAAGTATGTGGTTTTACGTACATGCTTCTGAATCTAATCATTTCTCATGGAGGTAAATAGGTTATGGATGTTTCCCAGTATCTAAGTGTCTTTCTCGATGAAGCAAAGGAGCACCTTCAGTCACTCAATGACAATATCATGATTCTTGAGCAGGATCCTGAGAATGAAGATTGTATCAATGAGATCTTCAGATCAGCGCATTCCATGAAGGGTATGGCCGGAACCATGGGCTATACCAGAATGCAGAATCTCACTCATGATATGGAGGATGTTTTCTCTGACGTGCGTGGCGGCAAGATCAAGATCAAATCTGCCGATATCGACGTTTTATTGCAGTGTCTTGATGCTATTCAGGGATATGTTGACAATATCACCGAGAATCAGGATGAAGGTACTGATGAACACCAGAATATCATAAAGTCATTAGCTGACATCAGGAACGGTGTTACCTCTGATGGTGCAGCTGATGCTGCTGCGGCGCCTGCAGCTGATGCGGCAGCGCCTGCGGCTTCAGATGCTCCGGCCGGAGCAGATGGTTCTACGGATTACAGAGCGATCAAGCTCGATCCGTCTGTTAAATCTACACTGGAAGAAGCTGTTTCCCAGGGCAAGAAGCTCTACGGAGTTACAGTTCATATCCAGGAGTCCTGTATCCTTAAAGCCGCAAGGGGATTCCTTGTATTTAAGGGTCTCGAAGAAATTGGAGAAATTGCTGTTTCTGATCCCTCAACACAGGATATTGAGGATGAGAAATTTGAATTTACTTTCAGCTTAATCGTAATCACTGATGAATCAAAAGAAAAAGTTGAAGAGATAGTTAAATCTGTTTCCGAAGTAGAGGGCTGTGAATGCGGTGAATTTGACTTAAACGGCGCCAAGAGTGTCGAAGAGAAGGAAGAGCCTGCGCCTGCAGCACCCGCACCTGCGCCTGTAGCAGCAGCTCCGGCCGCAGCACCGGCAGCACAGAAGGCAGCACCCGCACCTGCTCAGGGCGGAGCAGCAGGAGGAAAGAAGCCTGTTGGAAAGCCTGTAGTTAACAGGACTGTCCGTGTTGATATTGAAAAGCTCGACGTACTTATGAACCTGGTAAGTGAGCTTATCATCGCAAAGAACTCACTTATTTCAGCAGCCAATACTTCAGGCGTAAGTAACGGCAACGTAAATGAACAGATCGAGTACCTTGAGAGTGTGACCACCAACCTCCATGAATCAGTAATGAAGGTAAGGATGGTGCCTATTGAGAGCGTACTTCAGAAATTCCCTAGAATGATCCGAGATCTTAACAAGACTCTGGGCAAGAAGATGGAACTGACCATGACCGGTGAAGAGACCGAGATGGACCGTACTGTTGTTGATGAGATCGGTGATCCTCTGATGCACCTTATCAGAAACAGCGCAGACCATGGTATAGAGTCAGCCGAACTTCGTGCGCAGCGAGGCAAGCCTGAAGTAGGACATATCTTCCTGCACGCTTTCCAGGATGGCAACAGCGTTGTAATCGAGGTTGGTGACGACGGAAACGGTATCGACGCAGAAGCTGTCAAGAACAAAGCCATTGAGAAGGGAGTTGTAACTCCTGAGCAGGCATCGCTCCTTACTGAGAAACAGTGCGTAGAGCTCCTGTTCCATCCCGGCTTCTCAACAGCCAAGCAGGTATCTGAAATTTCAGGAAGAGGCGTTGGCCTTGACGTTGTTAAGTCCAAGGTTGAATCTCTTTCAGGTGAAGTAACTGTAAGGACCAAGCTCGGTGAAGGTTCTACATGGGTAATAAGACTTCCGCTTACACTGGCAATTATTCAGGCTCTTATGGTAATCGTAGGCAAAGAAAAATATGCTATTCCTCTGGATTCCATACAAAGCATCGAGGATGTTGCTCCTTCTGATCTTAAGCTTGTTGAGAACAAAGAAGTTATCAATCTTCGTGGCAGCGTAACACCTATCGTAAGGCTCAATAAGGTTCTGGATACAGAATCCAACAAGTCATCCAATGAGGACATGGTTGTTGTTATCGCAAGAAAGGGCGATCAGCAGGTTGGACTTGTCATCGATGAACTTATGGGACAGCAGGAAATCGTTATCAAGCCTCTTGGCAAGTATACAAATAAGTGCAAGCTCATAAGCGGAGCTACAATCCTTGGAGACGGTGAGATAGCACTTATTCTCGATACTAACTCGATTATCTGATAAGAAAAAGCCAAAACAGTTTAAAAGAAAGGAAGATTATCGATATGAATGAACTTAGAGATAACAGCGATGCCGGCGAGCTTATTCAGTACATAATCATCAAGATCGACGACGAGCAGTATGGTATCAACATCAAGTTTATTGACAATATAGTCAGGATGCAGCAGATAACCAGAGTTCCCAAGGTTGATGACTACCTCAAGGGCGTTATAAATATCCGTGGCGAGATCGTTCCGGTTATGAGTGTAAGGATGAAAATGGGTCTTTCAGAGGATGTGATCACCGGCAAGTCCAGGATCATAATCTTAAAGACAGGTGAAGGAGATCTGGTAGGTATAATCGTAGACCAGGTTAATCAGGTTCTTACTCTGGATTCCAACAATGTTGAAAAAGTCAGATATGACGACAAGAAGGGCAAGAGCGAGGCGTCTTTTGTCAATGGTGTCGGACATTACGATGGCGGACTTGTTTCCATTCTTGATCTGGATGCAGTAGTATCTGAGAAAGATGTAAAGGAAAAAGCACAAAACGCCGGCTGATGGGAGGATAAAAAATGGGAGAAATGAGTCTGGATAATCTTTCCAGTCAGTACTTTGATGTGCTGAAAGAACTGGGCAATATCGGAGCCGGAAATGCCACAACGGCGCTGGCTCAGATGATCGGGACCAAGGTTGATATGTCGGTTCCCCAGGTAAAGCTCCTTGATTTCAAGGATGTTGGAGACATGATGGGCGGTGCTGAACAGATAATGGCAGGAATCTATCTTGCCGTAGAGGGAGACATCGACGGAAGTATCATGTTTCTTCTGAATAAGACTGCGGCCAGGCATCTGGTTGGAAAACTCATGGGAACAGAATCAAAGTCAGAGGATGTTGATTTTGACGAAGTTGAGATGTCTGCCCTCAAGGAAGTCGGCAACATCATCACGGGTTCTTATCTGAATTCCCTGTCAATGATGACCAATCTTAAGCTGGTACCATCGGTTCCCTATGTAGCAATTGACATGGCAGCTGCCATCTTAAGCGTACCTGCCATACAGTTTGGAATGATGGGCGACAAGATCCTGCTTATTGAGACACAGTTCTTTGATGAACTCAAACTCAGCGGATATTTTATCCTGTTACCTGATCTGGATGGTTATAAGAAGATTCTGTCATCTCTTGGAATGGGAGATATGCAGCTTTAAACGAAAGGGCAAATATGAGTCAAATTATTAAGGTTGGTATGGCCGATCTGAACATTTGTGTCAGCCCTGACGGTATTACCACGCTGGGACTTGGATCCTGTGTAGGAATAGCTATTAGAGATCCTGTTACCAAGATAGGTGGTCTGGCACATATAATGCTTCCGGATTCTACTGAGATCAAGAACAATTCCAATATTCCTAAATTTGCGGACACCGGAATTGCCGAGCTCGTCAAACAGATAGTTGCCAAGGGAGCCAGCAGGCAGAGGCTTGTGGCCAAAATCGCCGGCGGAGCCCAGATGTTCGCGTTCCAGTCAAACAATCAGACGATGCGCGTCGGAGACCGGAACGTTGCGGCTACACTAAAGAAACTCAAAGAACTCAGTATTCCTGTCCTGGCACAGGACACCGGAAGTTCATACGGAAGAACGGTTATTTTTTATCCGAAAAACGGAAATTTTGTTATAAGGGCAGTCGGAAAGCCTGAGAAGATAATATGAACACTGATATGGATATTGATCAGATCAAAAGAGTCAATGCAAGAGTTGTAACGCCGCTGATAGTGCTTACCTGTACGGCAATCATTGCGATTTTTACCTACTTTAAGCACTATCCGGCGCATGACTTTTTTGTGATTGTATTTGCTTCTGTGGTGATCTTTCTCTTCATAGGTCTTGTCATTGAAAGAATGCTGAACAGATTCCTTCAGATCAATTATGACAAGGCCATGGCTGAGAAAGAAGAAGCACAGCGCCTTGAGGAAGAAGCAAGGGCAGCCATGGAAGCTGAGGGCGGAGAGGATATGGGAACTATGGAGGAACAGGTTACTCCGCCTCGTTTTTAAATAAAAATCCGGGGATGATACCAAATGGACGAAGCGGCCAAAAATAAATTATGGGCAGAATATCATAAAACAAAGTCAGCTGATATACGTGAGCAGCTGATTTTGGAGTACGCTCCTTTAGTAAAACTTGTTGCCGGAAGGCTCAGCATGTATCTGGGTTTTAACGTGGAGTACGATGATCTGGTAAGCTATGGCATTTTTGGACTCATAGATGCCATCGACAAATTTGACCTTATGAAGGATGTAAAGTTTGAGACCTACGCCAGCCTTCGTATAAGGGGCTCTATCCTCGACCAGATCCGTAAGATGGACTGGATCCCGAGGACACTTCGTCAGAAGCAGAGGAAGATAGACAATGCCTATAAAAAGATAGAACTTGAGACGGGCCGCCCCGCTACGGATGAAGAGATCGCAAGAGAACTTGAGATATCTCTTGATGAGCTTGACGATTGGCAGGGACAGGCCAAGTCCTCCAATATCATATCTCTTGATGAGTATATGGAACAGGGCGAATCCCGTGTGGACATCCCCAGTTCCGAGGATTATGCCCAGCCTGAGAAGGTAGTGGAACAGGCTGCCTTAAAGCAGATACTTGTAGATGCACTTGAGCTTCTTACAGAGAAGGAAAAGAAGGTAATAGTGCTTTACTATTACGAGGAGCTTACACTCAAGGAGATAAGTGCGATCCTTGAAGTCACGGAATCCCGTGTTTCACAGCTTCATACAAAAGCATTGCAGAAATTACGCGTAAAACTGGGTGGGAACATAGAAATATTTATGCAGATGTGATTTCGGAGGAGATATTGATGGGTGCCAAAAGTGCGTATTGCGGTTTAACAAGTAAGAGTGACGGGCTCTACCTATACCTTGTTCCCGCTGTTGAAAACGGAAAAAAGCTCGAATTCCGTGATGTCGACCTTTATATGAACTATATGAACGTCGATTATGATAAAGTTGCCGTAAATACAGCTATCGGCAGCCTTACCGAGCGTGTTGAGATGAAGGTTGCCGAAGGGAAACTGAAGTTCCCGGAGGATGAATACTGTGTTGTTTCGCTTTCTCCCGACAAGCTGAAAGCGACCTGTATGTTCTGGCCTCCGGCAGACGGCGGCGCGAATCTCACCGTGGATGATATCCTTCAGAAGCTTCGCAACTGCGGTGTGCGTTTCGGTTTCGACATGGTGGAGATCCAGCGTCATACTCTCGAAAAGGACTACTGTGCGGATCTTGTGATGGCTGCCGCAAAGATGCCGCGTGAAGGCAAAGCTGCGGAGATCATATATAATTTCAATACATCCACAAACACCAGACCCCGTGTGAACGAGGACGGTTCCGTGGACTTCCACAATCTTGACAATATCAATCATGTTTCAAAAGGAGAGCTGCTTGCAACGCTGATCCCGGCAGACGACGGCACGAACGGAACGGATGTCTGCGGCGGTATATTGAAACCCCAGAAGGTTGTACACAAACAGCTCAAATACGGCAACAAGATCGATATTAACGACGAAAAGACCCAGATTTTCTCACAGGTTGACGGCCATGTCGTTCTTGTTGAGGACAGAGTCTTTGTATCAGATGTTTATGAGATCCCGGGTGATGTCGGCCCGTCGACCGGCGATGTTGAGTACGAAGGCAGCATTACCGTAAAGGGTAACGTTGTTTCGGGCTATACCGTAAAAGCCAAGGGCGATATCATTGTCGAAGGCGTTGTTGAGGGCGCAAATATCATAGCCGACGGCCAGATAATCCTTAAACGCGGTATCCAGGGCGGAAACAAGGGGATGCTTCAGGCAAACGGCAATATCACTTCGAAATTCATTGAAAGCGCTGAAGTAAACAGCGGCGGTTATGTTCAGACCGAATCCATCATGCACAGCCGTGTCATAGCAAGAAATGATGTGACCGTTGCCGGAAGAAAAGGCTTTATCACAGGCGGATACGTTCATGCGGGCAACTGCATAAGCGCGAAGATAGCGGGAAACGAAATGGAAACAAAGACAGAGCTTGAAGTCGGAAGCGATCCCAAGCTCATGCAGGAGTGCAAGAGTCTTGAGCTTTCGATCCCTCAGATGCAGAAGGAGCACGACAAGCTGACAACGATCCTTACCACCTTTGCAAAGAAGATACAGTCGGGCGAGAAGCTTGACGAGAAGATAATCAATAACGTCAAGCAGCTTAAAGTCCAGTATAACGAGCTTGCCGTCGAGATAAGCGAAAGCAAGAACAGGCTTGAGGCACTGCAGGAGGAGATAGCTACCAACTCGAACACGGGCTGCCTTAAGATCTC